>Ga0315905_10005149_pt1 | contig 13330 bp, 12 predicted proteins | sample LakEriMetagenome_5_FD_203522 | JGI IMG/M metagenome (GOLD analysis project Ga0315905, IMG submission 203522) | Freshwater fungal communities from buoy surface, Lake Erie, Ohio, United States - Buoy 4 MA121 | ecosystem: Environmental > Aquatic > Freshwater > Lake | place: USA: Lake Erie, Ohio... | reverse complement strand
ACGTAACGCCAAGTAAAGGTTTCTTTCATTGCTTTGGTTGTCAGACAAGTGGAGATGTAATTTCATTTGTAATGAAGATGGATCATTTGAGTTTTACAGAAACTATTGAACGTTTGGCTGATCGCCTCGGTTATCAATTGCGTTATGAAGAAGGAAACTTCACCCCCGCACCAGCCGGAAACCGCTCACGACTAATCGCGGCAAATGCGCTGGCCGCCAAGTTTTATCAGGATCAGCTAAATACATCCCCAACTGCAGCGCATGCGCGAGAGTTAATGACTAAACGTGGATTCGATAAGAGCGCATGCGAAACTTTCGGAGTTGGTTACGCACCCGATGAATGGGATGGCCTTACCAAGTATTTGCGCGCCGAAGGTTACACAATTGACGAATTAGAGACCGCCGGACTTTCTAAGATGGGCCAACGAGGGCCAATTGATAAGTTCCGCAACCGTCTTACTTGGCCTATTCGCGATATTTCAGGAGATGTTGTTGGTTTCGGTGCGCGCAAACTTGCTAGCGATGAAGAGGATCAAGGGCCAAAGTATTTAAATACATCTGAGACTCCGATTTATAAGAAGAGTCAGGTTTTATACGGCCTAGATATGGCAAAGAAAGAGATCGCCAAGAAGCGCCAAGTTGTAATTGTTGAGGGATATACAGATGTAATGGCGGCGCAATTAGCGGGAATAACAACCGCGGTTGCAACTTGTGGAACCGCATTTGGCGCAGACCACATCCGAATCATTCGTAGGTTGTTGATGGATGATGACGCTTTTCGCGGTGAAGTTATCTTCACCTTTGATGGCGACGCAGCTGGACAGAAGGCGGCGCTGCGGGCATTTAGTGAAGACCAGAAATTTGTTACTCAAACATTTGTGGCGGTTGAACCAGATGGGCTAGATCCTTGCGATCTACGTCAGCAGAAAGGTGATCTTGCGCTACGAGATTTAATTGCAAAGCGCGTTCCACTCTTTGAATTTGCTATCCGCTCCGAAATTAAACTTCACAAGTTAGATAGCGCGGAAGGTCGAGTTAATGCCCTTAATGCAACTGCGCCACTTCTCGCGCAGATTCGCGATAAATCTTTGCGCCCTGAATATTCCAGACTGCTAGCTGGTTGGCTTGGTATAGAAGTTGAATTGGAACGAGAAGTACTAAAAGCACGCTTACAAATGCCGGCTTTGATCTCGAATTGGACAGAGATCGAAGCGAACGCATTTACCCATCCGGCATATAGCCAGTTATCTACTTTAATCGGTGCGCAACCCGAACAAAGTTCAATCGAGATTTCACATATTACTGATGAAAATATGCAATCGCTATTTACTGAGTTAAACGTTGAACCAATTCGCGCAGATGGCGAAGTAACTGGTCACTATGTAGAAAGTATTGTGGCAAGGTTGCGCGAGGTTGCGATATCGCGAGCAATTGCCGAATTGAAATCCTCATTGCAACGGTTAAATCCGGTTGAAAATGAGCAGGAATACAACGCAGCATTCGCTGGCCTGGTTGCCCTTGAAACCACGCGCCGTGGGCTGCATGACCTAGCACTTCGCTCGATTTAGACCCACTGCGCCTCGTGCGCTAGAGTGTGCGACTGCACGACCCGTTTGAAATTATTGCCCCATAGCTCAGTTGGTAGAGCGCCGAACTGTTAATTCGGATGTCCCTGGATCGAGGCCAGGTGGGGCAGCCAGCAAGCCTTTTATAGTTCAAGGGTCTAAATTTCACTTATGAACCTCAAGCAATCCTGGCGCAATCAACTCTGGCCGCTGCGCATTATGCGCATATGGCTCGGCGTGACTTGGATGTATGCAGGCTTTGATAAAGCGAGTGATCCAGGTTTCCTAAAGGCAGGCTCAACAACTTTTATTGGAACTCAACTTTCAGCATTTTCAGTTAATTCCCCTGTTGGATTCATCTTTAGCAAGTTGATAGAAAATGCAACGCAAGTTGGCATATTTATAATGCTCGCCGAATTCGCAATTGGAGCAGCAACGCTACTTTGGATCGCGCCAACTTGGGCAGCCTTCGGTGGTTTTGCGATGTCGTTAACTCTTTGGCTAGCTAGTACTTGGAACGTAAAGCCCTATTTCTTAGCCAGTAATTCGGCATACACAATTTTATGGTTGAGCTATTTCTTATTCCTTTATGGCTCGCGCCGCCGCAGTAAAGTCTCGTTAGATCGCCGTGGATTTATACGCGGAACAACAGTTGCTGCAATAGCAATTGCTGGCGCTGGCCTTGGCAAAATATTTCCTAAATCAGTGGCTGGCGCATCAGCGGGTCCAAAAAATATAATTAAAGGTGCTTCCTTTAAAGTTGGCCAAACCCACAACTTTGTTTCAAAAGCCGGAACTCCTGCAGTTCTATTTCGAACTAAAAACGGCATCTTCGCTTATTCTGCGGTGTGTACACATCAAGGATGCACGGTCCAATTTAATTCGGCTTCAAGTAAGTTGCAGTGCGGCTGCCATGGCGCAGTCTTTGACCCCTTCAATGAGGCGAAAGTAGTAGCTGGACCAACAAATACCCCGCTTGCCAAGATTGAGGTGGCCACAGAAGGTGCCTGGATCGTAGAAGCCTAATAAACTTTTCATATAGATCACAGGAAACTCTAAATAAGCAAAGGCATGATCAGACTATGAATCTCAAGAGAACGCCATTGAAAGTCATCGCCGCATTTTTTGCTGGAATTTTTATTGCTGGAGGCGTTGCCACAGCGGCCAATAATTCAACAGTTAGCAGCGTGATTGTTTGCGCCGATAACCGCACACAAGCGCTAACTTTGGCTAAGACTGGCACTTGCCCAACAAATAAGACTGCGATTGAAATTGGCAGCAACTCGATAAATGCTAAATCTATTTCAGCGCTAGTTACTCCATCGGTGGTTTCAATTTCAGTAAGAACTGCCACTGGTGGCGGAACTGGTTCAGGTTCTATCTACAAAACTAATACAACTTCCAGTTACATCATCACAAATAACCATGTGATCGAAAGTGCCTTAACATCTGGCACCATCAAGGTGGAATTTGCGGATGGTTCGGAGATACCCGCCACGATTGTGGGACGCGATCGCATGTATGACGTTGCTGTTCTATTAGTTAAGAAAGGCAACCTACCTGCTATCGCACTTGGTGATTCTTCCAAGGTAAGTGTGGGTGATGAGGTTCTTGCAATTGGCTCACCTCTAGGACTTGCTAATACTGTTACACAAGGAATTATTTCTGCACTAAACCGTCCGGTTACTGCAGGCACGACAGATTCGACTTCGTATGTAAATGCAATTCAGACAGATGCAGCGATTAATCCGGGTAATTCAGGTGGCGCACTTGTAGATGCGCAAGGTCGCATCATCGGAGTTAACTCGGCTATTGCCACGCTAACTTCTGGCGGTACTAGCGGAAGCATCGGACTTGGATTCTCAATTCCAATCAATGAAGCAAAGCGCGTAATTGATGAAATTATTGCAACTGGAAAATCAACTCGACCAGTAATGGGAGTTGTTTTCGATGATTTAACTGCCGATACTCAAGCAAAGATTCTTCAGTTAACGCCTGGTGAAGGTGCTGAAAGAGCTGGAGTAGTCGTCGGTTCAATTATTAAATCAATCGATGGCGTAAAGATTTCCAATCGCGATGCTGCCATAGTCAAAATTCGCTCTTATGCACCAGGCTCAGTTATAACCGTTGTTATGACTTTGCCCGATGGCTCAAGCAAGACCTATAAGGTCACATTGGGCACAGCGCCCGCGGTTTAATTAGCGCGCGCTTGATTGCGCGGCAATAGATCTGCAAGAAGTGATGAGGTAGCGTTAGACCCATGGCGCTATTTAAATTGCATATTTCTCTGCCCGATCGTCCAGGCTCACTTGGCCTTTTGGCATCAGCTATTGGCGCCGCAGGTGCTGATATTCGCGGACTAGTCGTTTTAAAGTCCGAAGATGGCCGGGGCTTTGATGAAGTAACAGTTGCCGTTCCAGGAACTGACCCATCTGATTTAGTTGATGTGCTGGGTTCAATTGGTGGCGTAGAAGTCATCTCCGTAACACCACTGGATTAATTTGTAACTTTTGCTCCCGCACTTGGTAGTGAAGTAAAGAACCGTGGTTCAGTAAAGCCCGCTTCTTTAAATGATGCCGCGATAGCGCGCTTAGCCTGGTCAATATCTGCAACCTTAAAGAGGGCAATAGCGCTTCCACCAAAGCCGCCACCGATCATTCGACCACCGAGTGAATTATTTTCAAGTGCTGCGTCCACCGCCAAGTTTAGCTCTGGACATGAAATCTCAAATAAATCCCGCAGTGAAGCATGTGATTTAGTTAGGATATTTCCAACGGCGATAAAATCATTATTCTTCAAACGATCTACACATTCATGAACTCGTCCTATATCGTTAATAACATGTTCTGCTCGCATGTATTCAAGTTCAGTTAACTTGCTGCGAGAGTTCTCGAGCTCAGATATTGAGCAATCACGCAAAGCTTTTATTCCTAATTTTGCCGCAGCCGATTCGCAGGATGCGCGCCTTTCGGCATAGCCACCATCAACCAAAGCGTGATGTGCTTGAGTATCAATTATCAATAGCTCTAACCCTGCGCTAGCCAAATCAAGTGGAATCTGTTCTGTACTTAAATCGCGACAATCGAGCAATAACGCATTTCCTGCTTGTGCCATTAGCGATACCGATTGATCCATGATCCCGCATGGCATTCCGACAAAGTCATTTTCAGCACGTTGGGCGAGCTTGGCCAATTGCGCAAGTGAAAAGCCTGTTTCGAATAATTGATCTAATCCAAAGGCCACCGAACATTCCAACGCCGCAGAAGATGACAGCCCAGCACCGAGTGCGACATGGCCATCTACGAGAATTTCCAATCCGCTGGTGATGTGATCGCCAAAAGCCCAGATCACACCACAGATGTATCGCTCCCAATCACCGCCACCACTTGGTTGCAGATCATCAAGGGATGTTTCAAAGATTTCATTGGGCCGCTGCATGGATGAGATGAGGATTTTTCTATCAGACCGTCGCTTGATCGCAGCATAGGTGCGATCACTAATTGCAAAGGGCATAACAAAACCATCGCAATAATCAACGTGTTCACCGATCAGATTTACCCGCCCAGGTGCTTCACAAACTATTTCTGGGTTACCTGAAAATATGGCGGTAAAAGTATTTGCCAGCGACATTCTTTTAAAGAACTACATCCCGCAATTGACCCGCAGACTGTTCTGGCTTTAGATCCATAATAAAGGCGCCCATCGCAGATTCGCTACCGGCAAGGTACTTTAACTTGCCAGGTGCGCGACGAACGCTGGTGATCTGCCAATGCAGACGTAGCAAATCGCGACCTTCACGAACAGGTGCTTGGTGCCAAGTTGCTATGTAGGCCATGGCAATTCCGAATACACCATCGAGTCTGCGCATAACTTCTAGTGCGATTTCTGGGAAGGAATCAGATTGTTCGGGGGAGAGCCCTGCTAAATCAGCAACCGGCTTAAGGGGCGCAACGTGAATTTCAAATGGATAGCGAGCAGCGTATGGAACAAAAGCCACCCAATGTTCATTCTTAGCAACAATGCGGTCTTCATCTTTTAACTCACGGGCAACAACGTCATCGAATAAAACGCGACCTGTATTTTCAAAATGTAATTTAGCAACGACTAACATCTTCTGAACGCGTGGTGGCAGATATGAATATGCGTATATCTGGCCATGCGGATGAAATAACGTCACGCCAACTTCTTCGCCACGATTTTCAAATGGTGCGATGTGATGGATATATGGCTCAAGTGATAGTTCGCGAACTCGGTCAGACCAGGCTTCCAGCAGTACTCGAACACGCTGCGCAGTTAATTCGCCAAATGATCCACCGTGATTATCTGTAAAACAAATTACCTCACACTTACCAGCAGCTGTTCCCGAATCAGTTTCAGTACCCACCATATCTGGCGCCGCCCAATCACCTTCTGGTTTTCGCAGCGATGGTGAGCGGTTATCAAAGACAACTACTTCGTAATTAGAATCCGGAATTTCGGTTAATAGTTCACCGTTTGTCGGACAGAGCGGACAGAGTTCTTTCGGTGGCAAGAAGACGCGTCCTTGACGGTGCGCGGCCATAACAACCCATTCATTAACCAAAGGATCAAGGCGCAATTCACCGATGCCGGGTTGGTCTTCTTTAGGGCGTTGATCTGCGGCACTGCGCACTTGCCCTTGCGAATCGTAATAACGGATTGTGCGGCCATCTGCCATCAACAAGTCGCTACGTGTTACACCGGCGTTTAGCTTCTTGCTCATAATGGTCAACTCTAAGGGTTGTTGGGGTACAAACGGGTTATTCCACCCAATTGAAGGTTCTCTCTACTGCTCGCTTCCATTGTTTTGCACCGGTGCTGCGGGTTTTCTCATCTGTTGTTGATTTCCACCGTTGATCCTGTCGCCATTGTGCTTTTACTTCATCGGTAGATTTCCAGAAGCCAATGGCTAAACCTGCAGCGTAAGCAGCGCCCAGAGCGGTTGTTTCGGTGACAAGTGGTTTAACGATATCTATCCCCATCACATCTGCCTGTAACTGCATACAAAGTTTATTGGCAGTGATTCCTCCATCAACTTTCATTTCAGTCATAGCAATTTTGCTATCAGCCAACATAGCTTCCATGACTTCCATAGTTTGATAACAAATCGCATCAAGTGCTGCCCGCGCCAAGTGTGCTTTAGTAGTTGCACGCGTTAGGCCAACAATTACACCTCGCGCATCGCTACGCCAATAAGGTGCGAATAGTCCAGAAAATGCTGGCACAAAAGATACTCCTGCTGAATCTGGCACTTGCGCGGCCAGATCTTCAATTTCAGATGCGCTAGAAATTATTCCTAACTGATCGCGCAACCATTGAATCGCCGAGCCCGTCACGGCAACTGATCCTTCTAGCGCATATTGAGCCGGTTGATCGCCGAATTTAAAACAAACAGTTGTTAAAAGTCCATGCTTGGAGTGGACGATTTCAGTCCCAGTATTTAGTAGCGCAAAGTTGCCAGTTCCATAAGTAGTTTTGGAACTTCCTTTCTCAAAACACGCCTGTCCGACCATCGCAGCATTCTGATCACCTAATATTCCAGCAATTCGGATCTCTGCTCCAAATGGGCCAGATGTCTTACTTTCTCCATAAACTTCAGAGGAAGACCTTATTTCTGGAAGAATTTCCCGAGGTATTTCAAATATATCAAGTAATTCTTGATCCCAGTCTAAAGTCTTTAAGTTCATTAACATTGTGCGGGAAGCATTTGTTACATCAGTGATGTGTAACCCGTTGGTTAGATTCCACATTAACCATGAATCAATTGTTCCGACTCGCAGTCTTCCTATTGCCAGAGCGTCCCTTACTTCAGCAACGTTACTAATTAACCAATGAATCTTGCTGGCAGAAAAGTATGGCGCAATTGCTAGTCCAGTTTTTTGGATTAAAACTTGCTTGACCGCAGGATCTAGCCCATTTAAGAAATTTGCAGTTCGGGTATCTTGCCAAACAATGGCGCGATGAAGTGGAGCCCCAGTTTGACTATCCCACGCAACGATAGTCTCGCGTTGGTTTGTAACCCCAATCGCGCTTATTTCAGAAGTAGCGATACCTGCTGTCTTTATCGAATTCTGAATAACTTCTTGCGTGTTCTGCCAAATTTCACGAGCATCGTGCTCCACCCACCCTGCCTGAGGGGTGAATTGATGGTGTTCTTTTTGGGCAATCGAGATGACTTTGCCGTTCGGATCGAAGATCATGCAACGAGTGCTGCTCGTTCCCTGATCAAGACTGGCAATGTATGGCATATCCTTAAGACTACAAGATCTTAATGTAAACGGTAAGGGTGATAACTACGTGTTCACTTCGCAGTTGAATTCTGCACAACGAATATCTGCTTTGAAGTCCCTTGCTGCAGATGAATTCGATGTTTTAATAATTGGTGGGGGAGTCACGGGAGTTGGTGCTGCACTAGATGCAGCTTCTCGAGGCCTGAAAGTTGCACTTGTTGAAAGTCAGGATTATGCATCAGGAACATCTAGTCGTTCTAGCAAACTTATCCATGGCGGCCTTCGCTACCTAGAACAATATGATTTTAAATTAGTGCGTGAGGCTCTTCATGAGCGCGAGCTAATGGTTTCATCACTTGCGCCTCACTTGGTAAAACCGGTTGGTTTTTTATACCCGCTACATGAAAAATATAAAGAGCGCACATATGTTGGAGCAGGCTTAGCGCTATATGACATGCTTCGCGGTTTTCAGCGTGCATTGCCCTGGCATAAGCATTTAAGCGCAAATAAGATTGCGCAAATCGCACCGTCTTTGCGAAGCGACTTAATTACTGGTGCAATTAAATATTTTGATGCTCAAGTTGACGATGCAAGGCACACCTTAGCCCTTGCGCGAACTGCGGCCCGTCACGGTGCCGTAATGGCATCACGCGTCCAATGTGAAGATCTAGTTCGTGAAGGCAAAAGAGTAATTGGTGCAAAAGTTCGCGATTTAAATTCTGGAAATCTAATTACCATCAGTGCCAAAGTGACAGTTATGTGCGCAGGCGTTTGGAGTGATCAGTTACATGAGAACTTTGGTATTAAGCCAGGATATAAAGTAGCCATGAGTAAGGGCTCTCACATAGTCCTTCCAAAGAGCGCCATTACTTCCGATGCAGGCATAATCTTAAAGACGGCCGTTTCAGTTCTCTATATAATTCCGTGGGGTGATAAATGGATTGTCGGCACGACAGACACTCCTTATGAAGCCGATCGCACCAATCCAGTTGCGACAAAAGAAGACATCGAATACATAATTGAGCAAGCAAACCGAGTTCTGTCTCCCAAAATAAATAAAGAACAAATAATTGGTGTTTATGCCGGCCTTCGCCCTCTTGTGGCAAATGAGTTCGGTTCAAAGACCACAAAGCTTTCGAGAGAACATACCGTCGATCGCCCTGCTCCAGGTTTTGTGAGTATTGCTGGAGGCAAATACACCACTTATCGCGTAATGGCCAAAGATGTTATTGATCTGGCAGTTAAAGATTTACGCCGCATCGTTGCTGAATCAGTAACTGATAAATTGCCAGCTATAGGCGCCGATGGATATTTTGCTTTGACGCAACAGAGCTCACAATTGGCCGGGATCGCTGGCATCTCAGAAGAAACAATTGTCCACCTACTAAATCGTTATGGATCTTTGATCAGTGAAATTTTCGAAATTATCGAAGGCGATAGCAATCTTGCGCAACCAGTGTCTACTGATTTGCCATACTTAAAAGCAGAAATCGTCTACGCGGCAACTCATGAAGGCGCCCAAAGTGTTGATGATGTTCTCTCGCGACGTACCCGAATTGCCTTTGAGGCTAGCGATGGTGGCGAATCTATTGCTCAAGCGATAGCAACCTTACTTGAGCCGATTCTGGGCTGGGATGCGGCGGCAAAGAAGGCATCTGTAACGGAATTTATTAAGCACCTAAAGAATGAACGTATTGCACTGTCTAGTTTGCTAGAAAAAGTTGGTTAGTTCTTTATTTGATTTCGGCAGCCATCTGTCGTTGGCTTCTTAGTTGCTGTGGCAGAAGGCTTTGGAGTCGGTGTCGCTGATCCCTGTATTGCCTCACCGATCGCAAATTCAATTGGAGTCTTGCTATCTGCGTGAGTTCCGGTTGCATCAATAAATCCGATATGGCCGGCCCATAAGCCCACAGGAATACCTTTAACACTTAGCTTCCATGATCCACTCGTTGAGCGAACCACAGTTTGTACAGGTTTTGGATTTATCGGAGTTAACGAATTTACGTAGAAACGAACAGTGCCTGTTACAACAGGGCGACCATCAGGGCGGATTACATCAACTTCTAAGGTAACTGGTTTATCAGAAGTTGAAAACTTTATATTTTTATATGTCAGAGAGCTCGGTTCCTGCTTTGGCATTTGATCTGCCACTTCGGGAACCCAGACTCCCTTAATCAAATCTAGAAATGAAGATGGGGTGCCACGGAAAACATTTAGGTCTAAGCGAGAGCCAGGAACGCCATACTTAGGTGCAATCCCGCATGATGAGTACTGCCAAATAATCCATTGCGAAGAACAGTTGGCAGTTGTCCAGGAGTGAACATAACAACCACCCTCTTTTAAGCCCGGTTGAGCAATTGGATCTGCTGGATCGATTGCATATTGGGCCAGCCAAAGTGGATATTGACGCAGTTCATCATTGCGAACCATGGCGCCCTCAAGAAAACTTGGATAAGAATACATAATTGGGGTACGTCCTGTTTTTTCTTTCACGAGCTTAAGAAAAGTTTTCGCCCATAAGGTTATCTGCGCCTTTGGCAGATAACGTGTGCAGGTACTGCCGGATGCCGCTACGCAGTTATTTTCAAGGTCTAGCGCATATGGTAAATCGCGTTCGTTAAATCCACCCAGGGCGCCAATTCTCCAGACCACTTTCTGGGCCTGTGTTTGTGCGTCAATGATTACTTGTTCATCAGTTTTAACATTTGGCAATACTGCATAGTGATAGAAGCCCGTATATAAACCGGCGGCTTGAGCAGCCGAACGATCCATAATCACATATTTCAGCGCCAAGGCATCAGCCTCATCTCGGGTATCAGATGCCTTAATCATTACAAATCGCATTCCGGCGGCATGCATCTTTGTGAAATCAATAGGTGCATCATTTGGATGTTGCCATCTGCTTATATCCGCACCATGTATCCGACCACCAGGGCCAAGTTGATCAACCACTGCAACCGATGAGGCGTTTGAAATTTCAGCGGTAGCCCGAACAGTAATTTCGCGAATGTTTGAGTAAATGAACTTGCTTGCAACCTTTGCCTTTGCGCGATATTTAACTTTGGCATCGAGTGCGGTTGCAACAGCGATCACTTGCCAAGTTCCGACCTTGGCGGTCTTGGTTGTAAAACGAGTGTCTTGCCATTTTCCATTTAGTTGAATCTGTACCGAAACTTTGATTCCAGATTTAGCGGGCTTTAAGGAGCCATATAAAGTCACGATTGGTTCGGCGCCACCCGGGGTTTGCTTAAGGGTCATTGTTAACCTGGAGGCAGCCGCGCTAGTAGCAACAGTTTGTAGAGAAAAGATGGCAACACTTAGCGCCAGAACCGAAGCAACTCTTTTCATGCTAATTCTTCTATCGCAACGCTAATTGCAAGAATTTGAGTGATTGAGCTCTTGAGTGAATTCTCCAACTTTTCTCTGGTCGGCGAATACTCATGTCCGCCAGCGAATTTACGCGCATCTGAGAAATCCAAGATAAGGGTGTGGCCATCGAATTCAGCCAGGCGAGCATCGAAGTAAGCAATCCAAGCAACACGATCATGGCTTTCTAGATGATCCAAAACTTCGTTCCAGCGACCACGAATTTCAGGCAAAGTAAGTAGCGCGCTCATGACGCACACTTTACTGGGTTGGGATATTTACTTCGCGCTAGTGGCGCGGTGAGCCGATCCACTTAAAATATTCGCCAGTTAAAACAACACGCAAATTACGTGATCTATCAGGAGTAATGCCTAAATGTTGTGCGATACGAGCAACTATCTGCTCCACAGACTTCTCACTGACAAATCGCACCTTTGCGATCTCAGAGTTACTTAGCCCTCTGGCAAGCAGGCGGAAAGTCTCGATCTGAATGTCAGTAAAGTTGGTTAGTACTGATTGGAAAGCGTTTTCATGTAGTGAACCATGACTATCAATCCACGACATCTTTTTCTTCTCAGAAACTGCGTTAATCGAATTTGTAATTGCATGGCCTACAACAATTAGATCTGCAACTGATTTCTTCAAGATTACTTGGGAACCAGCAGGTATCTGCTTTTCCAAAAGCCCAAGCAGTCTGAGATCAGGACATGCGGTCATCAAGACAATGCCAAGAGCGGGGTTAATCTTGCGAAATTTATTCACTAGCGCCAAAGCTTCTTCACCGGCAAATTGCAGATCAATTAAGACAACACTTGGAGATAAGAATTTGTGGAGGTTTTCAGCAATTTCTTCAGTGTGTGCTTCTGCAACAACATTTATAGATTGCAAACGAAGTGCGGCGCTTAGAGTTGCTAATTCAAATGCGTCATCACTTGCTACAAGCACTGTCGGTGAATTAGGCACTCCTAAAGGTAGCCCTGATAAGTAACATGCGTATTACGAAACATAAGTAAAATGAAAATATGGGGGTAACCCTATTTAAGAATTTCTCTAATTAATTTAGAAGCTAATTCAATAATTGACGCAACGAAGGTAGGGGCATCCTTAGCAATAGCTAAGTTATTAATAATTGCACTGGTTGCAGCAACTTTTAATACTACTCTCGTGCCTAATTTTCTAAAGAGCCTTACCACTCCATTCGCCTTGGACACTCTTAATTGCTTTAGTGCTAGCACTCATTCCTTGCCGTTTAAGTACTTTTTCTAGCTTTCCGGAGTCAAGACTTCTCAGAAGAATCTGGGCATTTAAAAGAGGAAACCAACGATGGCATAAGAATTTCTGGCCATTCATGACTCTTTTCTTGCGGGCAATTGGAGATTGCCAATTTTGCAAGTATTCTCACCGCCATGGAAAAAGTACGTTGGGGATTTATCGGTGCAGGTTACATTGCTAAATTGGCGCTCTATCCAGCGCTGCTAAATTCAAATGATGGCGAAATTTACGCGGTTGGCTCAAAGGATGTCGAGCGCGGCAAATCACTTTCACCGTCCGGTCTTGTTTATACAGATTACGACGAGCTGCTCGCTGATCCAAAAGTTGAGGCAATTTACATTTCACTGCCTAACTCACTACACATTGAATGGTCGATCAAAGCAATGCGCGCTGGCAAGCATGTGCTTTGCGAAAAGCCAGCAGCGATGGACGTTGCACAGTTAAAAGAGGCAATTGCTGTTGCAAATGAAACTGGGCTTATCTTTATGGAGGCCAGTTGGAACCGTTGGCACCCCCGCACCATTCGCCTAAAGGAAATTGTTGATTCAGGGGTAATTGGCGAAGTAAAAGACATTCGCAGCGCATTTACCTACGATGGACTTGATCCAAGCAATATCCGCGCTATTCACGAACTAGGCGGCGGCGGACTGTATGACCTTGGGCCATATTCAGTTGCCGCACCTATTTGGTTGATGGATTTTGCACCAGTTAGCAATATTTCAACTGATGTTAAATGGCATCCAGGTGGATGCGATGAAACAGTCACGACATCATTTGATATTGGTGGTGCGCATGCTGAAGCCCTCACATCTATGAATACACCGCTCACTCTTTATTTCGATGTTATAGGTAGTAAAGGTCGCGTCTCTTTAGCCGGCA
>Ga0315905_10005148_pt1 | contig 13330 bp, 7 predicted proteins | sample LakEriMetagenome_5_FD_203522 | JGI IMG/M metagenome (GOLD analysis project Ga0315905, IMG submission 203522) | Freshwater fungal communities from buoy surface, Lake Erie, Ohio, United States - Buoy 4 MA121 | ecosystem: Environmental > Aquatic > Freshwater > Lake | place: USA: Lake Erie, Ohio... | reverse complement strand
CGCCTCAGAAATTGGGCGACTTTGATGATCCAGACTTTGGCACAAGTTTTTTAAAAGCCAATTTGCGCATTTACCACCTGTTGCTCAGTGCCGATGTGGTGGTGGTCAATGGCGAAGGCACCTTGCATGGCAACGGCAAAGCAGCGGTTAATTTGCTGTATTTGATGTACTTGGCCAAAGTCAATTTCCAAAAAAGGGTGCATTTGGTGAACGGATCGTTTTTCCCGGCAGATAACGGCGCGCCCAACGAGGTTTTGGACATGCTTTACGGTCGTGTGGCCCAAAAACTGGATCTGCTGGTACCCAGAGAAACCGATTCCAAAGCGGTGCTGGATCGTCTGGGCGTTGCAAACGTTCTAGGCTTTGACTGTTTACCCAGGTTCATCCACCGTCGCGGTGCATTGCACAGCCATGTGTTTCAACCCACCATCGTGGTTTCCGGTGGTGTGAACATGACACGCGAACAGGCTCAAAAGTTTGGCGAGTTGTTGGCGCCCTTTCAAACCGGCGGCACACGGTTGAGGTTTTTGACGGGTGCCAAAGCATTTGTGAACACAGAAGATGCCCGTATTTATGAGGAAATGAAGCGCCATTGCCCAGCGCTGGAATGTGTCAATGCACTTTCGATGGCAGATTGGTTAAGCACGCTTCAAAATGCGGCGTGCCTGGTGTCAGCGCGTTATCACCACACCTTGGCCGCTGCAAGTTTGGGTCTGCCTTGTGTGGTGTTTCCTTCCAACACCTCTAAAACCAATGCGTCACTGGCGATGTTGGGTCTCGACACCATGCAGAGCTTGGACCAAGGCGCAGAGGAAATTCAGCACTTGCTCAATGAGGCCTTGGCGCAGCGTTTGGCACCGGCCGAGTCGGTCAAAGTCGAGCAGGTGGTGGCGCTGTCACAGAATAATTTTTTGCAGTTAGAAGACCAGCCTCAATCCTGAGGAGCTTGCTCACCCAGCATAGAAGGCGTTTTGATGGCCGGAATTTTGTACAGGTTCATGGCCACCATCACACGGCGACCTGTGTTTTGTGGAACGCTGTGGTTGAGCAAACCAGGAAATAAGAGCATTACACCTGGTACGGGTTGCACTGAGATTTGCCCATCAAACACTATGGGGGCACAGCCAGGCTCAGCTTCTAAATAGATCACGACGGAGAAATCTGACGGGAAGTGGTTATGTGCAAGGGTGTGGTCTGCCTCTTCATAAATGGCCCCCCAGCAGTCCGCCACAAACAAATCCAAGTTGAGTCCTTCTAAGTCGGTGAACAAAAATTCTTTTGCCACCTGCTTTGCGGCTCTAATGGCCTCGGCCGCCAAGGGCTGAAACTTGTCGGTAAGCATGTGACTTTTCCAGGGGCTCATGTAAACCGCCTGCACATTGGAAGGAGTCGATTCGGGGTGCGCAAGTCGCAAATCGTCAATCGCCTCCCGTGCCAATTGCAGCACTTCTGGCTGGTCCGCTAGGCTGCGCCAGAAAATAGGGAGAACAGTCTTGACCGAAATATTATTTATGGCACTTGTTATTGGCATATCAAGGAAATAATCAATAAGATATATAAATCATGAATTGACAATATATGCACCAATACCATTGGGGCCTCGCCCAAACCTCAAGAGCTTTTTACTATTTGATATATCGTCAATAATGTCTATTAATGATTTGACTCTATGCCCAATAGTGGCATTATTCAGAACATATTGAATCCGCATAATAACACCTTCTGTTCCTTTAGAATCGAATATATTAATTGCAAGATTGATGCCGTCACGTATGGTGGTATCATTATAATCTTTTATTCTAACAATCCCCAAACTGATTTGCTCATCTCTAGTGATTACAAGGTCTAAATCTTCAATAGAGTTCGGCACGATTGGAATAACGCCTGTAGCCAAACAATCAAATACACGAGTTGAAAGATCATTAACAATAGGAATAATAACACTACACTTATAAGAGGCCCACTCTAAATAACGATCGGCGCGAGTAAAATCCCAATATCGAGTCCGGTTCGCAGCTGGCATTAACTTAAAATCCGCAATATCGCTTAGTTGATGGCTTAAGTTATGGATTAATTGAGATCTAGGCGCTGAATCGTAAATGACATAGTTGAAAAGTGCTTTTGAAATTCGAGAATGCGTTAAAAATGTAGAGTGAAATACTTCTAACTCAGTTGGCCCAAATTGAGCGGTGCATGCAGGGATATGGCCAGCTAATGGTGAAATCGGATTCAATAAGTATGGTTCAACTTTTAAATTGTGACTCAAAAAATTTAAATCAGCAGATATAGCTGACTTATAGTTACCAAAATATGCCATATGATTATCAAAATGCCAAAGGCAAAAAATCGAGCCAATATTTGCTTTTGATCTTAGTTCCCATATTGAATCAGAAACATCGGAACCATGCGCAGTTATTATATATATGCATGGCTTATCTAAAGAGTCTGATAAATACAATTGGGTCCATTCATTACTACATAGATTTGAAATATTTTCAAAGTATTCTGGATTAAAAATATATTCTTCTTTGTTCTCGCCAGAAAGTTGTAAAGAATGAACAAAACAAAAGTACTTAATAAAATTCTTAGAGAAGGCTTCAACTTTATTTTGTAAATCTACCAATTTTGCTTCAGGCCAATTCATATAAGTCCTCCGAATGATTTTAATATTAATAGATGCATGAGAGTTAAAATGGATAACTAAAAGGGATAGTGGTTTTAGTTTTATCGATAAATGTGAAGGCTATAGGGTCAACGCTAACAAGTGTAATATAAATTTTAGTATCTGCAACAAACCTTGTGCTGTTTATAGTTATGCCATCTATTGCTTTGAGTATATATAAATCTATGGTCGAGTAATTAAGCATAAAATCATCAAGGATAGAAGGTGTTTAATCCAAAGAAATCAGAAAATTTTGGAAATTATTATCTTATAAAATACTCTATAGTCTTAGGTGAAACTGGGTGACCCATTCGGGTAACTATCCCATAATTCGCTGGCATAAAAATTTCAGAAATATTTTCCGGAACATCCAAGAAATTATATGCAAAATCGTTGCGTACAAAAAAAGCATTACACCCTGCAATATTACAACATATTAGTTTATACTGAAACTTTAAAAGGTTATAAAATGATTGTAAAGAAGCGCCCATATAATCACTATTGAAAATATGGTTGCTATCATAATCAATTGTAAATTCAACAGGGGGTGGAAATTTGCCATTATATTCGGTTATTATTATTTTAGGAAAACATTTGCTCAGCATAAAATAATTAATAAAATATATATCATTCCCGTCAAGGTCAATACTTAAAACATCAATATCTGTTGTATTAATATAATTAACCGCTTGGGTGAATGTGTCATGAATATTATCCAAGGTTAGCCAGGTTTTAATGTATTCCAATCGCTTTGAGTTATCTAGATTAATCGCTAAATCCTCATTTCCAACCCAAACCCCTTTAAATCCATGCATCAGTAGAATTAGTGAATTGTTTTCTAGGCCATTGCCTACTCCAAATTCAATGAAGTTTTTGGAATTGTTACTGTTCAACAGTCCAATTCTATTAAGAATTTCTAATGTTATACCATCCTCATCATTTTGAGAGAAGTACTTTTGCCCTTTATTTAATAAGGGGTTATTGTTACTTTTTAATAGATTTGATCTTATTGAATCTTGAAATTGAGTCAATAAATTGTAGGTAGGATATCCTGTTATCGAGCTCTGCAAGGCAGTCAGGAATGCCGTAAATAATTGATTTCCATCAGTAGTAATTGGATTCATGATAAGTACTCAATTAATTAAATTGCTAGCAGGGTCATCTTTATGGATAGCCACTATATTGATTCCAAGATAAAATATCTTGTAACCCATTTCAATTGCAAATCTTTTTAATTCTTCTTCATTTGATTTTATTTTTTCAATAACTAATATTGGTTTGAATTGATTAATTGATGCCGCTGCACCAAGAAGCGCATCAATTTCCATGCCTTCAATATCAATTTTTATCAAATCAATTCGTTTCAGTTCAAGGGAGTCAATCGTTATTAATGGAACAGAATGACAATTCACAGAGGAATAATCAATTTGTTGACCTATAAATTCGTTGCCATCTTTTTTTATAATCTCTAAGCTGCCAAAACTAGATGGTGTGAAATAGTTGGGTTGTGGAATATCAATTTTTGAGTTTTCTTTTCCTACAGCACACATTAATGCTTTTGCATTAAAGCAATTGTTCATCGTTATATTTCCTGCAAGCGCATAATATATTCTCTCCTGTGGTTCAAAAGCAATTACCTCTCCCCATCCGTACATATAGCTTGCCCACTCTACTGTATGCACACCAATGTTTGCGCCACAATCAATCGCTATGACACTACTTCCAAAGTTTTGTCGTCGCGTTTCTAAAAGTTGTAGAACTGTATTTATCTCTTCAACCTCAAATGAGGATTGATTGAGTAGTGAAAATCCTACGCCATAACCACCTTCACCAACAATTCTGTAATCAAATCTATTAACAAGTAATGAGCCTTGATCAGTTGAAAGAAGTACAAAAGCGGTAGGTCTATGAGGGTATTTTTTCATTTTATTTAACTATAGATAGTTCCATTTATTTTTAAAAACAGGTGTCCATTGTGCTGGTGTTTGACATTTTAAATATTTATTTACATCAAATCCCAATTGATCTACAAGATTGGAGTATGCACTATTCACAGTGAAAAACCCGTTTGAATTCTCTAATACACCAAGCCAGTCAAAAAAATTATTGGTTATCGGTGTAAGTTTAATAACTCTAACTTTTCCATATAATTGATTGCTTATTTGATCAAAATTAAAGTTATAAATAGATCCTTGCTCGTGATGAACAACGTACTGGTCTCTTGGAGAAAGTCCTAGGTGAGTAAACAATGCCGCTTCTCTGATTGGGTTTCTAATAACTTTAAGATTCCACTTTTCATAAAAAGGAACACCACAAATTGCATACTTATATGCATCAAAAGAGATGGCGTCGCAAATATGGCTTTGACCAAAATCATAGCTAGTTAAATGTGAATATAATATATGTGATACATCGCATTTTAACTGATTAATTATCTTTTTAGGACCTTCTATAAAGTACTCGGCTGTATTACCCCCAACAATATTTTTATCTACAGATAAGAAATTAATTGATGGAAGTGCATATTTGAAAGGTTCTAGAAAATCAGAGTCAATTGGCCAAAATACTTCATGCCCCCTATCAATAAAGTATTTGGCGATTGGCGCAGCAATAATGATATCACCTATGCCTCTAGTTTGAATAATTCCCACTTTCATGAATTCTTCCTATTTTGAAATTACACACCATTCATCTGTTTTAAGTCTACATGGGTAGTATGCAAATGGATCAGAATTTCCTGTAAGGCTGAAGCCTGTTGTTGATCGCTTGGTGGCCATACATCATTACTTATTTTCTGAAGGATGTGGTTTATTACATCCTTGCGCTCAACGTCATTTTTAGCCATCCGCAAAGCCGTCGCTTTGTAATCCTCCAGCGTGGTGCAGGCGTATTGAGGCAAACCCACATCGTGCAATAAACTGGCCGCCACGCGTGACGCAAAACTTTCCCCACACAAACTCACCACTGGCAGGCCTGCGCGCAGTGCATCCCCTGCGGTGGTATGTCCGTTGTACGGGTAAGTATCCAAAAATATATCCGCAAGCCGATAGCGAGCCAAGTGATCTTCAATTCTTGGCAGGCGTGTCGCATACACAATGCGTGCGGGGTCTACGCCATGTTCAATGGCCGAGTTGGTCAAGTTGACATGGGCGCCGTCATTGAGTTTCATCAGCCACAACACACTTTCTGACACTTCTTTGAGCAAATCCATCCACACTTTAAAGATGGGCGGGTTGATCTTGTAGTCATGGTTAAAGCTGCAAAACACGATGCCTGTGTCTGGCAATCCAAAATCGCTGCGCTTGGGTGTTTCTGTTGACGGCACCACCGAGTTGTCACGTGGCAAATAGCAATGGGGCAAGTACAGCACTTTTTCTCGGTAATGTTTTTGCAGCTCAGGCGGAATAATCCGTGGGTCTGCAATCAAGTAATCAATAAACGGCAAACCCAAAGTACCCGGAAATCCAAGGTACGTTGCCTGCACAGGTGCTGGACGGTGCGACAGCACCTCCAAGCGCGTGCCTTCGGTGTGGCCCGACAAGTCAATGGCAATGTCTATTTCCATGGCGCGCATGATCTTGGCCACTTCCAGGCTGGGTGTGTCCTTCACATCTAAGTAATGGTCAAACACACAGCGATATCTCTTCCACAGGTCACTGCCATCAGGCGTGCCCGTGAAAACACCCGTCAGTTCAAATTGAGTTTTGTCAAACTTTTCAAGCATCCCAATCAACAAATACCCAACTGGGTGGATACGAAAGTCGCCAGAAATAAAGGCCACCCGTTTGCGCCGATGCGCATATCGTTCGCCATTCCACAGCTTATAGATAGAGGGGCCATACTTGTCTGCCGCATAAGTTTCTATATTTTGACGAGCCAATGCAGCATCGTCAGTGATGGACATGATGGTCATGGCACCACTGGCTTTGCGCCCGGCGCGGATGCCCTCAAAAATACGCTGGCGCGAGCCTTCAAAGTCCGTCCAGTCGCAATTGCCCAAGCGTGCACTCATCAAATGGCCCTCGCCATAAGGGTACAGGGGGTCAATTTGCAAAGCGCGTAAAAACGCATTCGTGCTCATGCCATATTGCTTATATTGACCCAGTATTTGACCTTGGCCCTCCAAGGCGCGCACATTGTTGGGGTCGATGTCGGTTGCGGCAATCAGGGTCAACAAGGCATCATGGTGGCGATTGATGGCTTGCAAAATGGCCGCTTTATTGGCGTAGGCCTCCATGTATTTGGGGTCAACGGCAATAGCCTGGTCATAGCAGGCAATGGCTTGCTCTGCCATGCCAAAGTCTTGATAGGTTTTCGCCTTGGCAAAATGGCTGATGGCCATGTGCGGGGCAGCATCAGCAGCCCGGTTAAAGCAATCAAACGCTTGCTGTGTTTGGCCCAACGCAGAATGCGAGATCCCCATCGAATAAAGCGCGGTGAAGTCATTGGGAGACAGATCCAAAGAGCGCGTCAACAATTCCAATGCCTGTGCATGTTCACCGCCATTTTGCAAGGCAATGGCTTGGTTATTAAGCAACACCACCTGTGGCACACCCAGCGGCGAACTGGATTGTTTGACCTGCATGGCCAACTGCACCGTTTGCAGGTGCGACTGTGCATTTTGCAAGGTGGGCTCTAAGGCGATGGCTTTTTCGGCCGACTTCAAAGACTTGTCAAAATCACCCAGGTTGAAATAAATCACCGATAAGGCCAAATGGGCCTGGGCAAAACCAGGGTTCGACTTGGTGACAGGTTGAATGTGCTCCAGTGCTTTTAAATATTGACCCCTGCCTGATTCAATGGCAGCCATAGAATACAAAGCGGCAGGGTTGCGCGCATCCGCTTTCAACACCTGTCGAAAAATCGACTCTGCATCATCCACATCGCCAGCATGTTGAAGCGCAAGGGCTTGATCAAGCTGAGATTGGACCGATCTTTTTTTTACTTTGGTATTCATTTCGAAGGCGACAGGTTTTTTCCCAAGGTTTTAAACTGAATTCACATTGGCAAAGCAAATAATGCGCCAGCCGCGTGCAGTGCTTTTGAAACAACAAGGGCGATCAATTGGCACAAAAATCGCTATGTTTCCTACATTACTGTCAATTCCATGAAAAAACAAGCCATTTCTATCAGCTTGGTGGCGCCCACATGTGCCCACCAAGCCATGACGCTCACGCAATGCATTGCGCAGGCGGAGGCTTGCTTGGCGAAGGGTCAAGTTCATCGGGGCGTAGAGGTTTACCAAATATGGTTGGCAGGCAGTGCCAGCGCAGAGGCTTACATCGGGTGGTTTAACCTGGGCGCTTTGCATTCATCCCAAGCCAATTGGGCCAGTGCACACGAGGCATATGACAAAAGTTTGCAACTGTGCCCAGACTTTGCCCAAGCCAGAATCAATTTGGGCTTGGTGTGTGAGCGCCAGAAGGATTACAGCCAAGCAGTTCGTCATTGGGCGCAAGTAGCGGCTTCGGGCTGGTTGCCCCAAGCAGCCGATGATGAACTGCAAGTATCGGCGCTCAATCACATGGCCCGGTTGTACGAGTCTCAAAAAAATTACCCCTTGGCGCAAAAGTGCCTGCTGCAAAGTTTAAGCACCATGCCAGCGCAACCAGATGCTTTGCAGCATTGGGTGTTCTTGCAAAACAAACAATGTATTTGGGAACCGCATGCACAGTTAACTGGCATCTGTCCGCATGAAGTGATGCAAAGCACATCGCCATTGGCCATGTTGGCGAACCACGACGACCCAGCCATGCAAATGATGGCCGCCCAAAATTGGGCTCGACGCAAGTTCAACTTTGCCCATGAAAGGCTCGCGCCTGCACAACGGTTGAAGCACCCCAAAATTCGTCTGGCTTATTTGTCGGGAGATTTATGCACACATGCCGTGGGTTTGCTCATGGCCGATTTGATCGAAGCCCATGATCGTTCTTCATTTGAAATTTATGCATTCGATCACAGCCCCGAAGATGGTTCTGCTTATCGGACACGTTTGATCAATGCCTTTGATGTGTTTGTCGACATCAAAGGGCTTGATGATCGGCAAGCCGCACAACGCATTGCCGAGCATGGCATCGATGTATTGATCGATTTGCATGGCTTAAGCCATGGTGCACGACCAGGCATTTTGGCCCTGCATCCTGCAATACATCAGGGCACGTATTTGGGCTTTATGGGTACCACTGCCATGCCCTGGATTGATTTTGTGATCACCGATCGATCGGTTTATCCAGCAGAGCTCGCGGCATTCACATCAGAGCAGCCCCTGTACGTGGACGGGTGCTTCATCCCCGTGGTCAAACCACCGGCCACCGCCAAAACGCTTTCCAGAGCAGACGCAGGTTTACCCGATAAAGCCCGTGTATTGGCTTGTTTCAACAATGTGTACAAAATCACAGAACCCATTTTTGATGCGTGGATGCATGTTTTACAGCAAGTAGACGATGCTGTGCTGTGGTTGCTCGATGACAACCCCGCAGCCACTTTCAACTTAAAAGAACAAGTTATGCGCCATGGCATTGACCCATCACGCGTTGTATTTGCCCCGCGCACCAGTTATACGGAGTATTGTCAGCGCTTGACATTGGCCGATATTTACCTCGACACCTATCCTTACAACGCTGGCTCAACCGCTCGTGACGTATTGCGCAGTCGCGTTCCCATGGTCACACTGTGCGGTAAAACCATGGTGTCACGAATGGCCGCCAGCATGATGCAATCGGTGGGATTGGGCGACTTGGTCACCAACACATTGGCTTCATACCAAGCTCAAGTTTTGCAATTGAGCAAAAGTCGACGCACCACCCAAATCTACCGCAAATTACTCACCCAAGGTCTGGGTAGAAATAAAAATGCAGCTCGCCAATGGGCCCAAAGTTTAGAACTGCAGTTGCTTAAAAAGCTAACTTAAATTCTAAGCATACCCCAAAGCCTGTCGTTGCTCAACCGCCAGCAAAGCCACCTTGCCTGCACTCAAACTGGCGCGTTGAAGCGAGGTGAAGGCGGTCAATTGGGTTACATTAAAGTTGCCCAATTGGGCGGCACTCATGCCGGCCAATGAATACTCGTTGATCGATGGAATTTGCTCCACGGTCAGGGCAGCCATCTGGTCAACCGTCAAGGCTTTGATTTGCTGTGTGCCAATCGCGCCAACTTGTGGGTTCGTCAACGAGCTGATTTGATCGCTGGTCAAGGAGGCAATCTGCCCGTTGTACAAAGCCGCCACTTGCGTGGTGAGCAATTGGGAAACTTGCTCAGACGTGAATGCTTGAATTTGTGTTGACGAGAAAGCCTGCAGTGAACCATTGCTCAAATATTGCACGTTAGAGGCAGGAATGGCTTTGATTTGTGTCATCGTCATGGCACTGGCTTGGTCAACCGTCAAGTTGGCCAAATCACCGGTTTGCAAAGACTCGATCTGCGTGGCGGTCAGGGTGCTGAACTGGCTTGGTGTCACCGCAGCAATTTGTGCACTGCTCAATGCCACGATTTGTTCCGGAGTCAAGGCGCGCAGCGATGCGGTGGGCATGGCGGCCAGATTGGCGTTGGTGATAGCGCCCACTTGGGCAGCAGTCAGTGACGGGATTTGCGCTGCACTGAAAGCCGCAAACTGTGTGTCTGACATAGCCGCTATGCCATTGGTGCTGATCGCCGCCACTTGCTCCACAGTCAGTGCCTTCACATGGTTGCTGGCCAGTGCTTGCACTTGTGCAGTGGTGAACGCGCCTATTTGTGCTGCGGTGAAAGACTGTATTTGAGCATCGCGCATGCCGGTGATGGCTTGCGCAGCGATAGACGGTACCAAATTGACTGGAATAGCGGCAATTTGTTCGTTACTCAGGGAGTCGATTTGGGCCACGCTCAAAGCCACGATATCTGGCGCTTCCAGGGCCCTGACCTGGTCTGCGTCCAGTGCAGACAGTTGGGTAATGCTCAAGGACTTGATCTGGTCGGCGCTCATGGCAGTGATTTGACCAGTGGTCAATACATCCACTTGAGCGTTGCTCAACGATGCAAACTGTGCTGTGGTCAAGTTGATCAGCTGCGAAGTGGACAGAGCAGGCAACTGGTCTACGGTCAAGGATTGCACCTGTGACGAGGTCAACGCTTGTAAATTGGTGCTGGTCAGCTGGTTAATCTGCGCAGAAGTCAAAGCGGCCACTTGGGCATTTTGCAAGCTGGCAACCTGAACCGAGGTCAAAGTATTCACCTGAGCAGTGCTCAATGTGTTGATCAAATCGCCGCTCAAAGCACGCAGGTTGGTGGTGCTCACAGCACTGAGCTGAGTCGTGCTCAGGGCTTGCAACTGATCTGCCTTCAGTGCAGTCCATTGTGCGGTGCTCATGGCGTTCAGCTGACTGCTGCTCAAAACCCTGATTTGTGCAGTGACCAAGTTCTCAACTTGGCTGCTGGTCAGGCTGCTCACTTGGTCGGTGGTCAAAGCACCAACTTGTGATGTGCTCAAGGTGCTCAAACTGTTGTCGTTCAAGCCGGCCAAACTGCTGGTGGTCACGTAGATCAACTGTGCGGTTGACAAAGCACGCAGTTGGGCCGTGCTCAAAGCATCCAACTGTGCAGACGACAAGGTTTGCAGTTCAGCAACAGTCAGCTTATTGACTTGAGCCGTGGTCAAAGCGCCAATTTGCGTGGGCAATATACCGGCGAATTGGGTGGTGGTGAGCGATTGCAGTTGAGTAGTAGACAAGCCAGACAATTGGTCATCGTTGAGTGTCTGCAACTTCGGCACAGACAAGCTTGCGACCTGACCTGTGCTCAGCTTTTGCAACTGGGCGACTTGCAGTGCACCAAATTGTTCCAATGACAGCGCAGACAATTGAACGCTGCTCAAAGATTGCAATTGAGTGCTGCTTTGTATGCTGTTCAATTGCTCCACACTGAGCGCTTGAATATCTTGTGTCTCAATCGCTTGCAGTTGGGTTGACAGCAAGGCGCTCACCTGTGAGGTGTTCAATGCCAGCACCTGGCTGCTTGTCAGTGCTGCCACGTTGGCGGTGGTCAGCACAATGGTTTGAGCCGTCGTCAACTGACCGATTTGTGCATCGGTCAATGCATTGAGCAGGGTGCTGGACAAGCTATTGACTTGTGAGGTGTTCAAGCTGGTGACTTGTCCTTCGTCCAGAACCTGTATCTGCTCAGTGGTCAATGCATTGATCTGGTTGTTCTTGAGGGTCTTCAGCAGGTCGGAAGACAGGCTACCCACTTGTGTCAAGGTGAGGTTAGATACCTGGGTCGTCAATAAGGAGCGCGCTTGGTCGGACGACAAGGCATTCACCTGAGTCTCGTCCAAAGCCCTGATCTGGCTGGTGCTCAATACCACCAAATCGGTGGTTTCAATGACGCCGACTTGCTCGGTGGTGAGGGATTTCACTTGATCATCGAGCAGGGCGGCAAACTGAGCGGTATTGAGCTTGACCACCTGCGCTGTGGTCATGGCACCAATTTGGTTTTCGGTCATCGCGATCAAATCGCGCGTTTCAATGGCGCCAATTTGGCTGGTGGTGACCCATGTCACTTGGTTTTCAGACAAGCCAGCCACCTGGCTGGCGGTGAGCGCGGCAATGTCCTGAGTCTCCATGGCCTCGATCTGCGATTGTTGCAAAGCCTGTACCTGCTCAACCCGCATGTTTGAAATCTGGGTTTGGGTCAGCGCCACCACTTGGGCCGTGGTGATCTCACTGACTTGGCTGTTGTACATGGCTGCCACGGTATTGGCACGCAATGCAGCCACCTGGCTGGTGGTCAATGCCACAAACTGACCCGTGCTAAACGCTCGAATTTGATCACTGGTGATGGCCCCAGCACCGCCGACAGAAATGGCGGTGACTTGGGCTTCTTCCAAATTGGCCACTTGCTCTGCGGTCAAGCTGGAAATTTGCGAGTTGTTCAATGCGCGCATTTGGGCCGTGGTCAAGGCGAAGGTTTGCGCAGTACTTAACACTGCAATTTGCGACCCAGTCAATCCCGTGATGTCAGTGGTTTCGATGGCGGCCACTTGTTCAGTGGTCAGTGCCGTCAATTGATCCGCCCCCAAGCTTGAAAACTGGGCTCTGCGCATGCTGCGAATTTGGTCGGTGGTCAGTGCAGTGATGCTGTTGGGTGAAAAGGCTGCGATTTGTATGCCGTTTAATACGGCCATATCCGTGGCGGTGATGGCCGCAGCTTGTTCAGTGGTCATGATGCCAATTTGGGCCGCAGTCAATCCGACCATTTGCTTGGCTGTGAGCGCAGCAATTTTGTCGCCATCAAAAGCAAGAAACTGATCCAGTCCCAAATTGCCCAACTGCGTCACGGTCAACGATGCAACTTGTTGTGTCAGAAGCCCTTGGGTTTGAGTTGTTGACAGAGCGTTGAGTTGGTCCACCGTCATCACAGCAACGTCAGCTGTGTCGATGGCCTGAATTTGATCGGTGGTCAGCACGGCCACTTGGCTGGTGGTCAAAGCAGCCATTTGCAACCCAGTGAGCGCCTGGGCTTGATCAGTGGTCAAAGACACCACTTGAGCGGTCGTCAGCGCTGCTAAATTGCTCAGCTTGATGGCTTGAATTTGATCGCTGCGCAGGGCTGCCAAGTTGTCCGTGCTCAGGTTGATCAATTGGGTTTGCGTCATCGCGGTAATGTTGGCCGCTTTGAGCGAACTGATTTGTTCTG
>Ga0315905_10005147_pt1 | contig 13331 bp, 18 predicted proteins | sample LakEriMetagenome_5_FD_203522 | JGI IMG/M metagenome (GOLD analysis project Ga0315905, IMG submission 203522) | Freshwater fungal communities from buoy surface, Lake Erie, Ohio, United States - Buoy 4 MA121 | ecosystem: Environmental > Aquatic > Freshwater > Lake | place: USA: Lake Erie, Ohio... | reverse complement strand
CGTTCGGCCAGGGAGAGCTGCAGGGCCTCGATCTCCCGCATCAACCAGCTGGAGCCGCCCCAGCCAAAGAGCCGCTGGGCCCGCTGCGCATCGCTCTCGGACGCCGTTGCCTCCAGGGCTCCAGGGCCAGCGACGGCCCCCACTGGTGCGGAACGCTCCGCCGCCTCACTCCAGGCAAAGACATGCCAGGCCTCGGGCCCCCCATCGCGCTCAGCAGCCCCCGCCCGGAACAGCAGATCGAAGAACTGGTGAGAAGGCCGCCGGCTGCCATCGGGCCGCAGCGGGTAGGTGCTGCGAAACCAGGGCGGCACATGCTCCAGGGCTTGGCGCAGGCGCTCCTGCAGGGCCTGGTGGCTGCCGGCATGGGCCAGGGCGCCCTGGAGCCTGGAGCGCCGGCAGGGGGTGAGGGTGAGGCTGCCGGGCCTGGGCCATTCGGCTGGAGCCGCGCTGCGGAAGGTGTCGAGCAGATCCGCCAGGAGGGCGTCGGCGCCACGGGCTGCGGTCGTGGGCTCGGGCGGTTGCAGCGCTGCACCGGCCTGCTCGGGCTCCGGCGCCAGGTCCAGGGCCAGTGTTTCTGGCTTTGAGCTTGAACCCGATCCAGGCCTTGAGGGCAGAGCAGAACCTGAGCCTGGCTTTGGCTGTGGCCTTGATCCAGGCCTTGAGGCTGGAGAAGGCTCTGGCCTTGAGCCTGACTTTGGCTCTGGATTTGGCTTTGAGCCTTGCTCTGAGCTGGATGGTCCAAGAGGCTCTGGCGGCTGTTGGGTCCCAGAGGGTTCCGAAGCCTTGTTTCCCGTCTGCTCTGGAGGAGGCGATGGGTTTGGGTTGGGGTTGCTCTTCTCTTCTCTTTTTTTCTCTTGAGTTTTTAATCCCTTTTCTAATGTTGTCGATCCCATCGACAGGGGGTTGTCGACGCCATCGACAGGGGGGTGGTGCTCTGATCGACAAGGGGGGTGTCGATCGGATCGACAGGGTTGTCGATGGGATCGACAGGGTTGGTGCTCGGATCGACAGGGTTCGGCGCTGAGGCAACCGAGGCCATGAAGCTGCAGCACGGCCCCATGGGAGGGGTCTTGATCGATGCCGATCGCGCCGATCGCCTCCAGGCGCCGCAGGTCGGCCTGCACCGTCTGGCGGTGGATCCCCATCCGGCGGGCGTAGTCACTGGCCGAATAGCGCAGCTCGCTGCTAGATGCGGCCTGCCACTCGATGTCGCCGTAGAGCAGGGCGATCCGCATCGCCGCGATGCCATCGACGCCGAGCCGCTGGCTCAGGGCCCGGATGAGTGTGCCGGGAATGTTCGGCGCCCAGCGCCTGGGAGCAACGGCTGCAGGGCTGCTGGTTCGGCTCGCCACAGGCTGGTTGGAGGGGAGCGGAATCGGCCTGGGCATGGGCAAACCAGCGAGGAGCAATCCGATGCGCAACAGGTTAGTCAGACATCCCATGGCAATCAAGACAAGCTGCTCTCAGGTCATGGGATGCCAAACCCAATCAAATAGGCCATACTGTGTGAACCGCTACAGGCTTCCCGTGCCCGCCGCCGCCTCGCCCTGGCCCGCCTTCCTGCCGGAGGAGACCCTGCTGCAGCTCTCGGGTGCGGAGCGCCGGGAGGCCGGCCGGCTGCACTTCAGTGAGGCCCTGCTGTTCCTGTTGCGCCACGTGAGCCACCCGCAGCTGAGCGAGCTGGCGGATTGGGCCTGCAACGAGCCGGGCAACCTGCACACCTCGCAGATCTCCCACATGCGCAACAACAAGGTGCGGATGCTCGGCACCAAGGCGGTGGATGCCCTGGGGCGGATCAACCAGGCGGCCTGGGTGCATCGCCATCAGCCCGAGTTGCTCAAGCGGCTGGGTACGGCGGCCCTGACGCCAAGGCTGGAGGGGATCCTGGCGGCGTACCAGCCGCTGGTGGACCCAACCAACCAGGCCCCGATTGGCGCCGGGGAACTGATGGCGATCTACCTGGGTTACCTGCGCCTGCCAATCGAGATCCCCCGCAGCCTCACCACCGAGGAGGCGGAGCTGCTAAGCGGCCTGATTGGTGAGTGGCTCGACGGCCAGATCAGCCAGCGGGGCCTGGGCTTCCGGGAGGCGGCCCGGCGGCTGCAGGAGGCCTGGGAGGGCGAGCGGGCCGGAGCGGAGCGCTTGGTGCGGGTGATTGGCGGCATGGACGACTACAGCCCAAGGCAACTCACTGAGGAGTGGGAGCGGATCAGCGCCGCAGCCATCGAGGTATTGGCCCTGGAGCAGGGGCCTTGGGAACTGGCTGATGCGCTGCTGGAACTGGCGCGCGAGCAGAAGCGCCCCGTTGCGACGGTGACCCCGATCGCCAGGGCCCGAAGGCGGCGTTCAACGGCTAAGGAGCCCCCCAAGGAGGATTGAGGGTTTGGGGCGGCCTGGCTGTGGGAATGCCCCAGGTGATCAGCAAAGCCTGACAGGATTGCAGCCTGCACCATTGCCGATTCGACTTGCAATAGGCACGATCACGGCCATCACGCAGCCGATCGCTCACAGCGATCCAGCTCCATGGCCAAATCGTTCCCAGCGGCAACCGCCGCCCACCTTGCCCCAGTTCTCTCTGGCTCCCGCACGGCCCCATCGGTGCGGGCCTGGCTCGATTCCTGCAGCCGCCACCAGCCGCTCTCGGAGCGGACGGTGCTGGAACTCGCCCGCCGCATCCACCGCTGGCAGCAGCATCCCGGTGGCCCGGATCACGCCCCAGACCCAGTGCGCCGCAGGGCGCTACGGGCGCGGGACCAGCTGGTGCGCCACAACCTCCGGCTGATCGGCCACACCTGGTGCCGCCATCGCTCCTCGTTGCCACCTGAGGACGAGGGCACCGCCGATGCCTTCCAGGAGGCGGCCATCGCCCTGGTGCGCGCGGCCGAGAAGTACGACCCGAGCCGCGGCTACTGCTTCTCCACCTACGCCAGCTTCTGGGTGCGGCGAGGCTTTTCCGAGCACGAGCGGCGGGGGCGCCGCATGATCCGCCTGCCCCACGACAAGGCGGCCCTGGTGCTGCGGGCCCAGCGCTTGGCCAGGGAGCAGCAGACGCTCACCGGCTCGCTGCCCAGCCTGGACTGGTTGGCGCAGCGCTGCGGGGCCCGGAACTCCCCGGTTGCCCCGGGGGTTCTGCAGGAGCTGCTGCTGATCTGGTGGCGCACGGCCACCGCTGAGCTGGACCGCCCCGGCGGTGGGGCTGGCGATGACGGCGCTGGCTTGCCGTTGCTGGAGCGGATCGCCGCTCCCCCTGATGGCACCGACCCGGAGCACTCCCTATTGCCCCTGCTCCTGCAACGCCTCAGCGCGGAGCAACGCCGGCTGCTCTGGCACCGCTATCTGCGCGAGCACCCGCTCAACCCGCGACAGATTCAGAAGGTGATGGGTCTCGAACCCGAACAGCAGCAGCGGCTGGAGGAGGAGGCCCTGGAGCTCCTGCGGCAGGGGGCCATGGATTACACGGCCCGGTGAGTGGCGCGGGAGGTTGGCTATTCACCTCACGCATAGCCGACCACCCGCAATGATGCAGAAACTGCATCGTTTTAGGGTGCGGCCGCTGGACCGTTGAGGGTGGTACAGCCAGCCACCAAGTCAAGGCCCGCAACGACATCCTTACTACAGTATGAGCAACTAGCTCGACTGGCCTTCTGGCCCGTGTAGAAGACAGCTCCCGCAGAGCAAAACCCCAATCATTCGCAGTCAAATAAGACACCAATTCCGCTCACAGCTGCATCAGATCAGCCGCTAGACCATCGGGCAATTTTCTGTCCTGCATTGCACCAGCCCCCCACAAGCCTTGATGGTCCGATTGATCTACCGCCAGTGGCAGAACCCTTGGCTCGCTGGCAGTTGGCAGTTTGCAGCGGTAGTGCGGTCTTCCTGGCGGCGGTGCTGGCCCTCCATCCTGGGGCGCGGTTTCAGGGCCGCAGCGTGGCCAGGCTTCTGAGGAGTCTGACCCCCCGATCTGAGCCGGTGTTGCTCCTGGCCACCGACGACCTGCCCGATGGCAGTGCCCTCGATCTGATCGGCGGCCTGCGCCAGCAGCTGGGCACCGTGCCCCTGCGGGTGGTGCTCTATCTGGAGGATCAGCTCGATCGCGAGCGGCTGCTCGCCTATCTCAAGGCCGGTGTGCAGGCGGTTCAGCGGCTGGAGACCTTTGACGGCCCAAGGCTGATGGCGGCAATGGAGCGGGCCGTGCAGGACGGCCCGGGACTCGATGCCAACCTCGATCCCCACTACGTGGGCTTGCTGGTCAAGGAGTTGCAGCCCCAGGGGGCAATCGAGCTGGCGGAGCAGCTGGGTGAGCGGGAGCGATCGATGCTGCAGCTGGTGGCCCAGGGCTACAACGCCATTGAGATCGCCCGCGACTACGGCATCCGCTGTGATTCGGTGCGCCGCTACCTCAGCCAGGCCTATCAACGGATCGGTGTGCGGGATCGGGCCCAGGCGGTGGGCTGGTGCCTGAGCCATGGCCTGGTGACGCGCCAGGAGCTGGATCGTCGCTATCGACCCATCCCTGAGTGGCCCGATCGCTGAGCAGCTGAGCGACTGATTCGGCGATCAGCAGCTCGTGCAAAGGCAACACACGCCAGTGGAGGCCATGGCGAGGCAGCCAGGCGTCCAGCAGGGGGCCATCGCCAAGGGGGATGGGATGGCGCAGGCGGCGACGGCCATCGAGCAACGGCAGCCAGTCGAGGCGGTCATCGAGCGTGTCGACCCGCTGCAGGGTCCAGATCCGGCCGACCTCCTCAATGGCGGTGGCAGTTGGGGAGAGGATGACGAGGTGGGAGAGGTTTTGGCGCAGGTGTTCAGGTAGCGGGAGCGGGACCCAGCTGCCCCGCATGCAGGCCTTGGCCAGGGCGGCGCCGGGGTGGGTGGTGATCAGAACGGTGTGAGGCATTGGAGTGTCGGCTCCAACTGTTACTTGGCGAACAGTTCAGCGATCCGAACGGCCCGTGGCGACTCCAGCGCCAATCACGGCTGTGATCAGGCCATCCCACAGCCATGGCATTGGCAGGGCCACATTTGAGGGCATTACCTAGTGATGCTGTGGCTTCTTGCGGATCGACAGGAAGCAGAAAGACGCTAAGTCTTCCATTTAGTTTTAGATTCAAAGCGGCCCATTGTTGCTTATCCGCTGACAGAGTGCCAAGCTCTTGTATCAGTCGCAACAGGTCAAGGGTGCAGTGGAAAGCGAAGCAGGAACCCTCTACCGCCCTGCCGCTGGATTGATGCGCAAGGAGATGCCCTGGCCCCTCACTGCGGGCGTTCTATTGGCGCTGCTACTGCAGCTGCCCCGCCAACTGACGGTGGCTGCAACACTGCAGGGCTCCCCTAATCCCCTGGTGCCCGTGTCCCACCTGCTGGGTATGGTGGAGCGCTCTGACTAGCCTGTCTGACCTGCAATCGGTCCATGGCGCTGCTCACGCCCACCGCCCCCCGGACACCCCGCTGCAGCTCCCATGGCCGCAGAGCACCAGGAGCTGCTGAAGGAGCCACAGCACCGGGACCTAGGCACCGCAATGGCCCCCGCCAACTGAGCCCGGAACAGCGCCAGTTCGCAGAGTCCCACTTGAACCTGGCCAAGCAGCAGGCGCGCCGTTTTGCCAACCGCCACGGCATCCCCTACGACGATCTGCTCGGCGCCGCCTACGAGGGCCTGTGCAAAGCAGCCCTGGGTTTTGACGCCTCTCTCGGCCACCGCCCCTCCAGCTACGTCGTCCCCAAGGTCAAAGGCGAGCTGCTGCACCACCTGCGCGACACGGGCTTCCTGCTGCGGACTACCCACCGGATGCGCGAGCTGTGGATGAAGGCCCGCCGGCCGGTGGCTTTGGGCCTAGCCGATGGCGAGATCGCAGCCTTGCTGGGCATCGAACTGCCGGAGTGGCTGGAGGTTCGCCAGGCCTGCGGGTTGCGGCCGGTGCCATTGGAGGAGGAAGGGGAGTGAGGCGAGGGCAGCCACGGGGGCTGGAGAAGCCGAGCCGTAGGGCCGGCAGCAACTGAGCACCCCACCAATCACCCTCACCCTCACCCTCACCAAGCGTCTATACGAAGCCGTACAGGCTTCTGGGTAGCCTTTCGCACCTGCAATCCAGCATGGCTTCCACCACTGCTCCACGGGCGGTGCACCGCCCTGATCTGCGGCTACCGACCCAACCCAGGCGCCGCCGCGCTGGCCGCCAACGGCCCTGCACCAACGGCGCCGCCAACACTGCAACCAGCCACCAAGCCCAGCACGATCCCGACCACGAGCTGCTCAGCGTCAACGTGCGTCTGGCCAAACACCGCCAGGCCCTGCTCGATGCCAACCGGATCGAGCGCAAGGCCTTCCGTGAGCACGCCCGCGTCGAGAATGCCGCCGCCGCCTATGCCCGTGAGCTGGCAGCCCTGCTCGATGAGCGGGGATTCACCCAGGACCTCCTGTTCAGCGAGGCGCCCACCGGTGGAGAAGCGGTGTTGGTGGTGCAGCTCTCCGATCTGCACTTCAACGAGCGGGTCGAGCTGCCCTCCAACCGCTACGACTTCTCAGTCGCCGCTGCCCGGCTGGCCAAGTTGGCCGGAAGGATCAAGCAGCTGGGCCGCTCCTATGGCGCCTCCAAGGTGGTGATCGCCTGTCTGGGTGATTTCCTCAACTCAGACCGGCGCCTCGATGAGCTGCTGAGCAACGCCACCAACCGCTCCAAGGCCACCTTGCTGGCGGTCGACATCCTGCGGGCGTTCCTGCTGGATCTGCGCAGCGAGTTCGAGTTGGAGGTCTATGGCATCACCGGCAACGAGAGCCGCGTCAAGCCCGAGCTGGGCTGGAGCGATGAACTCGCCACCGACAGCTACGACCTGATGATCTACTCGATCCTCCGCCGCGGCTTTGAGGGGGTCGATGGGATCGCGTTCTGCGGTTTTCAGGCCAACGAGCTGCTTTTCGAGGTGATGGGCCGCACCTTCCTCTGCCTGCACGGCCACCAGGTGGGGGCGAATGTGCAGAAGAGCGTCCAGGAGATCACCGGCAAGTACGCCGCCCGCGGCATCACGGTGGACTACACGCTCTTTGGGCATCTGCACGCCACAGCGATCGGCGACTACCACGCCCGCAACGCCTCGCTGGTGGGCAGCAATGCCTACTCAGAAGCCGGCCTGAACTTCTGCAGCAAGGCCGCCCAGAACATCCACATCGTGACCGCCCAGGGCCTCGATGGCATGAAGGTCGACCTGCAGGACACCACAGGCATTGAGCCCTATCCATTCGCCAGCGAATGGGAGGCCTACTGCCCCAAGAGCGCCGGAAAGCTCCACGAGGGAGCCGTCGTCTACCAGGTGATCGTCTGATGAGCCGCTCCTACCCAAACCCAACCGACTGAACCACAACCGCGTCGAACAACCTGACCCCTCGCTGCACCGCCATGACCGCCACCACCAACAAGGCCACAGCCTCGACCGTTGCCACAGCCGCCGCCAGCGGCGGCTCCCTGCTCCAAACGATCAGCGCCCTGGTTGAGCAGCTGGCCCAGCTGCAGAACCTGCTCGGTGTTGAACCCTGCGGCGCTCCCCCCAGGCCTGCCGGCCACCGTGCTCCCGCCACCACCGGCCACGGTTGTCCCTCCAGCCCGTCCCGCCGTTGCCGCCCGACACCGGCCCCGGCCCCGGCTGCCCGTCGCTGGCAGGACGCCCCCTTCTGCGCCGACGACACAGACCCCACCGATTCCTGGGACTGGCCTTGGGATCAGATGTCGGTGGTGGAGCTGCGCGCCCTGCTGCGCTGCTACCCGATCGATCGCACCGCATTGCCGGCCCCGATCGAACTGCTCCGCCGTGATGAGCTCCTGGCGGCCCTGCACGAGCTCCAGCCCGATCCCCAGGACCTGTTCGGCAGCTGAGCCGCCATCGCCCTGGCCAGAACTTCTGCTCTGCCTCTGATCCCTCTACCCCAAGCAATCCCCATGGCCATCGCTCGCTCCCTTCGCCTCAGCGCCCTTTCCGCCTCTGCCCACCGGGGCCGTCTGGCTGGCACAGCTGCGACCCCGGGCTTTTCGGCAGCGACCGCAGCCTCACTGGATGCCCTCCCAACCACGACCGCAGTGGCTGATCCCGTTGCCTCGCCCGGTGCAGCTGATCCCGCCAGCCCCAGCGCTCCCACTCCCCCCGCGGCCCCGCCTACACAAGCGGAGCCCATGCCTGGCGCCAGCGAACCAGCCCCCGGTAGCCCCGAGGCCTTTGCATTGTTGGCCTCCCTGGGCATCGCCCCACCAGCCGCTGCCGGTGCCCCCCTCGGCCCCGATGACCAGCGCTTTTCCCCGATCGCCATCGGCCACCTCACCCACCGGCTCGTTGAGCTGAAGCTGCTGCTCGATCAATTGGGCAATGAGCAGAAGGAGCTGCACGACACCCTGAGGATCGCCCATCTGCGGGGCGATCTGCGCCACCTGCTGCCTCCCGGAGGCGAGGGAGGCTACCTGCTCCCCGGTGGCGTCCAACTGCACCGGCGCGCTGGCCGGCGACAGTGGCAGTACGGCCCTGAGGTGCAGGAGCTGGAAGCCCAGCTCAAGGCCCAGCAGGTCTATGAGCAAACCAACGGCCAGGCCCTCTGGAGCCTTGGGGCGGCGTTCTGGGAGCTGCGGTTTCCGAAGGGGTGAACCTTCCCGGCTTCTTACACCTGTGGCTCTGGCGAAAGCTGGGGCTTTTTTGTTGGTTGGGAGGGCAAAGCTGAGAATCGGCCAGAATATTCATAAATAATGAGTAGTTCCAGTACCTGAACGCTCGCCATCACCTGGCCGCGCAAACATGGTGGAACTAATAAGCCTCCTGCGGAGGCGGATCAGGTGAATGGCGACGTTTGACGTCATCAAGACTACAAAGGAGGGCGGCCTGTCCAGGCGTGAAGCAAGTGCTTGATATTCTCGTGCTCAACACCTGCAAGATTAAACACTTCGGCAATGAGATTCTCGGCTGCTAATAGTGCATGTAGCGCCTTCTCGTAGGACAATGCATCGTAGTCTGTGGTATCTGCGAGTCCCTGGATCTCGATGCCTTCGTACTTCACGGTTGTGTGCGTGCTGTTGAAGTGAATGATTGAGTTACGCAGGTCTTTAATCCTCATGAACTCGGCGCCTGAGCCGCTGCTCAAGTCGAGCTCATTTCCGAGATAGCGCATGGGCCAGTTCTTGAGCTTCTTGTCGAGCGACCACGGGCGAGGGTGTCCCAACTCCGATACCAGCACTGCTACCGCCTCAGGGGTGTGGTGCTGCTCAGCATGAACGCGGAACCAGAGGTTTACGAAGACTTCGACTACTGTGACCGACATGACAACCGCTAGCGCAGAGCATTGCCTGCTCTCCGCTTCTCCTTCAGCGCTGCGTGATTGGGCTACAAGCCTTCTCAGTGCTGCGAAGTACTCCCAGACAATTCGGTTAGGGGAGGAGAGATTCGTCATACGGCGTAACGCTTGACATCACTTGGTCTTAGAGTTTTGTGCATTGGCCAGCGACCTAAGTGGCGGCTCTAATGAATGTCAATATAAGATCACTCGTTTAAGCGAGGAGCCTCTTCTTGGCGAGGCGAACAAAATCAATATAGATTTTAGAGGCCCTTGCCGCTGCTTCGTTAAGCTGCTTAGCTTCATATTGAAGGCGTTCTAATTGCCTAAAGTCTTCCTGAGGACTCGAGAGCTTAATCGTTTGAATCCCGCTCCCTCTTAGAGTTGTAAACTGTCCAATTAAGGAGAGAAATTGATGTATCGCTTGGTACAGGTCAACGCGGCTGGCTTCGATCCTGGGGTCAATAAACTCGTGATCAGGGTTGCACCAGATATCATTAAACCTATCTAGGTCATCGAGGCTTTCACTTCTGAATGATCCAGCAAAGTCATGGCAACTCACAAAATTCATTCCTCCACCTGGCGGCAATGTCTCCAACAGCTTTTCCAAAAGCTCTCTATCGTGCTCTCTTCCAGGCCTCCCAATAAGAGCACTAACCAGCGCTTTTCTGAAAGCAATACCAGTTGCAACTAAAGTCAAAAGTAATAGAAATGCATAGCGCCAGAAATCAAGAGATGTCCATGCCAGCTTAATATATGGATCAAGAACCTGTTTCCAGAGTTCAATAGCTAATGAGAGAAGGTCCATAGATGTCAATCTCCAGTCTAACGCTTTATTGGGCGGTTCCGAAAACACCGCTACCTACCCACCCATTTCCGAGAACCATCGTTGAGAGGTCTGGGCAAGGTCAATTCAGTCTAGTCCCCGTAAATGTTCTTGGCACAAGTCTCCCAGAAATAACCCTGGTTCACAGGCCCGCAAACCAGCTGTCCAAAGTGCTACACAATCTTGGTCGTAAGGAACATCCGCCGGAGCCCCCTGAGGAGCCCCTGCGGGAAGCCCCAGGCCTCAGAGCACCGCCACCAGGCCGATGTGGCGGGCCTGGAGCTGGCGGGCCACGGCTTGGGCGGTGCGCAGCGGCATCAGGCGAGGCTTCTGGACGGCCCGGCCCCGGCTACCGAAGTGCAGGGAGAGGCGGGATGCGGAGGCTGGCTTGCTGGAACCGGCAGGCACCAGGACCACCACGCGACGGATGGGGCAGCAGAGGGAAGCGGAGGCCATGGGAAGGATGGCGAGGAACACCGGCCTCCATCGCCCCACCGCAGCGGCCGGGCCAGGGCGCCGCAGGCGCTTGCGTCAGCCCTTGCGCGCGCCGAGGTGGATGGGGCAGTGCTGGTGTGGTGCTTGCCCCTGCCCTGGCTCCTCCCAGTTCTGCTGACTCCGCCATTGCGTGGTGGTGGTGTCCTCGGGGTTCCAGCGCCCCTCAGCATCCGATGAGACCTGCACTTGGTTCTGGGGCCGGCTGGTGTCCTGACCCGGTGTGCCGACTGAGCATCGCCAGGTGCCCGCTACCGCTCGATCCGCCTTGGTCGCCGGGCCGTGTCGATGAGCAGGTTCTGCAGGAGCTCGCGGCTACAGAGCAGCAGGTGGGTCAGGGCCGCAGCGGTGATCCGGGGTTCGGCCACCAGGTCCCCGCGGCTGTGGGCCAGGGCTAAGCGGAGTTCCCTGAGTTCCCGGCCGATGTTGGCCGCCATCACGGCGGTGCTTTCTCGGCCCAGCGGCCTGGTTGGCTCCATGGGGGCATTCTGCAAAGCAGCCAGCGGTCGCTCGATCCCGGAGATCATCCAGGGCTTGATCAGCAACTCTTTTCCGATGGATCCGGCCGAGACGGTCTTCAAAGAAGCGATCAACTGAATCCTCAGCTCCGGGTCAGGGCCCAAGCCGAGCGCTCGCGCTGCACCTCCAACCGGATGCGGAGCATGGTGGTGGCATCGCCTGATCGCTGCGCATCGAGATAGGCGGAATGCAGCGGCCAAGCGATCGAGCGCAAGAATGCCTGATCCACCGGGCAGCTCAAGGGCTGCAGGGGGAGGACATAACGCCTCAGGGCCCAGAGGGCATTCTCGGCCTCCCAAGGATCCAGGGCCCGCCAGGCCGGTGCCCCAGAGCCGCCAGCATCCTGGCCAGGGCGATGAACCACACCGGAACCGAGCACAGGCCGCACCGCCACCGCTGGCCCGTGGATCACGGGAGCATCCAGGAACGGCCAGCGCAGGGAATCAAGCGCCTCGAGCTGGGCCCAGGCACCGCCGTGGGCCAGATGCACCGGCCCCACCCTGGAGAAGCGCAGCGCTTCCACCGGACAGCCGCAGAAGCCGGCCAGCTCGGCGCATGAGATTTCCCAGTGCACCACAGGCTGGGGCTGGATCCTTGTGCACTGACCGCCAGACCACTGGTGGCGGTGAACAAGAAGGACGGAGGGAACCATGGCGCGAGCAATGCAGGACCCCGGAGGGTTCCGTGCCGCCGCTCAAGGGCTCGCCACCGCCCCGTTCGGCGCACCAGCGCCCGGCATCAAAGGACGGCGAGCCTGGCCCCGACCCTTGGCGCGGCGCGGACCATGGAGGGGCCTGCGGCAGCGGCGCTCATCGAGAGCACAGCGTGAGCGATGGCTCAGAGGATCCAGAGGGACTCCGCCCCGCACTGCTCCTGGAGCTCCAGCGCCCTTTGCTGGACAGAGGAGAGCGGCACCAGGCGGCAGGAGCGCACGGGATGGGCACCAACATCGAGGAACCAGATTCGTGCCCAGGCCGGATCAAGACCGGGCGCCTGGTGCTGGATGCCAACCGAGCTGATCGAGGAGGTGGGGGTGATGGCCGCATCGGCAGAGGACAGCCAAACCAGGCCCCGGCCAGGGGCAACCCAAGGCAGGCTTTGCCAACAGGGCATCACAACCACTGAAGAAACCGGTGGGCACCCGAAGGCACCCACCGGGGGCAGCCTCAAAGAGGCACCAACACCGCCGAGGCCTCAGCCCCCGCAGCCGCTATGGCCGCCCGCTCCAGCGCGAACTGGGCCTCCTGCTCCTCTTGGGCCTCCCTGAGCTGCTGATCGATCGCATCCATCCGCGCCAGGAAGCTCTCCATCGCAGGAAGCAGCTCATCCTCCAGGCGGGTGATCTCTTCTTCCCCATAGGGGTGATCGATCCAGCAGCGCCTCAGGGGCTCACGCTGATGGCTGCGCAGAAGCCACAGCAAGGAACGCTGGCAGGACTCCACCAGGGCAACCGGATCGCGCTCAGAGGCGCGGCAACTTGAAGACATGAATGGCAGACGCCATCTGGCGCCGCGACGGGACGCCGCCGTCACCGCCGCGAAAGGCAAGGGCTGGCCAACAGGCCAGCTCGCGTTGAGCCCTTGCCCGCGGCGGAGCATGGAGAGGCCCGAAGTGGCAGCCACGATTGGCAACAGGCAGCCGCAGAACCCCCTTCATGGGAGCCAACCGGCGTTTGGGGTGGGGTCGCCCGATCATCCGCGGGCGCAGTCGGGTGACAAACGAGACCCTCTGTTCCCCGAACACCAACGGATGCAGGGCGCGGAACAGGCCCTCGCAGTCGTTGGCGTCGTTGACATGGACGTCCATTGGTTTGGATCCTGGCCACTTCAAGAAGCATTCCCGCCGGCGGACACGATCAGGGGGCTTTTGGGTGGGGGCCATGGACTTGCCTTGGCCCCACTGCCCTCAAAAGGGCAGCACCTCCAGGATCTCCGGATCCAGTGGCAACGGCGGCTGAGCCACCTGCCGCTCAAACAGGATCTGATCCACCAGCTCCCCAAGCCGCGGCAGGGAGCGGAAACAGCAGCAATCGCTCAGATCAACCAAGGCCTGGGAGCCAAGCGATTGGAGAGAGGAGCGGCGGGACTGGTGCGAGTGGGCCATGAAGGGCGCAGCGCAGGACCCGACAGCAGAGCGGGGTGGGGTCAAGGACCCGCACAGCGGGCCTGGCCCGATCCTTGAGGCCGCCCC
>Ga0315905_10005145_pt1 | contig 13333 bp, 3 predicted proteins | sample LakEriMetagenome_5_FD_203522 | JGI IMG/M metagenome (GOLD analysis project Ga0315905, IMG submission 203522) | Freshwater fungal communities from buoy surface, Lake Erie, Ohio, United States - Buoy 4 MA121 | ecosystem: Environmental > Aquatic > Freshwater > Lake | place: USA: Lake Erie, Ohio... | reverse complement strand
CCTCTCACGCCGGTTCGGATATGCCGATGGAATCATGGGCGGGAACCTCTGGTTCCTCGCACGCACCCAAGACGCAGCCATCGAAGCGGCCGATCGTGCGGCACAAGCCGCCGATGCAGCACCCGGCGTGATCACCACCTTCCCAGGTGGCGTCGCAGCAAGCGCCAGCAAAGCCGGCAGCAAATACAAGTTCCTCATCGCAAGCACTTTCGCCGAATACTGCCCGACTCTCAAACAAAAACTCGGAACCCAATCGCGCGTCCCCGAGGGAGTCGAGTCCATCATGGAAATCATCGTCAACGGTTCCTCCCTCGAAGCCGTTTCCCAAGCGACCTATGCGGCCATCCAAGCCGCATTGAATGTCGATGGACTAGTCCAAATCTCAGCCGGAAACTATGGCGGACGTCTCGGCAAATCCTTCGTCTATCTCCACCCCGATAAACACCCTGCGACAAGCTGAAAACACAGGAACCACATTGAAGAAATTCGCAGTACTTATCGCGATTGAAAATTACCAAGATCCCGCGATAAGCCAAGTTCCTTTCGCTCGACGCGATGCAGAAGAGTTTTCCAAAGCTCTTGAACTCAACGGCTTTGAGAAAAACAACCAACTCATACTCATCGACGAGCAAGCCACCAAAGGAGCCATCGAGTCACTCGTCCCAAAAGCGATCGAGCAACTGAAAAAAAAGGATGTCCTCTTTTTCTATTATGCTGGACACGGGTTTTCGAAGGATGCAAGAAACTTTATCACTGCATTCGATACCCTCGCCGCAGATTGGGACGGCACAAGCGTTCCGCTCGCCCAACTCCTCACAAATATGCAGGCTTCTCAAAGCAACCCTACCGCGCTGTTTCTGGACTGTCGCGAAAGTGACGTCAAAGCGGTCCCAGGTGTTCTTGGGAATTTCGGTAATCTCTCCGAACTTCCACTCGAGTCATTCGTCAATGATGCGAATCATTGCCTATGTTTTGCAGCCTGCAAACCCGAGGAAAACTCGTATCCGAGCGGCAGCTTGAAGCATGGTATCTGGATGCACCATGTCATCGAGGCATTCCAAGGCGAAGCGATCCTGGCCCTCGAACGCGGATTACTGACGGCGAACTCGCTTCAGAATTACCTCAAGGCGGAAGTCCCAAGAACGCTTCGCAAAACGTTCTCCGAACCCTACCAGCAAACCCCCAGGATGCACGGTGTTCATCAAGAGGACTTCGTACTTGCCGACCTTCGACCGATCCTCCAAGAGCGACGCGATAAAGCGAGCAACGATATCAACTACATGCGCCGACTAGGTTTCACTGCCAAAGTGGACCAACGGCTCACCAGCCTCTCGGGCTGGAGAAAAACCTACCGAATCCCGGACCGCTATACAGACTCCACTCAGTCTTTTGTATCGAATTGCGCTTCAGACGAACTCAAAAAAGATCTTGACTCGGTCTTCGAAGCACTCAAAAGAGCATTCAAATTCGGACGTCGAGACCTGGTAGTGTCGCAGCCCGAGGATGGAACAGGATCGATCATAACCCCCTACTTCAATTACTCGGTTCATATCGAGCTGAATGCGGACGATCTCGGCGAGGTGATTTGGATCAGAACCGTCGATTCCATTGTAGCCCCAGAGCAGATATCAACCGCAGCCTTCTCCGAAGTCTTCGATGGCGTGTTCGACACGCTTGAGTTATCACTTCCCACCAAGGTACAGATCGAAGACTTTATCGATGCGGTAGAAGCAGCCCGGATTACCGATGTTTCCCTCGATTACGATCGGGATGCTACCTACTGCGACATCCAAATAGCCGGAGCGAACGGCATTCTAAGACTCAGCCCTGGGCAGCTATCACTCTCCCACAGTGCGCCCACCAAAACGGCTAAGCTCATTGAATCCTTTGTCACAACCTGGAACCTCATCCAGAAACAGTCGCTACCGTTTCTCACCTGACGATCGACACTGTTCTATCCGGTAGCGGGTCTTGCTAACGAACTGGGCTGTTCCCCTTTGCGTCCTTTGCGCCTTTGCGGTGAGGCTCACGTTTTGGGTCTTAACCCAAAAAACCCGGGGACTGTCCCCGAGTTTTATACCCGTTTCAGATCCTTCCAATAGCTCGTGACCTAACGTGTCAAACGGGACCTGTAAGATGCTAGCACTTCATTACACGAGGCCTTTCTTGTAGCCAAATCAACATACCTGCCCGTTCCCGATCACCATGCGCCGACTCTACGCCTTCCAAGTCTCTCCTCGAAGAACCGTCAGCTATCTTCCCGAAGTACAAGGCGGACCGGTCCGCCCCGGCCCCGATCTGCTCGGACTCCTCGACGAACTCATTCCTGCCTCGCAGATCGAAACCCAGTCGATCGTTCACCTTCGTTCCGATGACCCGGAAACCGACCCATTCCGCAACGAAATAAGAAACCACTTCCTCGCTATCTGCTTCGGGTCCGATTCGCAAGCCACTTCGGGAGCAGAGGAGATCGCTGCCAAACTGAGCCTCTCGATGGACCAAAGATCCTCCAAGTTCTCCTTGTTGGTCATCGATGCGCACGAACAAAAACAAAATCGCCGTATCGCTCTGTGGCTCTTCCCCAAAGAGGATGTGTTTCGATTTCACACCTCTGCCCAAGGCAACGAGCTTTCGTTGCTCGAGGATGCCTTCAGCAAATCTTCGACCTGGCGCAAAGCCGCTATCTTCTCCGGACCGAACACAGCCCATGGTTTCCGGACCGGCCAGATCATCGACATCCAGTCCCGTAAGCCCGATGATCGGGCAGCCGATTTTTGGATGCGACTGTTTCTCAACGCCCTCTATGCGATGGACCCTAAAAGCTCAACCTATCAACTCGTCAACCATCTAAAGGATGCGTTTGATGCATCCTCAGGCACCCAACGCGATCAACTCTTTGCCGCGATGGTCGCCCTGCCTCGATCCCCCGAAAAAATATGGACTTACTCCAAAATCGCCGACCGATTTCTCGAACCGAATCTCCAATATTCGTTCCTCAAACTTATCCCCGAAACAGTCCGTGAAAGCGCATTCGAACTCGATCCGATCCTCTTCGAATCCAAACTCAAATTCCGAGTCTTTGAAACCCAAGAAGGTGTTTGGATCTCAAGTCCACCGGATCAAATCGGAAAATCGGTTCACCTAGACCAAAGCCTCTCGAGCATCCAAGTGCAAGGGACCGTCAAAAACCAATCGATCAAAGCCCGCCATGTCCGATAGCACCCCGCCCGAGCACCTCGCCAAAGTAGCACCCCTGCGAAAGAACTTGCTACACCAAACTGCACTCGCTCTGCAGGGCCAATTTCGCAACGTGATTTTCGATTCAGACAACCGACTCCATCGTATTCGATTCGAAGTCCACCCGCTCAAGGCGACTGACGACGACGGAGTCGAACTCTATGGACATCTTGAATTCGAGGGAGAACTCGACGAACTACTCAAGACACTCCGACCTATTTTTCCCTTTGAAATCCTCAGCACAACCCATTCTTGGAACCAACCCACCGTCCTGGAAGCCAACCTATCCCCTCTGGTCCTGCCCTTAGGATGGCATCAGCTCGATCCCATCCCGACTGTCTTTCATTTGGAAATCGTTTTGGTCGACCCTGCCCCGTCGATTCGATTCCCAATACCTACCCACCGACTCAAACCTACACCGACCCTCGAACCTTTTTCCAATCCCATCGATTCGAAAACTCATACCGAAGTCGTCTTCCTCATCCATGGAATTCGCGACCGTGCCCGTTGGCAGTCCATGGTCAAACGCATCTTAGAAGAGATCGATGGAGTCGTCGTCGTACCGATCCGCTACGGGTACTTCGACCTCTTCCGATTTTGGTTGCCCGTTTGGACCCGTGGACAACCGATCCGCACGACACGCGAACAAATCCAAATCGCGAAGAACCAGTACCGCGGAGCCAAGTACTCGGTCATCGCCCATAGCTTCGGTACCTATACCATCTCTCAAGTCCTAGGCGACACGAAAGACTTGGTGCTCAATCGATTAATCTTGTGCGGTTGCATCATCCCCAACGACTATCCCTGGGAGTACCTGACCGGACGCATTGCCCATCGTGTGATCAACGATTTTGGAACTCGCGACATCTGGCCATTCTGGGCTCGAAAACTCAGTTGGGGATACGGAGACACAGGTCGCTACGGTTTCGGACGTGCCGATGTATACGACCGAGCTCATGACCTTGCGCATGGCGATTACTTCGATGAAGAGTTCATTCGCGCTTTTTGGAAACCGATTTTTGAATCAGGTCGCATCGCCGAGTCGGCTTGGGAGGAAAATGCGCCTAAACCCAATCGTCTGATCGAAACGATCTCGTTTATCCCACTGAAAACCCTCATCCTCCTGGGGCTATTGGCCCTGTCCGCTTGGTGGTTCTGGCGTGTCTAGTGAACCGAAGAATCCGGGGACACAGAAGGTCATCCCTTCGTTCGTGAATCGCATCGGATTTCGTCTTGCTCGTACTCTGTGTAACCGTACTCAGGCTGAATGGCTTTCTCCGTGGCTTTCTTTGCGCCTTTGCGCCTTTGCGTTCAAAATACCCAGGTGGCTAGATCGTGCGTTCGGTTCGGTAGCTTTTGCACACTGGCAGAAATATGCCGCCATCTGCGTTAAATCCAAGCAGGCTGGCTGGTGACTATCCCCAAAAATTCTCATCCTCGTCATCCTTGCCAAACTCGATGAAGACGGACAATCGATCCGCAATTTCTTTTTCACTGAGCGATTCCAGATCCGTACCTTGGGTTGTCACCCGGTTAACATCGCTATCTACGAGTGACTCGCTCCGAGATTCACCTTCACCACCCAACGAATCGGAAAGCCCAAAGGATGATTGATTCAGATAGTCGATGATCCCCAAAACATCCAACGGATCGAGCATCCCATTGCCGTTGACATCGACCCATTGATTTTGGGTGTGGTCCACGGAGGTCAAAGGGCTTGAACCCTGGGCGTTCAAGCGATCGATCACAAGCAACACGTCGATAGGTGTTATTCCGAAATCCGCATTTACATCCATTGGATTCAGGAAGTTATGATGGACTCGGTCCGTCACATTGACAAGAACCTCACCGTAATTGCTCGTAAGCCCCAAATCGTCTCGCACGCGATACGCAAAAGATACTTGGCCGATGAAATCCGTGCTGGGTTGAAACTCCAGCGATCCGTCTTCGAGGATCGAAACCATTCCGCTAGAGGGTTGCGAAACGATTTGAATCGAGTTCGGATTCAACAAGCCAAAGTAGGACGTATCGTTCGCCAGCACATTCAACCTCAGTGGACTATTGACGGTGGTCGCTGCAAGGTCGGTCAGTGCTCGTGGAGGGAGAATCGCTTCCTGGATACCTACGAGCGATTCCGATGGCCAAACCTGTACACTTGCCGTCCGATTGGACGAAGCGCCCGTTAGGGTCTGTTCCCTGACCTCGATGGCGTTTACCGACCAGTTGGTACCACTGGCCTTGCGGAACATCAAACCGATCCTGTCGCTCGAAGCGACAATGTTCCAGGTCCGACTCGTGTAGCCATTAGCCAACGTGTTGACACGTTCAAAGGTTGCTCCACCGTTGAGAGAAACCTCGACGCTTCGTGCCTGGGTATCGCCGAAATGAACAGTCACCGAATACGTCTTACCCACCTCACTCATGGCAAAGAACGTGCCAGGAGTAGAATTGAAGTGGTTGTCTCTGTAGAGGTCCACTGGCGCTGGAAGGTTTCGAGCCGAGGCCCCTCGGTCGACCGATTTGACTGGACTGTTCCAGCCGAATCCAGCACTCTGGCTGTAGACGCTTGTCGCTAAAACTCTGGTATATCCACTTGCCGATGGAGAGAAGACCCCTCGATTGACGTGATCGAAGTCATACAATCGAACAGGGTTCAGTCGGAAAGCCACTGGGATTTCGTACCGTAGCGTACCGTCAGCCGAATCGAGCCGAACCGTGCCTTGAGCCGGAATACTACTTCTGATCGTAAAGTCGATCAATCCATTGCTATCGATCGTGATTTGGTTCAGACGCAAGCCGGCTTGGTTGCTCACCATTCCAATATTGCTCGTGACCCAATAAGCTCCCGGTGCCAATACTTGGCCTCCAGATGTTTGGTTGCGTTGGATCGACGCGGATGTACCTGCTATCAAGTCGGTGGCGCTTTGCAATGCGAGCACCGACTGGCTACCGGTGACCTCCAAAACCTCCATGCCGTTGATCGACCACTCCTTGACCCCGGCACCTCGGAAGTGAATCTCAATTCTCCGATCGGTGGATAGAGTCCGGATTATTGGAGAAATGTACTCGCCCGCAGCGCTCGTGAATCGCTGGAACGTATCGCCGTTGACAGAGATCTCCAGGTCTCGAGCGACGGTATCACCAAGGTGGAATCGGATGTCGTAGGTCTTGCCCTCCTCGGAGGCTACCATGAAGTACAAAGGAACGGCCCCGGTATGTTTATCCTGAAACAATCGTTGAGGGACCACGGTCGTAGCCGCTGCGGTTCGGTCGACCGATCCGGTACGGGCACTCCAACCAAAACCCTTAGTCGAATCGTACAAGTTTGTCGGAAGAACACTTCGGAATCCATCCATATTCAATGGAGACTGAGCATGGTTGAAATCCATCCTTCGCAGTACCGGGTAACGGAATACCACTGAGATACGATACTGCACACTACCGTCGAGACTCGTCAAAAGCACATCCCCTTGCCCAGGTAGCTCGCTTCCGATTTGGAATGACAATTGTCCATTGGCCCCAACAGAAAGCTGGGCTCCACTCAAGCGTTGATCATTGTCGGTGACGATCAAATTGCCGATCGAAGTCGTTAGTGAGTAAGTCCCTGGAGCAACACTCGTGCTGACCGTATAAGGTGTCTCTCGCCCAGCTTCGAACAGATTACCACCGGAGAGCGATACCGAGATCGGCGCTAAAAGGTTGCGGATTTCGATCGCATTGACTGCCCATTCGGACCGTTCGATCGAACTTGCAAACGCTAGTATCAACCTGCCGCTTGTTGCCGTTGCGTTGAAGTTAATCCGCTTGTATTCGCCCGCAAGGGTGCTGATATTCGCGATGCCTTGGTTCGGCTGATTGACTACTCCGATATCGATATCGGACATCGCTGCCGGTCCCCCGACAGTCACCGTCACGGTGTAGTTTCCATCGGGTAGATCCGTTCTAAACTCCCGGGTTGTCGTCTGTTTCTGACCATCCCTGAGCAAATCGGTAAGAGTCGTTCCTATCATATTGGTCTGATCGAAAGCCGCCGGGAAGGTACGATCCGCCCACTGCGATTCCGTGGGCGGGGACAATACTCCAACTCGGATAGAATAGGAAGTATCCAGAGGGTTTTGCCACCCATAGCCCCTGGTCGGTGTGTACCACGTTTTCTCTGGAAGGGCGATGTATCCAGCTTGGGTTTGCGACGTTGAGCCGTTGAGATCCAACCGTAGGTTTACGCTCGGTGCACTGTTGTAGAACGTAGCGCTATACTCGGCGATTCCCTGAGCATGGGTTGCCGTTATTCCTACCGTCCCGCTTGCCGATGAGAGTGTGTAAGGAATCTCGAGCAAACCTGCGCTATCGACAAAAACCTGATGACCCTTGATCGTCGCGTCCGCGTCGGATATTCGGAATGTCGCATTGTCAAGATCGATCGTGTACATACCACTCGGTACCCCGCTCGCTCTTGCCGTAGCTTGCATCGAATTACCACCCGGAATCCTATCGAGAGTGCCGGTAACCGCCGATTCTACCCGTTGCACGTCGAGACTACTGAGCATCCAGTAGTTCAAACCGATCTCGGGCTTGAGCGCTAGCAGAACCGCACCTCCACGGTTATGGATTAGCTCGATCTGTTTAGTGACCTTTTGACCTTGGACACCTGTCGCAACAGGTCGCTCAAGGACCGGATCCCATCGCCAAGCATCCCCTACCGACATCGTGAAGCGATATTCTCCGATTGGAAGATCCAATCTCAAGATCCGCTCTTGGGTGTCCCAGACTCCGTCTCTGAGCAAGGAGCTAAGGTCCGAACCAACACCTCCTTGATCCAAAGCATTGGGTGAATCTCCAATCCATCCATATCCACGTCGGTAGGTATAGCCGGTCGTTTCATCGACCCGCAGATACTCTCGTCCCTCTGGAGACCCCGATGGGGCAACAAACAATGGAGAGGTTTGTGTACCGAAATCAAGCCTGTAACCGTTATCGAGGTTTCCACGAACCACGGTGCTCGTGTATTCGTTGACGGATGAAATCCATTGGAAGCCAGGGATTCCAGTCACCGGTTCCTCGATGCGTTCGACTCGAATTGCGTCCAAAGTCACTTCCCGGAAATTAGGCCCGGGATGAGAAGCGATGACCTGCAAAATTCCGTTGCCGCCGACGGTCACCTCGCTGGCCAGATCCACCCACCAATGATCGTTGTCCCAAAATGCAGTCCCGTAATCGCTCGGGGACTTGATCTGATCCAAGGTCGATTGAACCGTATTGCTTGATGTTTGCGTTGCAAACTGAGCGTTATTAAGTGCACTGGTCTGGGGCCCCCAAGTCATCGAAACGCGATACTTGCCCGGAACAAGGTCATTGATTGTCCAGGTCGCACGGTCGCCTGCGAGCACTAACCCCTTCGAACCACCGAGGTAGGCGGTGGATTGAGTCCTATTGCTGGGCTGATTCCCAACGGAAACCAATCGTGAATCCGAATCGTCAACGATCAAAGCAGGGCTGATCACCTCACCTAAAAGAGTGGCTCGGAATACGCCCGCATAGGGATCTCCAGTGGAAATAACTAGGTCTCCGCGGTACCAACCCCGCTTGTCTCCGGAGAGGCTTAGGTGGATATCGCTCGACTCCCCAGGGGCCAAATATTTGGGCTGGAAATCGGTCGTATAGCCTGCCGGTATCTCCAAAATCTGCTTGAGCTCTAGAGGCATTGGCGAAGGATTGAAAATCGTTAGCGTCTTGCTAGCCGATTCCCCTTCATCGACTCTTCCAAAGTTGATCGTGCTCCTGGATGCAAGAGGTTTGCCATCCACACTCACGCGCGCTTCAGGGTATTGAATCCGTACGATACGAACCGAATCTGCGTGAATCGCAGCCCCAGGCGTTACGTTTTTGACCGTAATACTCAGAGCGTCACCTGTAACGAGGAAATCAGAAAGAAACTCCCAACGTCGGTTGTTGCTGTACTGGTCATCGGCTCCAAGCGATTGGTTGACTACCGCCGTCACAGACACTTCGCCATCGATCCCCTGGATCACATAAGGAACCGAGGTGGCTATCGGCGGTTTGACATTCCCCCCCGATGTGATCAGTTTCGAGTCCCAAGTTGCAAAAACCTTGTACAAACCAGATTCCAGTTTGGGGAATGTCCATGTAGCGGAGTCCCCATCGTTGTAGCCAACGGCAATCTTCTTGCTAAAGGAGTTTCCTGTCGGGGCTACCGTTCCTGTAGGGATAGAAACACCGACCATTCGGAAATTGTTTGGATCGTCAGCCGTGGTGATCAATTCCTCGACCATCGTGGCTTTCAGAACTAGCCTAACAGAACCGTTCTCCGCGTCATTGCTTTGAAAATCCAAGTCCGAACGAAGCGATCCAAAAATGGTCGGTGCACAAAGTACCCGCAAGGTGGTGGATCCGCCAGGCTGCAACGTTCTCAACGTGCTCGCATCGTTGATGATGCTAAAGCCTGGTCCGAGTTTAAACTCCTGACCAAGATTCATTGCCAGGTTCCCTGTATTTCGGATAGTAAGCAACCGCTCCGCGGTTTGCCCGAATTGCAAGGACCCAAAGTCCCACACCCCTTGACGGGAACTGAGCTTCTGACCGGTCGTATTATCCACCAACTCCAGCATCGGAGTGCTAGGATAATTCACGTGGCCAATTTGCTGAATGCGAATTGCATCGGCGAGAATAAGCCCCCCTGAAAGCTCGATTCGAACAACGTCGCCCGCTTTGATGTCTGCGGAAGGTACCAAGTCAACCCATTCCTCGTTGTCCGAATGGAAACTCGATGCGTAGGTCATCGGGGATTTCTGCTGGCTCAGAACAACCGTCCGAGTTTGGTTACCCCAAGTCACTTTGTAAGTTGCCTTGGCATCCCCCAGAGGCAATGCACTCCAAGTGGTCGAAATCCGATAGTTCGCCGTTGGCAGAGCCGTTTGCGTCCATCGAACCGTGTTCTTTGTCGACGAACGACCAACGCTTTGCGTGCCACGGTAAGTACCATCCTGATCTTTGCTGGTAACCGTCCCGGTGACTCTCACAAAACCAGGGGATGTGTTGTCGACGAATCGAGGGATTTGCGCGATACTGCCAACCCTTGCGGCTATCGGCAGTTTAAACACCGACTCGTTGACATCGTTGGTCTCCAACAGGAAGTCCCCGAAGTGATAGCCCGGCTTAAGCGTGTCGACACGAATTCGCAGGACCGCACTTTGTCCCGGAGCAATCGCCGATACCTCATTGTTCGCATAAATGATTTCCGCCGATGAGAAACCTTCCGGCAACGAGTTTCGGTGTGCACCCTCCAAAACCAAACCATCGACAATCCTAAACTGCGTTTCCGATGACGCTTCCTCGCGATCGACAACGTTGAGCTTAAGAGGTTGCGTTCCAAGATTAACAATTCTGAAATCACGATAAACATCCGATCCGTAGTAGTTGTCCCCAAATTCTGTAAAAGTCAATCCACTTGCGATCTCTCCCCCACTTGCCATATCGATCACACGGACCTCTGCGGAATTCTTCCTAACTCGATCTACCCTCAAACCATCCGCCAAGAAATAAGTCAGAATGCTCGCGTTGTAATCGAGGTTGAAGTACCGATCCTTGTCGATGTCAATCGTGCTCCCGAAATCGTACCATTTCTGTCCGAGATAGTTGCCAATCACCGGCTCGGTCTTCTGATTGATTTGCCGTTGGGCTTCTATATTCCCATAGGCGTCTCTGACCGTTACTCTTGGAGAGTAGATATTGGCGGGATCAGGATCGGGCCAACTCAAGGAGACTTGATAAGGCCCTGGACTCAACTTGCTGAAATTCCAGCCAGCAATATTGCTCGAATCGCTCTTGGTCGACGTCGAATAATAGGCATCTCCTCCGAGCAGGTTTGGTTGCAAAATGCGTGTTCCAAAACCGATGTCAAACCACTCTTGATCACCATCGTCTAAGAACATTGGCGCGCCATCGATCCATTCCATCGTTTCAAATTCATAGTGGTAGACGTTCCCCAGTCCAGCGACCGATAGAATATTGCCGCTGTCAATGACCGTGTTCCCATTCGTTCGTAATCGCAATTCGTCGCCCGGTTGTCCATCCGGATGATTGACGTTCAAACCACCCTTGAACGTTCTTGCGGCACTCGTCGGATTGGCGTATATCACGTCGGAATATCGACTACCTATGAAATTCTCCATCGAACTGAGATTCCCGCTGGAGCCCTCTCGTATGAGCGTCACGGAGGTGTCGCTCGCAACTCCCGGAGTGACGATGTACTGCCGTTTATTCAAGTAATCCACATCGAATACAACCCCCTGGCTAGCCAATTGAAAGCTGATCGTATCGTAACCTGACAAATCATAGATCGTGTCATGACCGCCCGGAGTGGTCAAAATGATGTCGTTTCCAGAACCCCCGTAAACAGTATCCGCTCCATCTCCAAGATCACCCGTGAGATTGATCGGCACTAGGTATTCGGTTGCTTGCAATGATAAATCACCCCCTAAGATCTTGGGAAGTTGGTCCATCCCCCAACCACTTACCGATCCGACTTGTGGTATCGGCAAATACAAACTGGCATTGTGGGTCGCTAGAACGTCTTCGCCTGCTCCCGCATCGATCGTATCGCTACCATTTCCACCGAATAAAACATCGGATCCACTCCCGCTGACGATATTGTCGTCACCAGCAGTTGACGGATCTTCACTGGTTACGGAGACGAAATTCAGGACCCGATTCGTTCCGTATAGATCCCAATGCAAATCGATGGTGTCGCCTACGGCGATGTTGTTTCCTTCACCGGTTTGGATCGTGTCGTCTCCGAAGCCACCCGAGATGATGTCATCTTGATTGCCCAACACGATCAAGTCATCGCCACCGCTGTTCGGTTCGATACTGCTGATTCGCACGGGTCGCTCTTGGGAGTCCAGGATCGCCTCACCACCGTCACCCAGCGCTATGACCTGACCGGTGCTCCCCTGGGTGGTTTGGATCGTGTCGTCTGCCCCACCGCCGAAAGCGACGATGCGACCACCGGCAATCGATAGGCTATCACTGCTACCCATCGACGTATTCATGGTTTGCAAAAGTATTTCATTCGCGACACCGAGCACGCGATTGGTCACTTCAAAGCGTCCCTCGTCTCCCATCGCAAACAACACGCCGGCTTGAACGGTGATATTGTCATCTCCGTGCCCAGCGATCACCTTGTTGTTGCCATTGGACACCTCAATCGTGTCGGCACCCCCGCTTCCGAGATTGATCGATTGGAGCAAACGAATCTTTCCATCGTCGAAGAAGTAAGCTTCCGCGTCGTCCCCGAATAGGATGTTGTCTCCAGACGTGACGGTGATCAGGTCAGCACCTCGGCCGCCGATCACTGAATTTCTTCCCGTTACGATGTTGATCAGATCATCGCCTCCGAACTCAAAATCGGAGCTTCGAAGCTCCAAAAGAGTTCCCGAGTTGGTAAGAACGATCGATCCGTTGTCCCCAAGGACGACCGCAGAAGCGTTCGCGGTATTTCCATTGATATCGATCAAGTCGCCTGCAGCACCGCCAACGACGATGTTCCTGCCTGCCCCTACATCAATGTCGTCGATGCCACCAACGGCACTGTTAAGCGATTCGAGGACCGTTTGGCCCGTCGGTACGCCGTTGCTTGTGAGAACCTCCAACTTGCCCTCATCACCCAGGACATAGTTCAACCCGCCACCGAGGAGCAATCGATCGGCACCGAATCCACCGATGACCGTATTGACCCCATCGTTGAGAGTGACTTGATCGTCGGCTCCAACGCCCAAATTGATCGATTGGATCAGACGAACCTTGCCATCGTCAAAGAAGAATGCTTCGCCTTCGTCGCCAAGCACAGTGTTCTGCCCACCACCTGCGGTGATCCAATCGGCTCCCGCCCCACCGATAACGGCATTGGTGCCAGAGACTAGGTTCACCGTATCGGCCGCACCAGAGGCAAAATCGGTGCTGCGAAGTTCCAGCAGCACACCGGCATTGCTAAGCCGCATCGTTCCGTTATCCCCAAGAACGACCGCCGAGGCATTGGCTGCGTTTCCATTGACATCGATCAAGTCCCCAGCCGCGCCAC
>Ga0315905_10005144_pt1 | contig 13334 bp, 15 predicted proteins | sample LakEriMetagenome_5_FD_203522 | JGI IMG/M metagenome (GOLD analysis project Ga0315905, IMG submission 203522) | Freshwater fungal communities from buoy surface, Lake Erie, Ohio, United States - Buoy 4 MA121 | ecosystem: Environmental > Aquatic > Freshwater > Lake | place: USA: Lake Erie, Ohio... | reverse complement strand
TGTACTCATTTTCAGTTTGCGTAAGTCCCTTGATGATTCTATCAAGCCACTTGTTCTTGTTCAACGATGAGCCGCTGATAGTATCTTGTCGATACGCATTTGCACGTAAGGGCTCAATAGAAGGGGAAGTATTACCCATAATGATAGAAGAAGAAGCGTTTGGAGCAACAGCAAGCATATGAGAGAAACGCCGTCCAGTACCTGCCGCATCGGGCGCTTCGCCTCGTTCTGTTCCGAGTTTAATGTTTGCATCATCAAGTTGTTCTCTTATGTGTTTGAATATTTGTTTGTTTCTGCCTGTAGCCAATGCTGACTCCCAAGGGATGCTGTTTTTCTGCAAGTAGGCATGCCAACCCAGCGCACCGATGCCGATGCTTCTTTCACGCATTGCGGAATATTTTGCTCTTGCGATGGCGGGAGGTGCGTTATCAATAAAATACTGAAGAACATTGTCAAGCATTTCTGCAATATCAGAAAGGAAATCAGGATCGTTTTTCCATTCATCATAATACTCCAAATTCAAAGAAGATAAACAACATACAGCCGTACGGTCTTTATCTGTTGGTAAAATAATCTCACTACACAAATTAGATTGTTTAATACTTAGGCCTAGTTTCTTCTGAAACTCTGGCATCATACGATTGCTTGTATCAATAAAGTGGATGTATGGTTCACCTGTATGCATACGCATTTCTAAGATACGTTGCCAAAGGTCTTTAGCTGATACAACCTCACGCACTTCTTCATTGTGTGGGTCTTTTAGTTCCCATGAATCATCAGCCTCAGGGTCAAGCATACAATTCTCAATGAGCTTCATAAAGTTATCGGTGATATTGATGCCGTGATGTAAGTTCAAGCAACGCATGTTAGGGTCGCCTGTTGGTTTACGCATCTCTAGGAAAATGAGAATATCAGGGTGGGAAATATCAAGATAAGCAGCATAAGACCCCCGCCTTGTCCGCCCCTGTCTGTATGCCAAACTACTAGCGTCATAAGTGCGAAGATGAGGCATAACGCCAACGCTTTTATCATCTGTAGACCTGATTCCAATTCCAATTCCAACTCCTCCGCCCAGCATACTGAGCCAATTTACTTCGGCAAGACAATCAACCAAACCTTCTGCACTATCATGTAGGTAAGGTAAGAAACATGATATAGGAAGGCCACGCTTACTACGCCCAAAGCTGAGAATAGGAGTAGAATATGACAACCAATGTCTACTGCTATATTCATACAATCTTTGCGAGTGTTCTGGATTAGACCCAAACGCCTTTGAAACATATGCAAACCTCTCTTGTGGTGACTTTTCTTCTTCTTTCATATAACTCTCTTGTAGGCGTTTGATACCTAATTCATCAAACAAACCATCCCGAGAATATTCAACTTCTATACCGTGAACTATATCTTTCATCTCATACTTTCTTCCAAAAAACAAATTTTGCTTGCGCTTCAAGACCTTTGAAGGTGTTACTACTTATAATAGATTCAATTTCATCAACCGAAATGCCACTCATTACCATCTCATTAATATCTTTAGCATTTATCTTATTAGGCCAAATGACAACATTATGTTGCGATTTGATTGCATCTTGCATTAACTTTACAATCTCTTTGTTGCGTGGTTCATTATCAAATATTAATATTTTTTGTTCTGCATCAATAGAATCAGCTGTTATGCACAAACTGGAATCACCAGATGCCACACAATTGGATAGAAATAAAGAGTCGATAGGTCCTTCGACAATCTTAACTGGTTTGGTTAGGTCAACCCTATCTAAACCATAAGTCAGTTTGTCTTTACTATCATTGACACGAATGGTTACATATCTGAGCTTCTCACTAGATGTTTCTAATGCACGGCCAGATACGGCAATCAGTTCGTTATATTGATCAAAGAATGGTATTACCAATCTTGCATCATCTACAATTTCCTTTTGATTGTTAGGAAATATTTCTGTTACAAATTGTCTGTACTTATTAGTAAATAGTAACGATTTGTAATGTTGCTCAGGTATTAACCTGCGCTTAAGATACTCTAGGCAAAAGTGTCCACTTTGGAGGCGGTCACAGTATTCTGCCTTTTCGTAGCCTGTGCTTTTTGCAATCTTTCCAAATTTTGGACTTGGGACCTTAATTGCTTCAGGTGCTGAGCGTGTAGCACCTGATTGACCCGATTTGTATCGTTCAAGGCTATATTCCTTGTGTAGGCTTGAATCGACATGTTTGAGTAAGTTGCCAAGGTTAACTCCTGCGCCACAATTGTGGCAACGGTAAAAGAGGTCATTGCCTTTTTTGAAGACATAACCTCGGGCTTTTAATTTATTCTTCTGACTATCACCACAGATAGGGCAGGAGAAGTTCCACAAGTAGGCATCTTTCTGCTTGAAGTTACGCAAGCGGGAAGATGCCAGTTTAATATATTTAGAATCAGTAATGAGCGACATAGAACCATAATATAACACATCCGAAGATGTTTGTCAAGGCTAACTGATAACTTTCATTATTGTTTCCGTATGACCAGATACCCAACCCATAACGGCAATTGCACCAGCGGCAGTCCACACCCATTTGTCTCTTTGAGTTTTCAATGCACTAATTTCTTCAGCTAAAGATTTATGTTGGTTACAAGAAGCATTATACATCTCATCCAGCTTGTCTGTCAAGCCTTCCCTTGTTTTATCAAGGCAATCATGCATTTCTTTAACGTCTTCCTTTAACCCATCTAATTTTTCATTTAAATTCTCAACTTTGGTTTCAACAATACCAAGCCGTTCTGTTGTAGTAGCCATTTATTTTTTCACAGGAACTTCTGTGCCTTCTAGTTTTTTGTGTACTTTGATTTTTTTACATTCTTGTACAGTTTTGCCGTTCTTATCGGTTATTGGTTTACCGTCTTTACCTGCTTTATCACGGCACACTTCTTTTATTCGTGCCTCTGCATAAGCTGTCGATGGAACAACAGTAAAACAAACAACTAAAGGTAAGAGCAATTTACATGCAAGGTTTTTCATATTATCTCTTTAAATTAATGGTTGAGGTGCAGCAGGTGGTGCAAATTTACCGCCGAAGCCTACTGTTACTGAAACTGGTTGATTGAAATCTGATGCAGAGGTGCCATTGAATCCACCACCAAAATTACTTTGTGGTTGTGAATAACCAGGTTGATTGCTTACATTGACTTGACCTTGACCTGGTGGGACATACGTTGTACCAACATTAGATGGCAGCTGAATACCACCATTGTTAGCACCATTAAGCTTCTCTTGTGTACGACCATATGCTGCCAAACCTAATACTGCACCCATGGCAATGTGGAATAATCCTGCACCTTGTAGTGTTAGTGGTTGCCATTGACTGTTAACTTGTCCGTGACTCATTGATTGTAGTAAACTCCATAGTATAGGAAAACCTATAAAGTCCATTGTACAAACCACCATATACATCCAACCCATCATTGGACGCCATTTACTGTTCATCCAATCTTCTTTTTTCTTTTCAGATTCACTCTTTACTTCTATTTCGTCAGCCATATCAAACTCCTAATACGTGTAATGCATGTTCATAATGTTTGATACGGTCCTCAAGTCCGATGGTACCGCCGTTGATTCGTTTTGTTAATGTGACAATATCGCCCTTGTCAGCCCATTGGTTTAGATTGTTTGACTCCCAAAACCAACATGCAGATTGAGCTGCACCTTCAAATGTTGCGAGATACTCAGATGCTTCTTCTGGTGAAATTTCTAATGAATCTGCAAACGCAATATAATTATTCTTTCCAGTCAATTGAATGAGTCCACGACCACAGTATTTGTATCCGTCACCAGATTCAGGTGGTCCATTGCCCATACGATTCGCATAAACTAGATTTGCAATTGCTTCTTGTTTATTAGGTTTAGCGGCATATTGAGCTGCCATTGCATCAGTAGGAAAATACTTTGGGAAAATCTTTCTGAGAGTGGCAGCTTTGTAATTTAGATTCTCTTTGAGTGCAGTAAATCCACCAGATTCGTGAGCACATTGTGCAACAAAGGCTGCAATGCGTTGAGGTGTATTAATTTCATACTCAGGCAATAGTTTAGATAATGCATTATGCCAGTAAGCCACATGAGGGTTCTTTGGCAGTAACTCTTTCAGTTGTTCTATTGTTAGTTCCATTACTTTATCCCTTCAAATATTATTTTGTTTACTTGATACCATTCAATCCAAGAATCTACCTTGACAGCACATTCATAATATGTTGTATAGTTTATCGTGATTGTTTTAGCTACTTCACTTAATTTTACTTCATCTTTCAGTTTCTCAAGTTGTGGACATTTAACTTGTAATTTAGTTGGTGCCTCAGGAAACTTAGCTGTTACAGGGACAACAGTTGAACACCCTGATATCAGAATAAGAAAAATACATATAAAATATTTCATTTGTTTAGATCCGTTGCATCATTATGTGCTTTTATAAATTCTTTTGGAATTACACATGAACTATCATACTTAACGATTTCACGATCAACATACTGAATTACATCGTTACCTTTTCTAGTTATATATTCCGTTTTCTTAACAACTTTTTCTATTATCTTTACATTCTGCTTAGCTGATTCGACTTCAGCGGCAGCAACTTTAGCCTCAACTTCGGTTACCTTTGCATTCCACTTTGCTTCGTTTGCAATACCGCCTGACATATATGTTGCAAATCCAATTAAAACAATAGACACCAGTTGAATTGGTGTCTTGTACATAGAGATTGCTGGAATTGGTATAAATTGCAATAGATAGGTTGAGAATAGACCAATCAATCCCACAAAACCTACAACGTAAAAGATCCAGTCAGGTAACCAATTAAGAAGCCACATTTGATTTTCTCTTTATGAAAGAAATGAATGAAGCAGTTTTCTTCTTCTTCTTGTTGACACCAGGTTCACCATTAGGTCCAACACCAACACCTGCAATTTGACCACCACCAACTGCGTTAACTGGTGCATCTTCTTTTTGCATTGGTTTACATTTATTATTAGTATTTAATTCGTTTGCCATTTATACTCCAAACCTTCCTCTGTCTGCTTCAAAATTTGTTGAAATTTGTCCTGCTGATAAAGCTATATTATAAAGTTGAGCTATTGCTATGTTGCCATTGAAATATCTCGATGCAGCATCATCTAAAGCAAGCTTTATATCATTTAGAACACTACTAGCATGATTAACAGTATTAGTGGCAGTAGTTGTTCCACTTGTTTGACATAGATATGCCGTTGCGGTCGTGCTTGTAACAGAAACCGCAATCATACACCATGTCGCATCTGGTATCGTTAATCCACTTTGCCAATTATAAGTATTACCAGCATCGTTCCAATGATATCCAAGTTGATTGGATGTTTGAAAATTCATTCCAGTAGTATTTGTTCCCCTAGAGAATAAAATGCCATCATATTGTCCTTGATTTCCGTTTCTTCTTATCCAAGTTACAAATGTTGCTGCCGTTACTGTAAGAGAACCTGTACATTGAACATAATCATTAGAACCATCAAAAACAATAGACCCACCATTTGTGCCACTATAAGTTGGTCCGTTTGTTAATGTTCCATCACGGCTATTACCACTCAAATCAGTCCAAGTTGTGCCACTTCCCGGATAACTAGAAGCATTACCTGCATCCAAATATAATTGTAATCCTGTTGTCACCACTGGATTCAATTCTTCAATTGTTCTGACACCACCAGTAATAGAAGATCCACTAATAGTAATCATTTGATTTCTCTTAATATGTCCGCAATTCTTTTGTCAACAGGAATATCAGAAGATATTATATCATGTCCTTTAATGCCACGAATTTTCTCGGGCATAATGCTCAGAAACAACAAATAAGTTTTTAGTGCTGGGTAATCGTCTTTAGGCATTTTAAAAAATAGCATTCTTGAAGTTACCTCTGGTCCAAAAACATTATAGAGAACAACTAGATGGTTTAAAACCAATTGTTCTCTAAGTTCTTCTATCTTACGATATCGCAGAAACAACCTTTTTAGGTAGTTGAATCGTTTCATATCGTCTTTAAATTCACTCATAATGCAATTAGGCCTATCATAAGCTTTCATTGCATACATCATTATATTGTCATTATTTAAATCATCAAAGGACATTTATTCTTCTTCTTCTGTGCCCTCATCCGATAAAAGTTCTTGCATACGACTTTCATTGCCTACTTCAGCATAAAATTCATAACTATTATCATCAGCGAGAGTATATAAAATGTATACGCCTACATTATTATCCAAATCAATAACTATTTCTTCTCCTTCTGGATCGGCATCGTAGAGTGGTGCTAAGTCATACCCATACAGGTGCAACACTCTACGAATCCTTTGTATACCAGATTCAGGAGACATAAATTTCTCATCAGTATCATAATCTAAACGTGTGTTAAGACTATCTAAATTAGTATCCATAAGAGAAGGCGTGGCCATCGGTGTCGTCACCGCACCAATCCCCATCTCACGGATATATTCAGAGAATCTCATTAACTATCTGGATAGATGATATCGTCAGATCCATCACCAACCATAGAGCCCATAGCAACCAATGTTTCTGTATGAACACGATTTGCACGACCACCCATGACAATAGTAAACGATGCATTACCTACAGCGGCACTATATGCAATAGCTGGAGTATTTGCATAGAATCCAGGATTATCAATTACGATTGAAGTAATGTATTGAGCTGTATTAACAACTACGTTTGCTCTTGCTTCTACTAATGGATTTGTAACACCACCAGTTTGACGAGCAGCAATATTGCTAAGACCTTTGTTACCACCTGTGAAGATGATTGTACCGTTAGCGCCAACAGCGCCAGTATTTGCAGTAATGGATAGGATTTTACCCATGCCTGCTTTTCTCAGTACCCAACCTGCGTGAGTTGTGGATCTACCCTCAGAACCAAGAATACCATCTTCTGTTGGGTCAACTCCAAAAACACCTACGGCTGCGCCTGGTACGTGAAAACTCGCTTTTGTGTTAGCATAAAGCGTTCCTTGTGTGTTTGCAGAAAGGCCTAAACCTCCAGTTCCCGCAAACTTTGGTGCACCATTCGATGCATCAGTATTCGTCCATAAAGACATATTTTTCTCCTAGTTATCTGGTTTGATTGTTTATTTATGCCTGTCAATCACTTAATAATTTTTAGTTATAGTAGTTGATATTTCAGGTTCTGACTGAAATGTATCTTCTTTACTATTCATCATTTTCTTCTTGGCAGCAGATTTAACAATCTCTGCCTTGCGAGAAGATTCTTCACCTAGTCGGCTAGGTGCCTTCAATGAATCAGATTGCTTCTTCATTGCTTGTCTTGCTAAATTTCTTGCTCTAGACATAGGTGTATGCTTAGCGCCAGACTTATCAGTTACAGTACCTTTGTCTTTGGTATATGGACCATCAAACGGCGGTGAATTGTCTTTTGATTCTTTCATTTTCTTAATCAGTTCTTTGTGAGGTTTAGTGACCAATGTTTCAGAAGCTGGAGAACCATATTTGTCATCAGCAAGGGCTTCACCAAGATACTTGTGTTCATGTACAGTATAACCTTTAGACTTATAATGTTTCAAGGCTGCATTGACTGCCTGTTGTGGTTCTTTTGCTCGCATAGTTGCCTTCAATCGTTCTTTTGGTCCGTTGTCTTTACTGACAACAACACCAACTCTATGATCTCTTACAGAATTATACTCATCATCTTCACGTTCATCAATCTGTTCAACTTGTTCATCAATCTCACTCATCAGATAGTTTGCAACTGTTGATATGTAATCTTCTGCCAATGTAATCTTAGATTGCACCCATTCTGGAAGATTATCATTGTCTTTTAGCATGTCATGGACTTTTTGAGCATTGTTGATTATGCTTTGTAATTGGCCACGTGCCATATCACCTTCGTAATCATACTCAGTTTTTTCTTTTGCTTCTGTGACAGTAGATGCTCGTGTAACGATATCATTGGCTAGTTGTTTCTTAGTTGCTTTCATAATACCACTAAAGCGTTTGTTGCCTTTGTCATAGTCACCAGCTTTATCAGCCTTACTTGCATCAGCACCAGCGGCAGTCTTGTAACGACCCAACATATCATTAGATAGTTCATCAATTTGTTCAACTTCTTCTTTAGCCATTTTCTTTCTTGCCATTAGTGCGGCAATTTTAGCACGCTTAGTAGCCGCACCTTTATCATGTGGTTTGTCAGAAGGTTTAGCATCTTTGTCGTATGCATCTTCTTCTTTAAGGCGCTTAGCTGCATTCACTTTGCTTGTCATTTTATCAATAAACTCTTGTGACTTGTTTTTGCCTTCAGCCTGTTTCAAATTCTTTTTAGCAACAAGGCCACTTAAAGCAGTTGAAGACTTATCTGCGGCTGCTTGACGAGCTTGAATGGAGAGTTTGTAGTTTGGTTCATCCATAACTTCATTTACAACATCTTCACTTACTGATTTCCAACTACCGCCTTTACCTTTATACCATTTTGATGCCCAGCCATTCGCATAAGCGGAAGGGTACACATCAAATTTGGAACGAGCTAATGACTTTGCTCTTGACCATAACTCAGGATTTGTTGGTACATTTTTTTCGTTTAAGTTTTCCATATCTTCGCTTATCTTGCCTTTTCCAAAATTTGATACGTTAATCGGTTCGCCTTTTCTTTCAGGATTCGGGTCATGTTTTCTTTTAGCAGCAACGGCAGATGCTCGTTCCTTCTTTGTAAGAGACTCTCGTTTTGCTTTAGACATACACTTCGGTTTAGGTTCACCAGGTTCTCTTGCACATGGACCAATTGCCTCACCTTTACTGTTGATTCTTTTCCAATCACCAGCAGGATCTGTTTTACTAAACCACTTACGCAAATCTTCATTCATCTCTTTTTTTCTTTCAGTATTACTTTTTACTGAAGGGTGATCTGGATTCTTGTAAGGAGTTTTTCTAAAACCTTCTGAGTCATAATTTCCCGATTTCTTCTTAGCAATAGCAGTAGCTGCAGCTATGGCACCGGCTGCAGATTCTTTTACGCAAGAACCAGGTGAGTATGCTTTTTTACCTGGCACAGATTTGTAGCCAGGCCAACACCTTTCACGTAAAGTAATAAACTCAGCCCATGTTTTCATTACATGTTATCCAAAGCAGTTTGATGGCCGTCCAAAGCACCACGGTGCCAATCAGAATGTTCTGTACTACCTTTTTTGTGTGGGTTATCTGCCAACATTTCTTTTTTTCTTGCACGAGCAGTTACTTTAAAACCAGAATCTTGTGCATGGTCTGAAGCATATTCATGTCCTGCTTTGTAATGTGTAGATTCAGTTTCTTCTTTCATGGCATTTTTAGTGGCAGTTGCGTACATGACATTCTTAGCACGGTCACCATAACGCTCTTTGAAACCTGCCAAACCTTTTTTCATAGACTTAACCATTTCTTCTTTTTTTTGTTTCTCTGGTTCAGTCATCATGCGTTCTTCAATGTTAGCTTGGTTAACACCATTGGCCAAATCTGCATTGATAACATAAATGTCCTGTTCAGTAGATTCGTTTCTTTGGATGTTACTTTTTAATCTGTTAACATCTTGTTTGTTTGCTTTTCCAGCACTAGTCACACGAGCAGGAGTTCTGTGTGCAAGTTTGTCATAACTGCCAAGTGTGTGGCCTGGTCTTGCATAGTGACTTTTAGCATCAGCAGCACCTTGAACGGCAGCTGCTGATTTTGCATCTTTAGTCTTTTTAGCATGGTCTGCAAACTTTTGTGGATCATGTGACTTACCATAATGATAGTCTGAATCAGGATCGGATGCAGCCTTAGCAGCACCAGCTAAAGTCTTTGTTGACAACTCATCAAGAATTTCATATGCCTCATTTGCAGCTATCTGCAATTCATCATCACTTAATGATTCGAAATCAATGCCAGCATTTTCAAGAACTTCAAAAATCATTTCATCGGTGATTTCAGTAGATTCGTTTTTAACTGCTTGAACGGATGCCTTTGCAACAGCAGCTTGTGGTTTAGTACCAGCAGCACGTTTCTTTTGGTCTTCTAATTCTTTTGCAAACTGTTCTGAATCAGGTTCTTCTGAAATGAAATCTTCTTTCTTAATAGACTCAAAGAAGGCCTTCATGCCACCATCTTTATAGAGGGCAACCATTTCAGACATTTTCTTTTTTTTCTTCTCAGACTCAATAGACTTCAATTCTTTTTCTTTTGGTCCTTTTAGCACATCAAATGCACTTGGTTCTGGTTTAGAAGAACCATATGAACGACCTTGTACTTTAGTTGATGGCAAATCAGCCATCTTAACTTCATCCAATTCAACTTCTTCTTTGACACCACCAGCCTTAAGCATAGCAATACGGTCACGATAACCGCCAACGCCAGGTTTGATATCTTTAGCTGCCTGTTTTAATGCAGGTGAAGCATTAGGAATGTGCTTCATTGTAGTCTTAGCTTGATGAGACATTGCTTCATCTTGTTGCTCAACTTCTTCTTTCTTCACATCAGATTTTTTGCCTGCACGAAGCTTCTTGAAGTCATCAGATGTTAGTTCATCTTTTTCTGGCTCATGCACATCCAACTTCTGTTGATTTGGATGTAATTTTTCTTGAAGTGGTGGTAAACCAGCCATAATTCTTGCAGCAACATCTGCAACATCTCTAATTTCTTTGTTATTTGAATACATAGGTTTCTCCTGTTTTTTGTTTTATTATTTTTAACAATTCCATTTTCTCAACGCTAATGCTTTGCGAGTTGGTTCACCATTAGGTTTTTTCATTGGGCCTTCCATGCCGCCCATGCGAGCACAGAATGATTTTCTACGATTGGCTGCCTTAGAACCAGGCTTTAACTTTGATGGTGGAGTTGTAACTGCCATTGAAAGTTTAGAACCTGGATTTGCAGCACGATAAGAAGCAATACCCTTGCGGTTTAAACCACCTTCAGGGTTCTTGCCTTCTTTGCGTGTCCAAGCAGGCGTTTCTGTTATGAATGTTTTAAATGATTTCATCCTACAAACTTCTTTGATTTAAATGTGTTAAGATTAATACCAACTCTTTTCAGTTCACCTTCTTTTTGGTCACCAATTGATGCACCAGTTTCATCACCAGTTAATTCTTCTAATGGTTTATTTAACAATTTAGTTCTTGTCAGACCACCACGACCAAGATTTTCACCAGATGCAGCCATCGATAGACCAGGTTCAATACCTTTGTCTATCGATTCAATTACTTTTTCTTTTTGGCGGGTACGGATTTCTGCGAGCGTGAGTTTGCTACGGGTTGTTTCTTCGGTACAGGTTTCTGTTGCGGTGCCGGTGTCTGCACTGGTTCTGGTGAAACTACCACTGGCTCGGTGCTCTGCAATGGTTCTGCCAGTGGCACTAATTCCAGTTGTACTACTGGTTCCGCTTCCAATGGTTTCGGTGAAGGCGGTGTCGATTGCACTGGTGTCTTCGTTGTAAATAGATTTTTTAGAAATGTTAACATTTTCAGTCTCCTCATTAAGTTTAACAATATAGCCATTCTTATATTTAAGAATTGTACCATTCTTTTGATGCGCTTCTTTTGCAGCAGAAGTACGCAACATAAAGATACGCAATTTACCATTGCTATCTTTTAACATTTTACCTTTTGGTGTGTCAGATGATTCTTTAACAGGTGTTGGTTTAGTACCAGATGAACTACTAATTGGTATTTTTGGTTGCTGTGCAACTTCTTTATTAACCATCACCAACTGGCCATGTACAGAACGATGTGTTACTTTACCATTCTTACCATAACGGCCAAAACCATAATACTGTAAACCTAGTTTACTTGCTTCACTAGCAGTGCTATCATTAGATGGTGGCAGCTGTTCTGCACCACCTTTAGGAATTGGTAGACTATCTTTTTTGTCCAACTCATTTGCAGTCCAGAATTGTGCTTCTTGTGATTGTGGTGGTGTTGCAACAAATTCTCTGAACTTATTGAATAAACCTAACAACTCATCTTTTTTAGCTTTGACAGTTTCTGGATCAGCTTGACGCAAATCTTCAGAGTTATCAAATTCAGAATAGTTTGCACCAAACATTTTTGCATACTCAGTACGAGCATACTGTACATTGTCCCACTTCTCTTTGCGAATTGGTTCTGGTACTGCACGACCACCACGTTGGCCACGTTCTATATTGCGTTGTGCTGAAATATCATCTCTTGTATTGACTAACAACATGGATGATTCGTAACCTAATTTCTCTAACTGATCTTTAATTTTTTTAGTTTTAGCTACATCATCACCCGTGCCATTGATAATTAAACCATTACGACCTAACAAGGCCAATTGTTGACGCAACTCTGTGATATTCTTTGCACGACCACGAACAAGGTTTCGCTTCTCTGTTTCGTCAGCAGGCATTGTTTTGTTAAGGCCTTCTTTGTCCATCAAAAACTCAAGTGCCTTATCTGAATTGATTTCTGTTAAGCCTTGGCCATCTAGTGTATTGTTTAACACATAGTCTTTACCAGAACCAGGACCACCTGCTAAGAAGATAACCTTAAAGATGCCTTGGTCGTGTACGCCTTCAAGTAGAATTTCAAATTCTTCATTAACGTCTTTAGTTTTTTCTTTCATCGAATTAATAAAACTACGATACACAGCAGCTGCTGATGCTTTACCCATCACCTTTGCTCTTTGTTCCATTGCAATTGCAGCTTGTATCTTGTGTGCATGTGGTCGACCACTAGACTTTATTTTTCTTACACTTGCTTCAGCATCTTCTGTTGTAGCAAACTTCAGGCCTTGAATTGTACCTTTTGGATCTTCATCTGTATACAAATCTGAATGTTTATCCGATTTGTCAGGTTGACCTTCTTTTTTAGGTATTCTTGGTTCGTTTTCTTCTTTAACAGTTTTAAAATATTCTTCTGCTTCTTTTTTACTTTTAAAAGATTTCTTATGTGATGACAATGTACCATGAACTTCATACTCAACATGATCGGTAGTTCTTCCAGCTGGATTTGTTTTGCGAACAATTTTAGGCTCGGTTTTTGTTACCTTCATTACATACTTACTGAATCTATTTAAATCAGATTCTTTCAGTTCGTTTTCTTCTTTGATCTGCATACCTTTACGAACATCATGGAACATTTCTTTTGCGTGATGTTCTGGTACGTGGGCAGGTACACCTTTTTTGAATTCTTTGAAGTTACCTGATGATGCATGACTACGCATTTTAGATGCAGACATGCCAGTAGTACCTTCTGCATCAGGATCTCTTTCACCTGCGCTGTGTACTGTTATCTTTTTGAAATTAAACAATGCACCCTTATGAGTGCCATTGTACTGTGCAAGT
>Ga0315905_10005143_pt1 | contig 13334 bp, 14 predicted proteins | sample LakEriMetagenome_5_FD_203522 | JGI IMG/M metagenome (GOLD analysis project Ga0315905, IMG submission 203522) | Freshwater fungal communities from buoy surface, Lake Erie, Ohio, United States - Buoy 4 MA121 | ecosystem: Environmental > Aquatic > Freshwater > Lake | place: USA: Lake Erie, Ohio... | reverse complement strand
CGACTCTGCCCGCACATCTCCCCCCCCCTCTTGCCCCTCAACAGCACGCGACCGTGCCTGCACATCTTTCCCCCCCCCTTGCCCACTCCCCTCACCTTGCTCCTCACCACCAGCACCACCTTCACCTTCCACAACCTCCCCAACATGACAGCTACCGCCGCCGCCGGGAGGGCGCGCCGTTTCCTGGTCACCACTTTCGCTTTTCTTTTTCCCTCCGCCTCCCGTGCTCGACCCCACAACAGTGACAGCACCGGGACCCCCCCCGACATCATCATCCGGAGGGATGTTCACCCCTGTGCCCACGCAAGACGCAGAATCGGCGGAACACTCGGAATATGCCGCCTTTCCTCTGTCCGACACCGCCTCTCCTCTGTCCGCCAGTACTTCCGCCATGTCTGCCCTGTCTGCCACCTTCCTGCGCGCGAGACGCTAAACAAAAACCCCAATTTAGAGGCAAAAGAGACCTCGAATAGGCGCAAAAGAGACCTACTAAAGGGCGCAAAAAAGACCTACTACAAAGACAAATCCGAGCAGCGTGTCCACAAATATGCGTGGGTGTCAAAGCGAAAATACGGGGTCCAAAGAGACCTAACAACAAGGAAAAAGAGACCTCGCACTAAGATATACCAAAGCGCATCATCGGCTTCATGCGTTACAAAAAATAACGATGATGAAAATAAGAGATGATAAAAATGAAACCAACGATAATGATAAGAATAGGAATAAAAGAAGACCTGAGCGCGCATCATAAGCTGTACTCACACAGAATTAAACCTGAGCGCGCATCACTAGCTTCATGTGCCTTGATCTTGACGATTCTCTGATGCAACAAAAAACAATCATCACCTCTCCTAAACCCTAGGGTTTAGGGTTAATGGTGTAGGATTTACACGCACACACACACACACACACACACACAATTTGGGGTTTACACACACTCACACACACTCACACACTCACACACACACACACTCTCTCTCTCTCTCACACACACACACACACCCTTTGGGATTTTGGGTTTAGAGTTTAGGGTTTAGTTCTGTGTGAGAACGCGCGCCGCGCGCGTGACTCACTGTAACTAGGGTTTTGGGTTTAGGGTTTTGGGTTTAGGGTTTAGTTATGTGGAAGAACGCGCGCGTGACTCACTGTGACGAGCGTTTAGGGTTTGGGGTTTAGTTCTTTGTGAGTACACGCACGCGACTGCCTGTATTGAGTGTTTGGAATATCAACATACACATATGTATACATATATATATACATACATATATATATACATATACATGTTATATATATAGCTGTATTGAGTGTTTGGAATATCGGTTTGAGGTTTCAGGATTCAGGGAGTAGGGTTAAGGGTTGGGTTAAGGGTTAAGGGTGTAGGATTTAGGCTTGACTCACTGGAGCACGTGGCCGGAATATCGCATCGACTGCTCCAATGCCTAGTGTGTGTGTGTGTGTGTGTGTGTGTGTGTGTGTGTGTGTGTGTGTGTGTGTGTGTGTGTGTGTGTGTGTGTGTGTGTGTGTGTGTGTTGTGCAGTGTCAGTGAACACTTCTGGTCTTTGATAGTCATGCCAACGCCTGCTCTTAGGTCTAAGAGAAAAAAAAAACGGTAAGCACCTGTGCAAGATAGATGCCCGTAGTAAGAGAACACATTAGTAAGTAGTAAGAGAACACACTAGTAAGTGGTACGAGAACGCATTAGTAAGCACCTGTGCAAGATAGATGCCCGCGCCGTGGGCTTTCCCGTGGACCATATGCTCTGTATCGCTCATTACCTGGGTTTAGGGTTTAGTTCTGTGTTAGGTCTCTTTTGAATGCAGTTTAGGGCTTTTTTGCTCTTACATATGCTCTGTATCGTTCATTACCTGCCAATGGTGTTAGGTCTCTTTTGGATGCAGTTTAGGGCTCTTTTGCTGTTACATATGCTCCGTATCGCTCATTACCTGCCTCCACGGCCTCCCTCGGACTGAGCGTGCACGCGCACTTTGCGACGGCGTGCCGAATTGCTCGCCCTGTCATGGCGACACTCGCGTTGCATGCACGCAACTCTCTCGCTCGCTCGCTCGCTCTCTGAGCGGCGCTTTCTCGCCTCATTCTCTCTTTCTCTCACTCACACACCTTGAGCCCAGTCGCGATGATTCCGGGCCAGTTCTTCAAGGGTGAGCCGTGCCAGGCAAAGAAGGACTCGCCGCCCTCTTTCGCTTTGGCCCCTTGGAAGGCGAGCTCGCGCTGCGCGCTGGCGACCGCGGGCATGCTCACACGGCACGCGTAGCGCAGCGTCTGCATGTGGGATATGAAGGAAGCGAATCCGGGCAGCTCTCCGCCGCCGAGGCACGGTTTCAGCCCAAACCCCTGGCACAGGTTGTCTGCGGCCTTATTGGCAGCTTCGTTTTCGGCCTCCGACAGCGGCTGGAACTCGCGCTCCCAGCGATCAAGGCGGATAGAATCCGCGCGCATGAGGGTGTAGTCGAGGAGTGCGAGCCGCCGTCGAAGCGCGGCCGATAGAATCATGACCCGTTGCAGCCGGTCCTGCCGCTCGCGCTCCTCCGCGCCCACCATCTGCGCCCACAGGGACCCGGTTTCGCTCTGCAGCCGCCGCATTTTGTCGCGGGCCTGGCGCTCCTCTTGCCGCAGTGTCTCCGGCGCAAAATTGCGCTTCCGTTTGAGCGCGGCCCAGGACGGCGGCGGCGCGCGGCCGCTCATGCCGTCCGTGGCGACCGCGACGCCGACCACCGCACCGTGATCCACAGACATTTCGGTTCGCGGTGGCGTGTTTGCTACGAACTGATTTACACCTCTTACTACACCCCTGCAGCAGCGTGTCAAGCATGGCAGTACAATCTTAGCCTGTAAGCCTTATCAGGAGGCAAGGCGCTGTCAACACACCGCGGACCAAGCAGTCTCGCGCCTGTTCGTGCCTCGTGGCTGCGCCCCGCCAGCAGGCCTGCTGCCCGCGATGATTCGACAGCGAAGCGCGACGGTGTTGTCGCGTGACGGGTTGACGTTGGCGCGTGACGGGTCACCAACGTCCTCCGAATCCGAGGAACCTGCGGCCGCGGGCGGCTCCTCCTCGCCGGGCTCCTCCTCGCGTTGCGCATCGCCAACCCGCCGCGGAAACTCGCGCTTACAGTTCTTTGCGGTGGACGTGCGGCCAGACTCGCCTGCGCAGCGACGGGACAAGATCATGCCGTACGGAGCAGGGCTCGAACGGATACCTTCAGGTGAGCTGGGCGACATGTGTGACATGGGCGACAGGGGAGTTGCGTTGTTTGGGCATCGACGAGGTCGCCGTTTGGCAGCCGTTGGTGTAGCATCCATTGTCATCCTCTGCTGCGTCGTCTCGCGCAGTTCCTCCCTGGCGCTCGCAGTGAATGGAGAAGGAAATGATGCCGCGGGCAGACGTTCGGCTCCTGCGAGCTGGCAGGGGATCGCATCGCCTGGGGCGGAGTCGGGGGACAAACACGGGCTCCGGCCCTTTCGCATGCTCACAGTCTGCACGGGCAACACCTGCAGAAGCCCGATGATGATGGCGTTGCTCAGGATGGAGCTCCAGAGGCTCGGGCTCAAGAACATCCTGGTGGAGTCTGCAGGCACGGGCGAGAAAGCGGCGTTATTTCGGCCAGCATCACCGCATGCTCTGACGCTGTTCCCTGAGCAACTCAAGGACCACCGGAGCCGCAGAATAACAGAGAAGCACTTGTCCGTCTACGACCGCATTTTCTGCATGACCGATGCGCACAAGGACGCCGTTGTCGAGCAGTGCATGCAGGAGGCCAAAAATGCGTCATATCTGCGGCACAAGGGGGGGGGGGCTCGGAATGTCGCGGTGCCTGAGGAAGAATCCCGGACGCCGCAGGGGGGCGCTGCGATGGACTCACGCGAGACAGTTGCCGGCGCCAGCAGCAGCAGCAACGTGTCGGCCTTCGAAGCTGGCGCGCACACACGCATGGAGACGGGTGCTCCAGTGGCTGATGTGTCGGATTGGGAGGCGCTCGGGGAGAGGGACGGTGTGGAGCCTGAGGAGGCGGGGGAGGAGGCGTGCAATGAGCGCGTGTCTGTGTTTCCCGGTGGGCTCGACGACCCTTATAATAAGTCCTTCGCTGAGTACGACGAGTGCGCGCACCGGTTGCGCGGGTGGGTCTCAGAGGTTATGGCAACGCTCCCTTTGCTGCTGAGGGGCCGGGAGCAGGCAAGTGCGATCAAAAGAGGAAGAAGAGCTGGTGCGGGCTCACAGGACCAGGATTCGATGCACGAGGTGTAAATCGTGAAGAGGTCAACGCCGCTGCATTGGTCATTAGTCACTATATATTTCAAAGGCGGCACTCGCTTCCCGCTTCCACCGCCCGATCTTTAGAAGAGAGCGGTCGGAAAGTGCAATCAAATCACTCTTCACCCCTGAAACGCGTGCTCCACCAAATGGTACGTCTGGAGGTTAATGGCATCGGAAACCGCAGGCGGGCGTGAGGTTAACCCGCCAAGAGAGAAGTTTTGGACTTGATTATTACGATCCGAATTCGCTTTGCGCTGGATCCAAATTTCTTATTACGTAGGATGGAAATTCGCCGAGAGCTGAGTGTTGACCGTACTAGCGAAATAGGGTGTGATTCACTAGAGTGCGGGGTCACGAATATGTGATCACGTCCCTCTTAGAAATTCGCCGAGAGTTGAGTGTTCACCGTACTGGCGACTGGAGGGGGATAATCAGACCTAGACTGGGCAGGAATGCTCGGAGGAGACCTAGTAAATACACGGAAAACATCATTTAGCTGAAATTTACTACATATGGGCGGGGTTCCGCGAATAACCTTTAAAACATTTCCTCTGAATCAGGTGGCCAGTACGGTACGCTCTTTTCATACAAATACCAATACACGCACAGAGACGCCCACAAAAAGACATACCTATTCCCAATTCTTATCCTTGACTCAAAATGTAAGTAACCTATCCAGACTGCACTTCAATGCCCATAGCCCATACCTCCATACGGGCCACCGTACCCAATTCCCATCCCGTACCCCATGCCATACGGGGATCCGCCATATGGATTCCCGCCATATGGACTTGGTTGCGACGTGGCAGGGCGCACCTGCTGTAGGTATGTGCCGACACCGCACACAGAGCTTGTGTTAAGAGCAACAACACAATCCAAAGTTTGGATTTTCACAGACACTCCGGCACAGGGTCCGAGAGGTCACCAACAAAAAAAAACACTCTCAGGTCCATTATAGCAACGTGGCAACTGCACAACACATATGAGGTCAGAAGCACCTGTTGCTGTTGCTGAGAATAGGCTCCTTGTCCACCGTATTGTACAGGTCTAATTTGATTACCCGGCTGATTATGTACGCTTGCGTTTGGTGATCTATTTGGGTTTGAGGTTGGTGTACGAGATCCTGAGCATTTGAGCGCGGACATCAGAAAGAGTACACATACCAGCAGCATGTGCTGTTTTGGTGGGTACAAGGGGCTAACACACCACAAACATCAGCAAAGCATTAATGGTTGGTCTGAATCTTTGAGCCTAAAATTCTAACATAGAAATCGCAAAGCTGCATCACAGACCCGCAGCAGTGTGGTTAGGTGTCTGGGAGGTTGGTCGAACGTTGGTGGCGTTGCCGGTTAGACCCACAGCGGTGTGGTTGAGAGGCTGGGAAGTGGGTCTGACGTTGGTGGCGTTTGCCAGTGGCTGAGAGGTTGGTCTAACATTGGTGGCGTTGACCGTCGGAATGGGGGCTGCAGCGCGACTGGGTTGGGGAGCAGACTTCTCCGTTGCGGGCTGCGTAGTGGAGGTAGTGGTGCGCAGTCTCGGCACATCGACGTAAGGCTGCACCGTCTGTGTCTGACGAAGTTTGTAGGATTAAAAGCATGGTTACATCCCATCATGCAATTCAACAGCATGCAACCAATACATCGAAACAAGTGTGAGCAGGGGTCTTCCTAGAGAGCGCCAATCAATTAAGGCGAACCGAACAAATAGATCACTATTCATTCAAGAATCCAATTGTTAAACGATAGTCAACACATAATGTTTGTTTCACCTGAGCAGGCGGCAAAAATGAATGTGGACTTGGACGTGTGCTGACTTCCACCCCGCAGGAGTCAGTTCGGGGAAGCTTCCGATCCCCGTTGCCCGCATACTTTGAATATGGACCAGGTATCTCATCATCGTCATCTTCTCCAGCCTGAAGACCAGCGACTTCCAGGGGATGCTCTGCCGTACGCCCTGCACCCATATGCGCAGGCGATTTGCCTGCGCTGTGCTCCCTCGGCGCAGGCGACTTGATCCTCTGCACACATTCATACATCCAGACGCGCGCACATACACGTGCACAAAATATATTCTCACGTGAGCACCTGATATGAGTATCATGCACCACCAACAGGGCCCACGCCGGCAGCACCGGCACACCATTTCTTCCTCGGATGCGTTGCCGCTGCTTCCTTGGATGGTGTGCAAGCAGCCACGAGCGCGGCAGCGCCGCGGCGCGGCAGGCGCTGCGAGCAGGTAGCGAGACTCCAGAAAGGTGCACAGACACTGCTTCCTTGCCTAACGCCAGAGGCACACGAGCGCCAGCGGCGCCTGTTTGCTCCGGACGTTAAGCGCCATTTTTCCGGCAACGCACCTAAGACCGGCAACGTTCCTAACGACCGGCAACGTTCCCAACGCCGCAACGTTCCTAACGCCGGCGCGCCGCGCCGCGCCGAGCTGCACAGACTTGTGGCTGCTTGCAGACCATATAAGGAGCATGCGTGTGCCAGCACTGACGGCATGGGCGCGTTGGAGGGAAGATACCTGAATCTCTGCTTCAAGCGTGGCTGTCTTAGAGCGCAGCATGCGCAGCTCCTCGTTGACAGCACCCCCCCCTCTATCGGCATTTTCCATTTGGATGGAGATGAGAGCGTTGAGCTTCTGATTTGTTTGCTGAACCACGTTTCGTAGCGACTGGTTTTCTGTGCGCAACCCTTCCGTCTCCGCCCGCGAGTCCATCAACTGGTATCATGAGGAAGTATGTATCAGGCAACGTCATGGGAATATACGTCCAACGCACGCGATGCATATGGTATATTCAATCTTGGCTATTTGTGACAGCAATCGATTCCTCGTATACTGAACGCCATGATGATCACAAATACCTGCTTATTGAGCTCAACTATGCGCTCATTCTTGGCTTCAACGCGATCCTTCAGCACTTCCTCCAAATCCTTCAGCCGCTGTGCAAGTGAGCTCTGCATGCATGCGTGCGCAGGCAATGAAAATCCAAATGTTTTTTCGTTTTCATCGCGGTCACAGTCATTTATGCGTTCAAGCTGCTTGAGTGACAAAACCATGGATGTTTGAGTACGTTTCTGCTTTCGCTCGCTGACACGTTGCTGGCGCGTGTCCAGACACACGCAGCACAGCATGATATCACAATGCATTCACGCACGCACACCTGCAGGTCGCGGCTCTTAGCCTTGACATCGTGAACCTGAGCGTCCTTCTCGCCTATCAATTTCTGTAGCTGCGCAACCTGCATACGCAAAGAACGCAGCATGCACGTTTTTGCTTGTGAAAACCCTCGACAATATGTTCAAACTGTTACCGAACTAATGAGAGCAGACGTCGAGTAATCTTGCATGCTGAAAAAAGGCGACCTGCTTTTGAAGCATCTCGTTCTCTTGCGCCATCTGTGCATTCCCCGGCGTGGGCCCATTATTTGTCCTGTCACATTTTCATGTCACGACTTGAATCATTTCATGGCCAGCCATTTCCACTTGCAGGTGGCAAACCGTTTCATCACGGCACAAGAGCGGGCAGGCGAAAAAAAGACATACCGCGACCGGTTCTTCATTGCGTGCTGCAATTCAGCGTTCTCGGTTTCGAGCTCTGCAACCTTCTTCTGGAGCGCACCTATGTTGACCTGCGCTGACACGTGTGCCTTGACTTCGTCGGAGCTGAGCCTTTGCAAATTACCCTTTCCAACGTTTTCCGAGAGGTTCTTATTGTCAGCTTCGAGCTGTGCAATGCGTGAATCAAGATGCTTGCAGCGTTCCGCCATGTGTACGTAGTCGGCAGTCCCGCGCAGGAGCGACACTGCCACACAGAGCAGAACGTGTGTGTAGTGATCGGGTAGGGTTAGACGTGCATCACTCTTGTCAGTTAGTTTGTTTACGGGGCTAGCCCAGCCTTCTCACACGGCTTGCACGGCATGCAGCCGGACCTGTAAAGCGCTGTGCAGAGCCGTTCTTTTTGAAGGTTATCGGCACAAAAGTTCCCTGCGTACCCAAAATGAGGTCGCGTGCGCGTTTGAAATCATATGTCTGCACAGTGACATTCAAGAAGTCAGCGCGCCAACTCTCAGTGGACAGCAAAGACCGACGTGTGGACTGCGCCAAAACAGCCAAGGCCGAACAGGATCGCACGCACCTCCTCTCCGTCGACGGCCACGATCTGGTCGCCAATCGTAATTTGCTTAGAGTAGGCCGCTGCGCAGCCCGGGCGTAGGCTCGTGATAATCATGCGCTGGGAATCGAACTCCATACCAACGCCTACCAAGGCGCCTTGTGCAGTGCTGTCCCCACATCGAGCAAGTAGCCGTGGGCCAATCAGGGAATCGGCACACTGCGAGACCGACATGGAGGAAAGGCGCACGCGCAGTTGTGTTCATGTGAGGCGGGCCCGTGGGGCTGTGTTGCAGGGCTCTGCTCACCTGTTCGGACGAGACGAGCTCTGGGCCACAGGCTGCGGGTCCATCGGTCGGTGATGCCCGGCCGCGGCCCTGTTGACGGTTGGCGTGCTGGTCTGCTTTGGTGTGCCGGCACCTGCGCAACAGATGCAAATTCGTAAGCACACCGTCTGCGCGCTGACACCCGCACGGCGCGCAATTGCAAAGCGGGGCCGCCGCGCTGAGGGCCCGGGCACGCTTGCCTGTCTTTGCCGGCGGTGACGGCTTGCTGGTGGAGGATTGGGCAGTTTGTTCGGGAGTCGCTGGCTGCTTGGCAGCCGAGGTAGCCGGGCGCGCTCCTGCCGGCGACATGCATATCGACTGAAAAGTGTTGGGGACCGGAGTCAGTGCGAGGGCGGCCAAGGGGAAGGGAGGACGCGAGCAGGCGGGCGGCGCGGGCGATAGCAAAACCTGGGGCATCGGCGACGATCGCGGCCGATGTATGCCCATTCCTGGCGAGGCCATCATCGCCTCGAACGCCCGCGCGCACACACTGGCACACACGCGCGGGCTGTGCCGGTTTCCTGGGTGTTCCTACTACTGTACCTACAACGGTAGGAACACCAGAGAAATGCGAGACGCAGGCTGAGCCGCGGCGGCCCGGGGGTGGACACTCAGGATGGGACAGGTTCCCTGTCCAGCGGCGCCGCCGGCGCGGCTGTCTGGGTTCCCTGTCGCAGCAGCTGTCGCGGTGTCTTGCTGCTTTCTCTAACGATATCAACCACGACGGCCTGCATTCCAGCTGGTGTTGCAATTGTGTTGTGGCGGAATAAGAAATACTATTTGCCTTTCTTGTTTTGTTATTTGCTACTTTTTCGTGGCACAGCAGAGCACGTATAGACGCTGACTCGTTCTCTCACGGGCAATTTACTCTGGTTCGTTCTCTCTTTACCACACACGCGCCGATTGCCCAGGGCCGTGTGCACCAGCAGGAGGGAGCAAAAGCGGAGGCCGGGCACGGTGACTCCAAAGGGAGTCGCAGGCTGACAACGGAGGTGTTGGAATGCCCGCACGGTGCGTGCGGATCTGCGCCAGGGTTGTGGGTTTCCGTTCGAACTCCTGGCAGCCGACCACAAGAGGAATGTATCTTTCAGAGGAACGAATCGTTATAACGACTCACTGGCGCCCCCCGTTGCCAGGACCTCGCGTCCTGATTTACCACCCCAGACACATGATGGCCCACTGAGATCGTGGGAAAGTCGCAGTTTCCAGGGCAAAGACCCTCAGAGAGAGAGCGTGCGCGACCTACACAAGTCTTGTCATACCAGCCGCCCCCCCAACCACACACTGTCACGAACACAGTTTTGCACCCACACACAATCCGCCTTCTCCTGATCCAGCAGTGGCGCTTACGACAGAAGCGCTAGGCGTGCACATTAAACCTGTGCAGAGTGTGGCCGCCCGCTGAGCAAGAAACGGAATGGCGGGATGAGGAGCAGGAGGATCATGAGGAGGAGCAGAGCAGTAGAGCAGTAGGTCACGTGCCCGGGAACAATGTGTGTGCCGTGTGGTTGTTTTTTACCACTGAAAATAAAGTCTAAAGACAGAGAGACCCCCCATGGTTAGCACAACCCCCGAAAGGTCTGGACCGCTGCCGCACCAGCAACGGGCTTGCGCTTCTACAAACTGTTCTGAAAGCTTACGAGGCGCCGCCGGGGGCGTTGGCATCGAAGGGCGCGAGGTTCGACCACTCGCGGCCGATGTACGAGGCCGTCATCAGAGTATCGTTGGCACCGTCGTCCTTGTACTTGCCCTGCCAACCATCTCCGGAATCAGCATGTTGCATCATCTGTGCACCGACGAAACCCATGCCCGGTGCCGAAACGCCACCCATCAAAAGCCGTGAAACGGAGTTTCCCGCGCTTCGAAGGAACAGGTCACGCAGGAAGGGTTCGTGAACTGCCTCAACGGAAGGCACAAGTCGTTGGCGAGCACAATCTTACCAGGCAGTAGATGTTGCCGGGTTGGGCCGTCGTTGCTCCGGCGACGGTCACTGCGCATGCTGCAACACGAGGACACGACTGATCGTCAGTGCTGATCAACGCAGGCGGTGAGAACGACTGCATCAATCTTCCTCGACCGCTCCTCTCCAGCTTCACGCAGGCTGTTGCTGTCCCCAGAGACGCGCAGCAGCGTAGCACGGCGTGCGTGCACGCACGCACACACTCGCGTCGCAGGTGTTTGTGTGCGTGTGTCTGTCTGTCTTCTGCCTGCCTGTCAGCCAGTTCTTAAGCCATTGTGTGAATGGTAGCATGCACACACTCTCAACAAACATAGGGATCTAGCACTTACAATCCATGGTCACGGCTGCAAAGACGTTGTAGCCCTGGGTGGGCACCTTTGTGGTGCCATCGGCATCGTGGCCTGCGTCGTCGTAGGCGAGCGCCACGAACTGCTCTCGCACCCGTCAGACACGTCAGCGCTCATGTGCGGGCAGCGCAGAATGACGCAGTGTGCGGCGCCCGCTGCGCCCCATGGCCGTGCGTCGCCCCAGCCTGGAGGTGCGGCGCACAGGCTGGGCAGCGTATGCGCCGCGCAAGGGCTGGGCAGCGTGTGCGCCGCTGCTGCCTGCTGGCCGCTGACTATGCGGCGCTGGGCACTGCCCCACGGGGTCCGGTGCTCGCCCGGGCCGACTCTCAACGACCTGCCGAGCCAATTGGAACACCATTGTGTCGGAAATAGTCAGAGTCCAATGATTTTTTTGTTTTTTTTACAACTTTCGGGAGCAGACGGGGGTGCACCGTGAATGTTAGGGGGTGACCGACGGGGTCTCCGCGCGCAAAAATGGGCTTGTACAGAGCAATTTTTACGCTCTACACGAAGCAATAAAAATCAATGCTGGGTAACCCGTCGGTCACTTTCAATTTAGACCGGTACAATCTTCTACGGACCAGTATGGCTGAACGAACTTCCGATATGACTAACGATATTAGACAGGTTCCAAAAAATTATGTTCCTTGCCAAAAACGGCCATGTTCGTGGCAAACGTCGTTCGAAACTCTACAAAGTCTTGAACAACGCTCTGCGTTTGCGATACACTCCAGGACGGGCGCCTGCTGACCCTGGCCAGTGCGCAATGCGAGCAGGCTAGTAGAGCCCGGCCAGATAACACCACGGGGAGCAAAGCAAGCCCACCGATGACTATGGAGCGGCCGCAGACAGCTCGCACCCCGCGGAGAGGCGCGGTGAGCCCCTACAATGCGCTGCCGGGCAATGCGGACGTGCTCGGGCTCCAAGTGCGCCCCAAGACCGCGCACTTCCCCGTGCCGAGCGCGCCAGTCGCGGAGGGCGTGGGCAGGGCGGTATACGTGCGGGCGCCTCGGCCCCCGGGGGCTCTTCGCGAGTACGCCCCTCTGCGACCACGTGCGCAGAGCGGGCAGGCGCAGGGCAACGGGAAGGCCTGGCAGGAGGACTCGGAGGGCGATGAGACGGACTACGCTGTGTGCCACCAGGGCAGGCCAACGTCGGCCCATATCTCGATGGGCCAGCCGGGAGCGCGGAGGAAGCAGCCCCCACTGTCAGCGCGCGGCCGCATGCAGTCAGTCGGCGCGCCGGACTCCAGGGCAGACGCGCTCAGCAGGAGAGCTTCGGCGGGCGGGCAAGACCGGGAATCAATCTACGAAGATTATGAGTCCGTCTACGAAGACGAAGACGGGGGCACCGAGGAAGTTGCTATCTTCCCCGCGCCCAACAAAGCTGCGTTCATACCGCCCCAGCCGCTGATGCAGGACCCCAGTCCGCGCCGTCGTCCGATGAGTGCCTGTGTGCCGGTTCCCAGCGGAAGAGACACGCGCACGAAGTCGTCCCCTGCCGAGAAGGACGCGCAACCCCCGCTTCCATCGGAGCGGGCACGCGGCGCGACGCCGTCGCGGAGCGCGATGCTGAAAGACTTGGCGCCAGTGATGACAGCGATCGCCAGTCTGACACATGAGACCAACGTCGGAAAGTTAGCGCGACAGATAGATGCTGTGTTGCTCGTGTTGCTGGAGGCAGATGCAAGCAGGCTGGCGGTGTATAACCAGCAACATTCAGTGTTGCAAGTAGTCCGCCCTGGTGAGACCGACCTCCAATTTTTGCAATCGCACAGCAACCAGCACGAGGTCGAAGGCATTACCGGGATGTGTGCGCAGGCAGGGAAGTTGATGAACCTGCCGGATATGCACGAAAGCAGAGATGCCAATGTGAAGTGCGACCTTGGGCTGAGTGAGCTACCTGACAAACAACATGTGTCATACCTTGCCGCTCCTGCCCGCGACAGAGAAGGGAACGTGGTGGCTGTCATATCCGCAATTCGCATAGGAGTGGAAGTGAATCCGTTCAACGAGGAGGCAGTACAAGTAATTGAGCTGATTGCACAGCAAGCTGGCGCGGCGGTAGAATTATGTTTGCAGCGGCTCGAAATGCAACGTGCTGCAGTCCATAATAAGATCTTGGTGAAAGCCGCGGTGGACCTCACAAAAGCTGCCGAGCTTGACGCCGGATCCCTCACGCTGCTGGCTAGCACCTATGCCAAGAAGCTGGTCGACTGCGATTCCGTCATCGTGGGCCTCTCACACGACCGCCAGCGCCTGCTGCGCACTTGGAGTATTCTCGATGCGGACACGCATGGCCACCGGGATAAATCGATAT
>Ga0315905_10005142_pt1 | contig 13334 bp, 30 predicted proteins | sample LakEriMetagenome_5_FD_203522 | JGI IMG/M metagenome (GOLD analysis project Ga0315905, IMG submission 203522) | Freshwater fungal communities from buoy surface, Lake Erie, Ohio, United States - Buoy 4 MA121 | ecosystem: Environmental > Aquatic > Freshwater > Lake | place: USA: Lake Erie, Ohio... | reverse complement strand
CAGTCAAAGTACCATCAGCTCTACGCATTACAAGTTCTGCCGTGCGGGGATCAAGCCAAGTATATTTTTCAGGAGTTGTTTGGCCATACTTATTAACTTTAGTGCCAACAGGAATTTGCTCCAGTGGGCCCATGATTTGATAAGTAAGAACTCCGTTATTGTATTTCTTGAAATTGATGTGAACCTTTTTATCCGATTGCGGATCAAGTGGGTGTGGCATATTGGTAGCACCAAAGAAATGCACCAATGAATCTTCATCGGGCAAATCAACGTCACGTTTAGGCAGCTTTCTTACGGGGTCGCAAGGGATCTGATCCTTTTTGTCCACATAAGGATTTTCCTCAGTCAAATACTCTGAGGGAATTTTTTTACCCTCAAGAGCATTCTTAGCAACTGTGTATTGTTCCTCTTTGTTTTTACCAACGAGGTCCAATGAAACATTTACTTTGTCGTAAACAAACTGAGCCAGTTCTTTTGCTGTCGGCAGATCTGCCTTGAGCGAGTCAATATCATACGTTGCCATGTTATTCCTATAAATTAAAGAGCGTAATTTTTGCTTGTGTTGCTAGGCTTAGTGAACTTGCCACTATTCTTAACATTGTTAGTGTGTTGTGAAGACACTGTGTTAACTGTGTAAGCGTTGTTTACCGCTTTAGCAACTTGATCACGTCTGCCATTTTCAGCAGCATGATCAACCAGTTTGTCGTTGATGCCTTTGGTTAGGCCCTTGCGCATTTGTGCGCCACCATTGATTACTGTTCCGTAGGACATAATGATCTCACTTTAAATAGTTTGTACGATCTGCGTTCATATAGCCAGTGTTTTTAGCACGGCCATCATAATCACAATGTGTAACAACCATAACTTTTTGACCACGGCCAGAAGTTACAGAGCCACCAGTTTTAGGTGCGCCTTGGTTGCCAGTAGCTTGCTTTAAGCCACCGCTGCCACCAACAACAGCAGTAACGCCCAGAGGACCTGCCATGCCAGGAACGTGCTTAGATTGGTTACCTTTACGATTGGGGGCTTGAGCCATCAATGTAGGGGCATTGTTGCCAGATGTATATCCACTCATTTTGAACCTTTACGTTTGTTTTCCGCATCCCGTTTCATTTGGTAAGCAATTGCCACGGCCTGTTTCTGCGGTTTACCCGCTTCCATTTCGGTCTTGACGTTAGAGGAAAAAGCTTTGGGACTTTTTGACTTTTTCAAGGGCATATATTACACCTTTCTTAGAGATTCCATAAAATCTTTTAACGCATCTTCTGCGTCACCTTCATCTTCCCTAGTGACATTTTGAATATGCTCTACGGAAATGATCGGGGCACGGCTAGATTCAAACGGGGCCAGTTTATCAGCAATCTTGGCTTTGTCTTTGATGTCTAGCTCATCAGACTGCATGGCATCAATCAAGACTTCCATTGCAGTTTTAAGGGGTGGCAGTCCACGAGAAGTACGCTCATCGTTCAGTTTATTAAACAAAGCTCCATACTCGGTAACCTTGTTAACGATAGATTTTGGCCGACCAGCTTTAGCTTGTGATCTGGGAACAAAAGCAGTCATGTCAAACTCATCCACCACAGGGACAGTCTCAATGGCTTTGGGTTCAATCTGACCTGTTGCTAGTTTCATGGCTTTACTTTGGGCACGTCTGGCTTTGGCGTATTCACGGGCTTTCTTCTTAATTTCTTCAGAAGTAACTGTAGAGCCTTCGGGTCTTATTTCGTCAAACATTCAATACCTTTTTCAGTTCTTAACCAAGCATATGAGCCGTGTACAGTAAACCCACGTTTCTTGTGGATCTTCATAAACCCATCATGCTCTGCACGAATAGAAGTGGAACATACCACGGGTATACCCCATCGGTTTGCCCACAGTATATGTTGGTCAATCATCTCATTAATTAACCTGACACGCAAGCGAGGGCTTAAAGAAAGGTCAACATGGTGGAACTTGGCATTGGAGATTTCTTCATTGGCATAGGTGGTGTAACCTCCCCTATCAAACCAACAGTACGCAAGTAGCGTATCTTCGGCAGCGTCACCAATAAAGGTTCTAACAAGCTTGTCACCACGACACACGGCAATGAACTCTTTGCTCTTGTCAAACACTTGGACAGTTGTGGCTATAGTGACGTTCTTGCGGAACACTGCTTTGTCTCTAGTAAGGATGCCATCAGCCTCATGCCCAAAGACCGAATCTGCCATGTTCACAATATCGTCCACATCATGCAGTGGGTGTGCCAATGTCCATTCCATGCTATTCCTATATAAGTTGTTGGGACTCAATTTGGTCTTTGGCAAAGCAAGATGGAAAGCCAGAAAAAATCTTGCATCGACATCCTTGAATGCTGGCTTAACGTCCCAACGAAACAATTATAGCTACCCAAAAAGTTTTGAGTAAAAATTTTTATATAGGATTCTTATACAGAGTTATCCACAGGCTATCCTCTTTACATAGGGGTAAACCCTAATAGAATGATTACGGGGCCATCATCCAGCCCTTGGGAAGGCAGGTAGCTTACCAACCCAGATAAACGTACTGAATCTATCAGTCTCTCTAGTAGGCAACGAACGGGAACATACAGGTAGAGCCCACAAGGGTTAAGTTAGATAAACAAGGTGCTACTTCTTCAAAGAAGAAAAAACAGTGGATGCCATAGTTCGTCCACAGTTAACCATCAAGCAGTCCACTACATCCCACTCTGTATCCTATAAGCTACTGTTGTTTTTCCACTACAGGAAAAGTTTTGGAGAAATTTCGGGAATGGGTGAGTGGGCCCCCCCTTTTTTACAGAACTCCAGTGCTACCCCCTCCACTCTCTCCCAGCCAGAATAGTGCAGGGCAGAGAGTGGCAGGGTAAGCGGTGGGCTAGATGCGAATCATTCTCAATTAGGGGTAATGGTAATGAGAATCATTCTCATTTAGACCTGCCACAGGGCGCAGGAAAAAAGGGCAGCCAGGGGCAGCGAACACCAAAGCCCTATCCAAAAGGGTAAGGGAAACCCAGACCACAGCGCAAAGCCTTGCAGATATTGGGTGTCTGGTGTGCTGCAGGGTTATGCAAAAAGCGCATAAAGTTGCAAATTGTGGGTGTGTGCCTGGTGCGCTGCTGTGCTGTCTGTGCCTAATCTGTGCAAAGCCCTGCAATCAAATAGTATGCAGACACTAACATTGTATTAGGGTTAACCCTTAAGGGTTTAAAGTTGTGTTTATTAGGGTTTTCCCCTATGGTTTTATGTGTTTTACAGCGTTATATTTATTGCAAGCCTGTAGTTCCAGGTGCAACACTAGACCGAAAGTAAATATCATGCAAAACGTAAACCCTTTAATCGCTGCAGCTCTCGCACCATTCGCACCTGCTGCCACAGATCCCACAATGCAAGCCCTTGTGGATCAATATGGATCATTAGATTCACACATTAAAGCCTTGCAAAGTGAGCTGGAAATGCTCAAAGCTGCCATTAAAGCGCAGGGCGCAGGTAAGCATGAAGGTTTATCCTATCGCGCGACAGTGTACGAAAGCGCAGGGCGCACAGTTACAGACTGGAAAGCTGTTGCAGAGCATTTTAACCCGTCCTATCAGTTGATCACAGCGCACACAGCAACAGGCGCAGCGACACTGACAATCAAGCCCACAAAGATCTAAGGTGCACACAATGACAAAACCCGATCAAATTAAAGCTTATGTGCTTAACATTTATATACAAACTGGAAAGCATGTTTTTATTGCAGACCTAATGAAAGAATTTTCCACTAGCGCAGCTGGTGTGCGTAATGCTCTAGGGTACGATGATTTTACATTCGAGCATGATAGTCGCTGGACAGGCTCAAATTATGCTGGCAAATATGTACTTGCGCCCTGTGTGGAACCCTCTAAATCTTACCTGGTGAAAATCATTAAATCTTTGCACATGGAGACAATATGAAAAACACAATTTTAGACATTCTAGCTGCTGTCGCTGTTGGCCTTATGCTTTGCGCAGGGGCTTTGCACTATTTTGACGTTCTTATTAAATAAGGGGCACATTATGTATTGGACAGAATCATTGGGGCGCATAGAGCTGCAGATCACTAAAAACCAGGTTTTAAGCTGCAGCCATGCAGGGCCATGCGATCAAGATATTGCAGATCTTATGAAAGCCCCTGCAATCAATAGACAATTGAAAAAATTAGATCCTGCGCTGGTGGCCCTGTGTCTTAAAGAATATGGGGCTTGGGACGCTGCAGAATTAAGCGATCACAAAGCAAATTTAACCCGTTTATTGTGGTGCGCTTGCTGTGATATAGCCGAAAGCCTGTAAAACCTACCCTGCAGACACTAGATATCTGGTGTCTGTGTGGTGCGCTTTGCACCCAAAACCTAGACCGAAAGTAACTTATGAAAATTATCCCCATTATCCCAATGACAAAAACACAGGCTGCAATTGCCTGTGGATCACTGACAAGCACAAGCAAAATGCCCTGTAAGTCTTACAGTCTGCCAACCGAAGCTTGCAAAACGGGTTTCAAAATGGCACAGATCGAGGGATCTATTTGTTCTATGTGCTATGCAGACAAGGGTTTTTATAAAATGTATGCGAACAACATTAAACCCGCACAATTTGCCAGGCTTGATAGCATAGACAGCGAATTCTGGGTGTCTGGCATGGTTTCCCATATTGGGACAGATCCCTATTTTAGGTGGCATGATTCAGGTGATCTGCAAAGCCTGTCACACCTAGAGAAAATTGTGGCTGTGTGCGCTGCCACACCAGACACAAAACACTGGCTGCCAACAAGGGAATATGCCATTGTGAAAGAATTTGCTGCAAAGCATGGAAAAAACGGCCTGCCTAAAAATTTAACTGTGCGCTTGTCTGCCATGTATCCAGATAAACCCGTTACTGTGCCTGTATCGCTGCAGAATGTGCAAAGTGTCACTGTGTCTAATGTGCATACATCAAAACCTATCGGCAATGCTTGCAAAGCCCCTGCGCAGAATGGTGAGTGCAAAGATTGCAGAATGTGTTGGTCTAGTGCTGTGGTGTCATATGCGCTGCATTAATTAAATAAACCGATTAAACCCGTCTAGAGCGGGTTTTTTTTGGTCTGCAGGTATGGTGGTGTCACTGTGCCTGTTTTGCGCTTTGCTAGGTGTCTGGCAGGGCTTATTGTGCCTGTCTGTGTGGCAGGTGCTGCGCTGTGCCTGTGGGTGTCTGCAGGTGCTGCGCTTTGGGTGTGTGCGCTGGGTGTCGCTGTGAGTGTCTGTGTGCCTGTGGTGCGCCCTGGTGCGCTGTCTGTGTGCTGTGTGGCAGGTTTTGCCCTGTGCTGCTGTGGGTGTCTGCGCTGTGGTCTGCGCTTGTGTGCTGCGCTGTGGTGGCAGGGTGTGATTTTATCAATAAAAACAAGGGTTTACAGTGTTTTTTGAATGAAAAAGATTATATGATATTATATTTACCCATTAACTTTTTGATTATCTCGATTATGTGCCTGCCACTTTTTGATTATATCGATAATATTATGTCGATTATCTCGTTGCTTTTAAATTTCAAAAAGACCCCCCCCCTCAAAAAGTTTTGGGTCCCTTTTTTTAGTCAGGGCTAATTATGGAAATCTCAGCAGGTAAAGGGTCGAGTCAATCAATGCTTGAATTTCATCGGCAATGTTCTGTATCTCAGAATCTTGGGGCAGCACTTTGCGCTTTTCTTCAAAGTATTCCGATAGATCACTCAGCTCACGTTTGCCTGTCTTCTCAGGTGGGTAATAGTCCACAGGGAATTCTATGGTTGAATCGTAACGGCCTTGAATGGCTTCAACAAGCTCGTCCACTTTGCCTGGCAGCTCTTCATAGAATTTGCCAAGGGCTTGATGCTCTGCATAAGACTTGGATTGCCAGTGCAAAATGTGGGTGTTTGTCGCTGAGTGCAACAAGGTCAAAACCAGATCACCAATTTCATTGTCCATATGGGACTCCCAAGTGGGTTAAAACACGCCTGGCGGCTTCTCTGCGCCAAGGTCTAATGGTTATATTATCTGCCAAATTAAGCCATGCGTGAAGCTGCCTTTTGTAAGCTTCCTGAAATGCTAGATTTTTGGTGTCGTAATCGGTGTTTGATGCATCTAGCCAAGTGTGGCAATGGTAGCACCCCCACACTGAATGATGGTCCTCTGCCTTGATTGAGCGGCCTTTGCCATGAATCAGTAGGTTGGAATGACACGCTACAGTTGTGGACCCATCCCCCCCCAAACAATTTTTGGCCACCTGCAAAAGACAGGGCTCACCTTCTGCAAGTTCTAGAAGCTTTTTGTCTCTATAGTACTCATGCTTTTGATAGCTCATTAAAGTTTCATTTCCACACGTTTTGTGTACTCTTCTGTTTTCCACACTTCCACCCGCAATTTGGCTGCCTCAAGTTTCCATCTGATTTCCTCTTCTTCAGCGATGGCCTCTTTGATCTGGAACAGTAAGTCAACATAATCTGGATGAGCATAGGCATACATTTCTTTTGCGCCTAATGATCCTTCCTCTTCAGAAGCCAATATGGCCTTTTTTGATTTGCGATACTCTTCTAATTGCACCCGAATACCCTTTGCCCTTGCGTATTTAGGAGCGTTTTCAATGATGAAATTGATTGCTTTATGTGCGGGATTTTCCATTACATTGCCTCGTTAATTAACTTTTCTATGCCTTTATCAATGCTGCCATCACCCATTTCAGTCAAAACTTTCTTTTGAATTGAGTTGAGTTCAAGCTTGGCCACAGTGTTGTAAGTCAAAGTTCTGGGCTTTCCTGCGCCCTTACGTTTGCCACCCCATGTGCCAATAGGTCTGCCCAATTTCTTAGACAGTGCCTCTTTGCGCCTTTGCTCCATAATTTCCCACGCCTCGGCCAAAGCTTCAGGTGGGATATTGCTTATCAAGCTCATGGTTCGTAGTTCTGCATAGCAATGATTTTGTTTTCGTTGATGGCTTTGCAACCTTCAATTTCTAACTCTGCAAATTGCTCTGTAGTGATAAACCCAATGACCTCTACACCCTCAAATTTGACTGAATCAATGTTTTCGTTATAAGTTCCATCGATGTCCTCCTCATAAGACATGATGACCTGAACTATTTCGCTGCCTGGCCCTGTTGTGGCTTGGAAATTGATTGTGTTTGACATTACTTTCTCCTTAAAAATGTGTTGATGTGTAAATATATCTTGAAATCTTGATTAAAAACATAGGTGTTTACCCTTAGTCCAATTCCTCTTTAATCATGACCTCAACCATGCCAATAGTGCCGTAAACCTTGGTTGCATGGAGCGAAACTATCAAGCAATCGTCCACAAATACAATGCCGTTCATGCCATCAAATATTGCTTTGCAATAATTATCAATGTCACTTTTCTTGGTTGGACGTTCTTGGCCTGATAAACAAGCCTGTGTGCGTTTTTTACTGTATGAAGCTGGAACAGGCAGGGTTATGTAGATATAAGCTGCCAGAGGCGTTTCTAGGGGCTCTGAAGAACCCATTGCAAGCTTTGCCGACTCAGAAACCTTAAATTCGTAATCAACTGTGGTTTTTGGACTGTAAGTTGAGACAAATTTACCCCGTCTTGCAAACCTTGGTCTGCCTTTTGGCACTGGTGTACCCTCCACCATAAATGTGACCATAAAAGTCATGTAAGTGTCCCATCTTTAATTCGGTTCATGTAATCTCGGATTCTGTCTCTTGCACCGCTGCCATAAATGCGCTCTGCCCGTTCAAGTCGGGCACGAATTAGGTCCCTGTTCTTACCCCATTCCCAATTGCGATAAAGTTCCCTAGCTTCTGCTTGTTCCAGGATAACCCTATCGCTTGGACCTTGAATATTACGTCTGCTGTAAGTCACCAGTAAGCTCCAAAGCCATACGGATTATTTTCTCAGGGTAAGGCACTCCGTCTTTAACCTTATCCAAGATTCTCATTGCTTCTGCGTGTGTCATGCTTTTTTCCTTAATTCTTGCATTGCTTGTCTTATGTGGTCGGGCATAGGTGCAGCCTTTAATGCATCAGCTTTAATCTTTTCCAAAGCAGGATCTGGCTCATTTTTTGATGGGACTGTAAGTCTCACAATGTCGGCAGGGTTTTGCTTTGGCGCATTAGTGCTTCTAACCCAATTACGCCAAGTAGCAAACCAATCCAATTTCACACCCTTTTGACCTGCTTGGGCTATCCAATAATCTTTAAACTGGTCAAAGGTTTTAACAGGACTAAGTTCTGGGCGTTCTGTTTGACAGAATTCTTCCCATTCTTTTGGAAAACTAAAATCAGAAGCGAGGCGTTTGCCGAGTGTTTTCTTCTCTTGGTTATTGGTTATTGGTTTATGGTTATTGGTTGGTTGAACCTCTGTTGAACGCTCGTTTGACGTCTGTTCAACGCTCGTTGGATTCTTGTTCATCGCTCGTTTAAGTGCTGATGCTTTTCCAGCCTTAGAAGCAGTAGTTAATTGTTGTTTGTAGTGTTCTAGTTCTTTGTCGCATCTAGTGTGATTCCAACATTTATTCTGCTCGTCAAGAACAAAAAACATCTCTAAAAGACCTTCAAGAACAATTTGGTTGTCTCGAGTTCCTGTCTTCATTCCAAGTTCAAATAAATTGTTTGGCAATGGCTTTTCAGAATCATAGTAAAGCCAAATTAATTTGAGATAAATGCCAATTTCTTCATTGGTTAAAAATGAAGTGTCCTTGATGAAATCACCAATGTGATGTTGATAGTAGTGCATAAAGCATCCTCGCAAACCCTCCAGAAAGAAACAGTCGGCAGGTGGGAGGTTCACTTTTCGGTACGCTCATGACTTCGTACCTAGCCGTTGTTTCAAACCAATATAACCTATTTTTGACTACGCTTCAAGTTTCTGTAGTTAGTCGTTGAGTGGCCAATATGAAAAAAATGACAATGCCCACATTTGTAGATTTGAAAAGAATTGTCTCTTTTCTTACTTATTGTGGACTCAGCTATCGTAAATGTTGGGAAAGGATGCTTACCCACACACTGTACGGCAGCGTCATATTTGTCGGTTGTTTTCACTTGGAACCGCCTTTGAATAAGTTGTAAAACTTGGATTAGACTTGTAAAAATTCCGTGCCTGTGCATTCATTATTCTGTACTCAGCAGGACTAAATATACCCTTGGCATTCCTGATATCAAAGGGATTCAATTTGTCTACAGGCTCACTTTGTTTTTGCTCAGTAATCGGGTTAGTCAAAGTGTATTCTGCCACCCAATAACGACCACGCTTTACTTGTCTTGTCGTCAACTCACCTTTGTAACGTAATTTTTGGGCGGTTGAGATAACTGTTTCTTTGGTCATACCCGTTAAGTTGGCCACCTCAACAGAGGTTAAAGGACCATTTTGTAGGGCATTGATTACTAACGCTTGGCTCATTTATACATTCCTGAAATGTTGATAGGTTTATTTGTGTGCAGCTCTAAAGCTCTGGCCATTAAACCAACAATGGCGGCATCTCTGTCGTCAGGGTGGTTGTTGTAAGTTATAACCAAGTTATAGGCGTAAGCCAATAGAGCTTGGGCGCATTCGTGTTCAGTTTGTTCGATGTTCATGCAAAAATCATAGTGTTGTTTTTTTGTCTGTCTATTAGGGTTTATCCTAATACAAATAATTTAAAAAGCATGGCATATTAGGGGCTCTTAAGGAGAAAGTAATGGCAACACTAAACGGCAGAAAGGTTATCGACATTGAAGTAGATGGTGTCGACAGTAGGGATTATCCTGATTTTTCAGATGCGTATTTCAGTTACGCTTGCTACGAGGATGGCACACCATTGACAGATGACGAGCTTAACAAGCTTACAGAAGACAATGGCGACCTGTTGTACGAAAAAGCGTACGATTCACTTCACTAAGGAGAAAGTAAAATGATAAGCATGGAATTTACAAAAGTAATTGATGTTGAACTTGGTTCAATTGCAGAGATCTCTTCAGGCATTTACAGAGAACTTACTATCCGCACAAAAGATGGCGACATAAGAATCACTCTTGTTGCAGATACCGATGAATCAGAAATTAAAATTTTATCTTAAGGAGAAAGTAATGAAAACAAAAACACTCATTCATGTTCGTCAATTGTTTATGACATATGATGCCCCCCCTCAAACAATTCGCAGCTACCAGCGTCAATGGGTTCGCTCTGTGCGTTATCTTGGTGACAACTGGTTGCTGGCCAAGAAGGTAGAAAAATTTGAAGCTCCAAAACCTAATTGATAGGCAGGGTGATATTGTGAACAACTACATCATCGAATACAAAGAAGAGTACGCCAACACAAAGTACTGCCCATATTGCGTTCAACCTAAAGGCAACAAGTTTGTTTGCTGCGGTGAAATGGATTGGGTAGATTTCAAAGACCTTGATGACAACACTCAACTAGAGATCATTAAGGAAGAATATGACAATGCATTCAAAAACCACAAGGTATAACATGACAGTAAAAGATTTACTTGCGCTCAATGTAAACGAGCATACAGAGAAAAAAGGTAACCTTACCTACCTGTCATGGGCATGGGCATGGGCAGAGGCTCTCAAGGCCGATCCTAATGCGCATTTTCAAGTGCAGATGTTTGGTGACAAGTGCTATACCGATATCAACGGCACATACATGGTCTGGGTGACAGTCACATTGTTTGGCAAGCCCATGACCTGCCAACTGCCTGTGATGGACCACCGCAACAAGGCCATCATTGCGCCCGATGCATTTGCAGTAAACACATCCATTATGCGATGCATGACCAAGGCTCTAAGCCTCCATGGGCTAGGACTGTACATCTATGCGGGTGAAGACCTGCCAGAGCTTGATACAGGGGTTATTGATGCAGTGGTTGCTGCCATCAAAGAGAGATACGAAGCAGGTGATGAGCCTGGTATGTATGGCGAATGGGAATCCATTACGGATAACGAAGTTCGCATCAGGGTTTGGGATACTCTCAAGCCAGACAGTAAGGTAAGGTCGGCTATCAAAGCCTATAAAGAGAAAATGAAGGAAAGTACATGAAACGATTAGATGCTATTGCCACAGTGGGTGAATACAAAGACCCCAAAACTGGCGACATGAAAAAACGCTATTCCAAGTGCGGCTCTGTGTTTATCAATGACGATGGCAACATCTCATTCAAGATGGACACAATGCCCGTAGGTGCATGGGATGGATGGATCAATGCCCGTGAACCATTTGATGGCGAGAAACCCGCTCGTCAAAGTAACACCCCCACCCGAAAAACTAAGGGCAGTGGTTTTGACGACATGGACAATGATGTCCCATTTTGATGTAAAGTAACACCTGGGGGGAGAGCTGCGCAAAGACTTTTTCGGAAGCTAGCAGACGAGCAGTGATCCCCCCACCTTAAGGAGAAAGTAATGTTTAATTTATTTAAGTTGTTCCGCAAAGATGCAAAAGACACCTCAGTTGAGGCCGCTCAAAGCATTATGCTTGCCCTGCCAAACATTGAGGCAGCAGTCTATGAATATGCTGCCATGCGAGGCACAAAAGGATTCACAGACGATGAAATGAATGATCATTTCGAAACCCATAAATCCACCTACAGAGCTAGACGTTCTACTTTGGTAGACAAAGGGTTAATCGAGGACTCAGGAGCCCGTATAAAGGGTCCCAATGGCCGTAACATGACTGTATGGAGGATAGTATGAGATTTCTAATTGATTTATTTTCTGGCGATTCTTATGGCAAAACAGACAATATGTTGATTAGACAAGATGGCAACGTATTTAATAAAATAGGCGATAATTACATCGATAATAATGGGGCATTACTAAGTAAATTTGGTAATAATTATCTTAATACTGAAACTGGAGATGTATCTAGCTTTGGTGATGACTTTTTAGAGGATGAATTATGAGCTATGCAGACGTGGAAATAAAAATAATCCAATGGGCAGAAGCTCGTAAGATTATCCCCAATAGCAATCCAGAATCTCAGCTTCTTAAAGCAGTTTCTGAAATGGGAGAATTAGCAGATGCGACCATTAAAAAGGACCAAGAGGCTGTTGTTGACGCTGTTGGTGATGTCATGGTCTGTCTTATTAATTATTGTGCCTTGCAAGACATTAATTTGGTAGACTGTATGGAAGTTGCATACGATCAAATCAAAAATCGGAAGGGCACACTATTGCCTAACGGAGTGTTCAAGAAGACACTTGACTGACATAAAGTTAACCTAGTATTTCATTGCAACAATTGGTTGCGCTAACGGGGAAAAATTATGTATGAACTGACAATTGAATTAGATTGGGCTTCTGATGAAACCCTTACCATCCACTCACACGATTTCGAAAAACTACAGATCATTTCTGAGTTTATTACGTTCCAGCAAGAGCATGGCTGGGCGGTTAACTATGAAGCAGTTGACAACTCTGCGGATGACACTGAAGAAGAAGAAGTTGTAGAAGAAGAATAAGTGTTGGCTACTTTGCCAACAGGTAAAGGCCCACGTTGCTAAACGCATAACCCGCATAGACAATGGCCATGTGCGGGTTATCTTTCCATAGCTGCTCCCCTGCTATGTAAGCATAGATCCCCCCCGTCAAAATAATTAGCCAGGCACTCATCAGAACGCCCCTACGTCAATCACTTGGCCTCTGAAATCAATCAAGTTTTCATCAAACTTACAAGCCAACTGAGGCCATAACATCTTGCCATTGTGGAAGTTAAGCACCGCAAAACCTGACCTGTGATTGCTTGGGTTTAGTTCAGCATAAGTAAATTGTGGACCATCAGTTTCAGCCAATGTTCCTGTATCTACTCCATAGCGAACCCCGTTATAGTCGCTGAATGGTGTGACCTTTAAGCTGTGTAAATGGCCCGTAATAATTGACTTTCCCGATTGGACAGTATTGTTATGTGTAGCATGAATTCCCCCCTTATATCGATGCTTGATAATTACATCCTCAGTAGGCCATACTGTCCAACAGAAGTCCCAATTTGGGATATGGTCTGTTAACTTAAAACCTTGAACGTCCTTAAACTGTGGTGCGTGTTGAGCTAATCTATTGCCAAACCGAATATCGTGATTACCCCATGTAAAGCATAACTTTACATTGTGTCTAGCAGCTTTGGCAGCTTCTTCGATCTCACCCAATGCGCCCTGACAGGCTTTTAATTCTTGGATAACAGAAGTCTGTGGCTGGTCAGTCACATCATGGCGGCTTATTGAAGCCCCGTCAAAACAGTCTCCATTTGCGATTACGGCCTTTGGTTTAAGCTCTTGGATGGCCCATAGAAGCCCTTTGAACGCTGTTGTGCGTTGGCCAGGTATGAAGTGCGCATCTGAGAACACCAGTATGTTTCCATCTAATATTCC
>Ga0315905_10005138_pt1 | contig 13341 bp, 21 predicted proteins | sample LakEriMetagenome_5_FD_203522 | JGI IMG/M metagenome (GOLD analysis project Ga0315905, IMG submission 203522) | Freshwater fungal communities from buoy surface, Lake Erie, Ohio, United States - Buoy 4 MA121 | ecosystem: Environmental > Aquatic > Freshwater > Lake | place: USA: Lake Erie, Ohio... | reverse complement strand
TGCCCAGCCCCCCCCCCACCCCCCCTGCCCACTCCCACACACCCTGCCGGTTCTGCTCTACTGGCTGCACACTCCTGCCTGTACGTTCGTGGGGGGAATTCGCCTCCCAGCGCTCCCTCGCCGCCATAAATATAGCCCCCAAATCCTCAGCCACGAACTCGCTGTGCACCAGCTCGCCGTGTACCTCCTTCGATGTACTGGCGTGCACATAGTCGCCCACAGCGCCAACCGCTGCACTGCCGCGCACGCTCGCAAGGTGCCGGGGGGCAGCATTTTCGAGCGAATGTCCCGCTCCGTACGCCTCGGCGTCCGAGAGCGAAAGAGACGTGTTGGCCGACGAGCCCTATTAAAAAATATATGATCAATGTATGTACCTTGACTGTTTCGCGGACAATAACAAAAAAGAAATCAATGTATGTACTTGTACTCACAAAAAAAAAAGCAATGTATGTACCTTGACAGTTTCGCGGTCAGACAGCGAGAGGGAATTGCTCGCCGACGTCACGGTGCTGAGGGACGTGTGGCTTGAGGAGCAGGAAGCGCAGGTGGAGGAAAGGTTCTGGGCAAGGTGCTTGTTGTCGTGTTTGTTTGCGAGGTGGCCGGGGTGGTTACTACCGGCCGCGTTTCGGATGATTATGTAGTTGACTTTGTGTGCGCAGGCGAGACGAACAGTGGTAATGATGTACGAGCGCATGTTCTTGATGAAGGAGGAGTGCCCGCCCTTTGTGTTCCAGATCGCCAGACAGTCACGTTGTGGACGCATAGATAGCTGGACGCCGCAGATGTGGCGCAGGTTGGCGCTCTGCGCTTCCAGGAGTGCTTGCAGCAACAGCAGTAGGCGCGAGAGCGTGTCCCGTTTGTCTATGAGCACCACCCACTTGCCATGCGCCTGTGAATCTTCCCACGTGGGCTTTACGCCGCGCTCAAAGACGTATAGGTTCGACCCTTCGCCCAGCTCGATGCGTCCCTCTTGAATGTCGCTCCAGAAATTCCTGAAGTCGCTCCATGTCGAAATGTCCCGCCGCGACAAGGCCTCGAGATCGAAATCTTCCGGAGACAAGACGCGTGAGCACGTCGTATCGGCCCACACCGTCCACTCCCTCACAAGAGCCTCGCCCCCCGTGCCCGCAGCATTTTTGAGCGACTCGGGCGTCGGCATGTTGAGGGCGCCTCTGCTTTCAATCTCGCCGCCCATGTAGTAAGGAATGCCGCAAGTCGCAAACGACGGAGCGGGCAGGCGCGACGCTCCGCACGACAGAGTGCGCGGAATGGGCTCGCTGCAGGCTCCTGCAGCGCCCGCACATGCACCCTGCTTGCTAGGAGAGGCGCGTTTCGGACGTTCCGGGGTGCCCGCGCCGCTCCCGCCCGAGGCGCTGCTTACCACGCCGATGCTTCCACGGTGCTCGGGGCCTGCTGCGATGCTGCGCGCTTGGCCGCTCGGCGGCCGCGGAACGCCGCCTCTGAATGGGGGCGCGTGCCGCGGGGGACGCGGCTGCGCATCATCAACTCCACAAACTGGTAGGGCCATCAAAGAAGCAGGTGTGTCGCCAAGGATACCCCCCTGAGCCTGGGCGGCTCCACCCGCTGCGCGAATACATTCTTTTCCCCACTGCCGCGCGTCGCCCGCCGACCACGACGCGGATTTCGGCATGTTCTCGGGCCGCTCCCTTCTGGATGATGCAAACGTTTTTCCGTTCGTGGGCCCCGGGGCCCACGAACTGACAAAAGTTCCAGCGTGGTCCCCGGAATGACGGGAGACAGAGTGAGGACGCCACCCCCGGCAAGGTCTCATGCGATTGCCACCCTACGGCCGGATGAGCAACTTCCGCTGGTGACAATGGACGCCCTCGACAAGGTGGCATGGCACATCAATCCCGTTCGGGTCCCCATTGTCCTGTGCTGACGCGGTTGCGCGTGCTCGCACACAGGAGCGAGAGAATGTTGCTCGTGAAGCGGCCTTGACCAAGTCCAAAATGATGGCCCTGCTCTCGAAGGCCGAGCACCGCAGCTCAGAGGAGCTGGCCCTTGATTGCATTGCCAGGATGGAGGTTGCGGCATTGCAGGCGCTCCCGAAGGCTGGTCCGCCGCCTGAAGCTGAAACGCTCAGCGTCGCTACCAAGACCGTCGAGGTGGGAGAACGAACCAATGATTGGGAGTGATGCATGTCTCGTGCGTACCGCGTGCACACGCGTGCTGACGGGAGAAACACAGGAGCTCATCAACGGGAGTGAGGCGGAGGCCCGCGAGCGCTCCCGCGCGGCCCGACGTCGAACTACGGACCTGACCTATGACTACGCCAAGCTGGCGGAGGCCACGCGGCAATTGCGGCAGGTGGAAAGTGAGGTCGACGGTAAGGACTGGACGCGCAAGACGGTCCAGCAGCTGTCCCGCACGCTCATGGATGTCCGCGAACTTCTCGTGGGCACGCAAAACAAGGCTGCCGAAATAGAAATCGGCTCCGCTCTTCATCGGCACGTGGTGTCGGCAGTCCAGTACGCAGAGGCCTTGCAGGGCGAACCAGAGACCGAGACCATGGAGCGAATACGCGTGAGTGCGGTGCTTTCGTCGTGCCTCAAGTCTGTGGCGGATCAACGCCAGGAAATGATCCAGGATGACATAGGGCACGGCGACATCGACGCATGGGTGACAAAGTGGCAGCATCGCCGAGCTAAGCAGGCAGCCGACGTGCTCACCGCCGCCCGTGCTCTAGACGAGCGCATGCGCGCCGAGGTAGAATCGCACATGCGCTCTGAAAGAATGGTGGACAATGTTACGGAGGTTGACAAGGAGGAGTTTGTTGCGCGAATGAATGAAGTGCGCCAGCGCACTCTGAGCGAGCACGAGGGGATTGTCCTCGACGAAGAGCGTGTCGATCACGTTCGCCAAAGTCTGGAGTCCCTCTTCCATGATCGCAACCTAGAAGCGGAGAAAAGACTATTGGACCTGCGGAATCGGCGGGGTCAATGTCTTGACGTCATAGAACAGCACAAGGATCATCTAGTGCACATACTGAACGAAATTAAGCACGAATACGTGACCTTTGGCGGTCTCGCGGAGGCGGAGGAGCACATCCTAGGCGTTCAGAAAGCCAATTTGAAACTGCGGGCGTCGGCTCTGTCTACGGTACAAGACCTCAGGCAAGGGCAAATGCTTCTGAAAGATGATCTCCAGGCCAAGACCAAGGCTGTTGAGCTGGCTATCGCGCGGGGGGCGCAAATACTAGACGCTATTACGGTTCGGAAGCACGAACTGGAAAATGAGCTCGACGAAAAGTGCCGTGCCATGTTTGTGCACCATCACCAAAGCTCTGTCTGCCTCTATAGATACCTTTTCCAAACTCTGGCGGACAACGAAGATAGAAGCAACCAGCTAACTGATACCCTGGAGACGCACAAATACCACTTCGAGCAAGCGGTCAAAGTTGCCAATTTCCCAGAAGTTAGCAGGCTCAAGGAGTTGATGAAGCGCTCACAGTCCGACATAGACGCCGTAAACGCGGAAATAAGCGAAGGCGCTATCAGCATGCAGGCCCGGTACCGCGCCTTGTGGGAGCTAGAACGAGTTCTTTATCAGCGCTTCCGGTATACCGAGACAGGACTGTTGCCGCAGGACGTCGATTTCGATGTGCTCCAGGAGCAGGCGAATCCTGCGGCGTTTACCTCACTCGCCCAGTACATCCCGAAGCCCGCAGCCCTCGAGCCGTTTTCGATCATGTCAGTGGGGCGCAACGTGCTCCGCAACCCTCGGTTTACTGAAGGTAAGAGCGGCTGGACGGGCAACGACACGACAGAGTTGTCGCTGAGGCGACTTGTCGACGACGAGTTCGGGTACCCATCATGGCACATCCCTCCATATTACTCGCCTGCATATTACTCCCGCGAAAGTATTCCCTTTCCTTTGGCCATATCACGACTAATTAAGCCGCTTCTTTTCCCGGGTTCCCTCCTATCTCTACCCCTCCCTCTCCTATCTAGGTGCTGGGCGCGGGCGCTGCCAGGGTTTCCTGCAGATGGTGTCCTGGTGCAACAAAGTGACGTGGTGGTGACGCACGACAGCGAATATTTGCTTCACATTCGTTCAGCCCTCAGGTGCATGTCTCGCGGTGCTTCTATCGCGCTTTACGTAACATAAATCGTGTTCGGCGGTGTCTGCCAACATCTGCCCTGACAAGCTCTCCGGCATCAGCAACGCAGATCGCGTGCTATCCATCACGATCGAGCGGCAAGGCAACATGCCGGCATTGCTTGCGCAAAAGTCGGTGCAATTGTCGCCCGGATACTTGCACCTCGGGCTCAAGCTGCGATTTCGCACGGGGCCGACCGATTCCAAGGTTAAGCTGAGCCTATCGATGAAAGCGGAGCCACACGAAGAGTTGATGCTGAGGCACATGACCCTGCGCGAGGTGTGTTCTCTATAGAAATTTTCTCTAAAGAAATTGAGTTGATGTGAGGCACGTGGTCCTTTGCCAGGTGGAAAAGGTTCAGATTGTCAACCCGCATGTGGCATGCAAATTTGTGTTTGCAAAAAGTGTTCTCGATACAATGTGTTCTCTATAGAAACTGACATGACTTTGGGCCAGGTGGACAAGATTGAGATTGTCAACCCGCATGCTGCATGCAAATTTGAGCGCGTTGAACAGCAAATGCTTCTTGAGGATGAGCGCGACAAGCACGAGCGAGCCAAGCATCGTGAACAGCAGCGCAAACGCCAGAGTCTTATGGACCATCGCGGCGCGCTTGAGTCGCAGTCGCGACTCTCCAACTCCACCTTCAACTCCTCCTTCTCTTACTGACCTTCTCTTACTGATCTGTCCACCGAATTCACGTATACACACGAACACACATTTCCTACACAACTCGCCCACGCCCGTCTGCCCTAGCAACTGAGATGAACCCTTATCTATCTACCGTCAATCAACGTTGCGCGCGCCCTCTGCGGCCGCAGAGTTGCTTCCCCGTCGCGCTCTTTCTTCCCCGCCACGGCCGTAGGTGAAAGCTTGCACACCCAGCAAACCCGTGCGTGCACCGCCCAGCATCATCAATCCTCTTACTCCTTCCAGACGGAAAGAGGGGAATGAGTTTAGGAACACCTTTGGGAACACCGAGATAGCCATAGGAACATACGTACATAAGAACGCATAGGAACACACATATGAACACACTTAGGAACACATGTAGGAACACAGAATTTTTGAGAAGACGTTGATCGCAGCAGATGCCAAGTAAATGATTTGATAATTGTTCAAGGCCACGCATCGCGTAGGGTTTTCGCGGGTCCCTCCCTTTCTTTCTCCGTTTTATCGGGCTCTTCTCTTTCCACCACTTGGCTTGTCATGCGTTTCTCCTCTTCCGTTGTAGCAGTAGCGGCAGTACCACGTGTTTATGTCCGCCACCACGCCACAGGTCAGGTTGTGGGCCGCACTTAACCTCGTACGTATTCGTGAGTTCGACCGACTCCTTGGTACACGAAGGTGCAAGTTCCGCTCGCCAACACTCTCATGGAGGAAGACAGTGGGGATGCGTGTGCGAGCACTGACTCGGAGCAGGCCATTGTGGCGGTCTATTATCAGTGTACCCCATACCAGCGCACAGGCACATGGTGCTCAGAGCAACACCGACCCGTGGCAGCTTCCGACGTTCGCACGCGCGCGCCTTCCTCGCTGCCATGCTGTGCACAGTTTGCGGCGAGCCTACGCTCGCACGGCTGTTGCTCTAGTCATCCTCCATGTCCTCCTCAAGAGCCGCCTTCGCTGCTTCCTCCGCCGCCTTGAGCAGGTCCTTGGGCACCTGCTTGTGCTCCCATCCGCTCTCCTCGCACACCCAGCTGAGCTCAAGTTCGAAATCCTTGTCCTTGACGTCATCGTGCACCGAGTAAATGGTGCGCGCCACGTCCTTGAGCACCTGAAAGAGCACGCACGGGGCAAATGAGCACATGAAAAACACGCACTTGGTTCTCCTCACGAACTCAATTGTTTCGCCACACGCTCTTCAGCTTAGTCTGCCTTCAGCCATCCCAACCCTGGAGCTTGGCCTGGACCACATGAATGCTTGGTCTCGACCACATTTATGCATCCCGCTACCCCGACCTCGCATCGATACGCACGCAGCACCCTCTCGTCACCCAGACAAGCAACGAAAAAACAAAAATGAAACCAGAAAAAAACAAAAAAACCTCTCGGCAGGTAAGCTCCCCCAGTTTGAGCTTCTCAATCTCGACTTTGGCAGGCTGCTTGCCCTTGCCAATGGCACATCCAAAGTAGTTGTATGTCAGACCCGAGGGCTCCACCTGCGGTGCAGCCCACCGTCAGCCTCGCAAGTGCCGGTTTCGGTATTTGGGTTAGGATGCACCTACGCATTAAGAAACGCAACTTGAGTGCCCTGCTCTGCCACGTGCCCCGGACTGGATGGCTGCCAGAGATCCGGGCGTTCTACATGTATAAATGTCTCTCTGTATATACGTGTGTGTCCATGTATATAGGACGCGCACATCCTTCCGCGCAACCATTATCAACGACAAAAGCAACACCGAGAAACGGGGAACTAACACAAGCTGAACTAATCTAAACTAAACTAACGACAGCGCAAAGGAGAAGCTATTGCGAGACGGCACACGCACGCACCATCCACAAAAAGGGGCCGTCGGAGTCCTTTCCCGCGATGAGCACGGCAGAGCCGAAGGGCCGCACCGACCAATACATGGTATAGGCGTGCACGAACCCCGCCAGACGCTCCGCCATCACCTTGCCGGGGATGGGGCACCCATAGAAGTCCTTGTACTGCGCCGCCTCGCTCCTCGCCCTGCACGAGCACACAAGCACGCGCAAGTTGCATGCATAAGCACTAATCTACGCACACCCAAAAATTCTATCTATCGGCCTTGCAACTGCCCTTCCAGGATATCCCGCCCCCTCCCTCGCTCTCTTCTCTCATGCACTGGTGCTTTGCACTCCACGCGCCCCGCAATCAATTAATAACAACATTGGTGATTCCCGCTGAGTGCCAACTAGAGGCAGAAGTCTTCAGTTCAATCAGCCCTACCAAGCTCTCCGCCAGACGCGAGCCCACTCGTCCCGTGGGTGAAAGGAGGAAAGAGAACGCAGTAGTACATCTCTGTACAGATGCCTAGCGCTGCGGTGTCACGCCCTGGTGGCTGTACTATTACGAAATCTTCACGTACGGGCAATGCATGCCCACCTGTTAACTAGCTGCCTGCCGTCTGCCAGGAGGCCGCAGACAGCTAATCCGATGTGTTCAGAGACTGTGAAGATGCGTCTGCTCGACCCCTGTCGCCCACATCACAGGTCGTGTGTCGTGTCAGCAAAAAAGGGCAAGCTCTTTGAGTCGTGGGATGCAGTGGTGCTTTTGATGCAGTGGTGCTGAGCGTAACGCGCGAACCTGTACGTTAGCAACACGTTAGCAACACATTAGCAATGTTAGCAACACGTTAGCCACACGTTCGCGCTTTGATGCAGTGGTGCTGAGCGTAACGCGCGATTTCAGCTCCCTGTCTGCAAGATGCGCCGCAGCATACCTCCACAAGCATCTTGGAGACGACCAGCTTCTCGAACCCCAGCACCACGCCATCCTTGCAGCGTACTCCTACCGCGGTGCCGCTGCTTTCAACAGCCTTTGCAGCATACTCCACTTGGAACACCCTGCCGTCGGGCGAGTAGCTCGTGGTGTACAGATCGTACTGCCGAGAGAAAAGAGAGAAAACCCCAATGGCCCGCGCCGGAGTCAGAGCGCGCACACGCATACCCTCGGTGTTCGGGCTCCTCATGCGTGTGCGCGCTCATTAGTGAGAAACAAATAGGCAACGCGCACAGGGCGTGGGCACTCACCCCAGTGCCGATGCTCGACATAGTCAAGCCCTCTGCATCGCACAATGCTCACGCGCACCGAAATGCAGTGAGAAACAGCAACCAACCCGCTGCCAGCGAGCACCCGCTGCCAGCGAGCACCACCGCGCGGTCTGCACAACAGAGTTTCGCACGCGACCATGCGCGCGGTCCGCATCCCCAGGGCCGAGTTCGCTCACACATCCACGACTGCACATTCTCGCTCTGCTGCTGCTGCTGCCAGCCAGTCCGCCGTCGGCGTGCGTGCCACTGTTCATGAAATGAACAGTGACGCCCGCTGGCGCCCTTTGAAATTTTGCGCATGCTCGGCAAAAATCAGCGCGCGGCAGCGCCCGCCGCCCGATGGCGCAAGCCTCGCCGGCGAAGGGCCGCGGCACACACGATGCGTGAGGCGCCGCAGCGCCATGCCCACTCCCTCACTCACGCCTGCGCCTCACCGGGTCCACTTCCACCGCGCTTTTTTTGCGCTCCGTCAGGTGTCCTTGGGTTTAGATTGTTTTTTCTTAAAAAATTGGTTTAAGTGTATTTGGCTATTCGTCGCCATGGGAGAAGAGCCTGCACCCGGCCGAGGGCGGGCGCGGGGGATGCTCGCCCTTGCCGCTTTCGGAGCGCTGCTCGTCGCTGCTGGTACGTGTTGTGACATGCCCGCGCCCGACCGTGCTCGCGGTCGCCGGGGCATGTGCCCTGTTTCGCCCCGCGAAAGCGGTGCGCCCGCGCTGCCGTGCCGAGGTCAGGCCGGCGCTGATGGACACCGGCGATTTCCAGTCTCAAAATAGGGCGCTTGATCGCTTGGTCGCGGGCGCGTGCCATCGCGTGCTAGATTGCGCCGCCATGCTTCTCTTTTGTCTTTTCACAGCACACTCACCTGGACGCTTTGGCAGCGGTGGGAATGGCGAGCCTGAAGGAGGAGCCGGAGCCCATGCGAAGCGAGCTCCTCCTGAAGGTGCACCCATTTGCTTTTTTCGGGCTCCTCCTCGCGTTGGCTCGCTGCTGGATCTGCTCAGCATTTTCCGCGCGGCCGCGCGCCCTGCCCTTGTTGATCCTCACCCCCGGCGCAGGTGGACTTGGAGCCGCACGAGCCCTACTCGCCGCCCTCAAACATGTACCTGTGGTGGGGCCCGTCCACAAACCATCGGTTCGTGGGCTCTGGTGAACACATTCGCCACCTCCTTCACATGGGGCAGGTGTTTGCGCGTGTGCGCGTGTGCGCGTGCCAACCCTAAACCCTAAACCCGCCTCCTCTCTCCGTCCTCAACTTCGGATTTGTTCTCAGAATGCTTTCCCTTGCTCAGATCCAGGGCGGCGAGTGGAGGACTTTTTCTTCTTTTTTCATTTTTTTCTAAATATATGAGGGAGGTTGGCATGCCACACCACTCACAGAGGTTGGCATGCCACCACGCACAGATCGGTTGGCATGCCACACCACGCACAGATCGCGCGCGCATCTGTGCGTGGTGTTGCATGCTGACCCTAAACCCTACACCCTAAACCACACCTCCCCTCTCCTTCCTCAACTTTGGGTTTGTTCTCATTTTGCTTTTCCTTGCTCAGATCGAGGGCGGCGAGTGGAGGGACCCCATGTTCCTGGGAAACAACGGCACACATTCTGAAAAGTGCGCGGCCAGTACAGTGTCTTGTATATCGTACGATATATACCATATCTACGATATATACCATATGTACGAAATATACCATATCTACGATATATACCATATCGTACGGATCGGGCGTGTAAATCGTACGTATATATATGGCATGGTATTATATGTAGCCGTGTACACGTATATACATGTCATGGTATATGTAGGCTTGTATACGCGTGTAGACGTATATGGCATCTGTACCAGAGCACTGACTCATAACTTTTTTGTTGCGCAGGCGTCGCGACCTTTCGCTCTCAGCGGTTCCGGCGCATTACTGAGACTTGCTGTTCTACTATCGTCATTCCGCCCATGGAGTGGGACTTCCCGGTGTGATTTTTTTTATTTTCCTCTTTTTTCTTCTTTTTCTGAGACTTTCTTGTTCTACTGTCGACATTCCGCCCATGGGGTGGTGATCTTTTTTATTTTCATCTTCTAATTTTTTTTCTGAAACGTGCTGTTCTACTATTGTCATTCCTCCCACGGAGTGGGACTTTCCGGTGTGTGTTCTTGTTTATTTTCCTCTTTTTCCATTGTTCTGAGACTTGCTGTTCTGCTATCGGCATTCCTCCCATGGAGTGGGACTTCCCAATGTGTGGATGTGTATGCATACGCACACACTTGTATGTGTATACACACACACACACACACACACACACACACACACACACACACAGGTCTACAACATCCACAAAATCATTGGCCAGCGCATCCGGAACTACGTCGCCAACGGGAACATGCTGGTGTGTGTATGTGCTGTGTGTGCGTGTGTGTGTTTGTGTTTGTGTATGTAAATATATTCTGTACAGGATATTTGATATATATATTTGATATATATATATATAATGTAATACACACACACACACACACAGGTGCTCACGGGCGGGATCCTTGCCGTTGAGTTCATCAACTCGTACTTCTTCTACAATGTTGAACTCGCTGATGGAAACTATTCGCCGGGTCCTTACCGCCGGCTGGACGACGTACCAGTCTGCCTGAAGGCGGCCCCGGTCGTGCTGCCGCAAAAGGGCATATCTGTCACGGCGGTCAAGAAAGAGTCGCTGCCTTCCGGTACCGAAGTTCTTTGGGGCACCCCGCGCTCGTCGCCCGTCTTCATGATCAAGTTTTGCGAAGCGCAGAGCCCCAACGAGGGCATGCCGCCCGTCAAGGTGAGGCGTACACACACACACACACACACACACACACACACACGCACACGCACACATACACACACGCACACACAGGTGCTCCCGCGCGACTGCTTGTTGGCCGAGGCCGACGGCAGGCCGTGTTCGTGTGGGTATCTCATGTACATCGGGTACAACTTCGAGGAACAGTACCCCACCCGCTGGGACAAGGTTCTTCGCGCCGCGGTTGAGATTATGAATCCTACCTTTGAGGAGCCTCCGGGTGGATTTTCGGAGCCGCTGAAGAAGGTATATATAATATAGCATATATAAATATGTGTGTATAATATCTATGCATATATGTAAATAAGATACATATACATTTACAGAATTTGTATGTACATGTTAAATATGCACACGCACATACTAATATGTATACATATACATGTAAATATATATAGGTGATCCCCGGCACGCCGCCGTGCCTGCAAAAGCATGGCGACAAGAAGTCAGCCGACGCTGCGGGTGGCAGCGGCGCCGCGGCCGCGGCGACTTCAAAAAAGATGTTGGGGCTCGGAATTACTGGCGATGCTGAGCCCGCCCCGGAAGCAGCTGCCTCTGACTCGGCACCTGAGGGCAATGTTGCTGAGCAGCCTTCGATGGCGGCGAGGGGGCGACAGGTATTCTTTACATAAATTATATACATCATAAATTGTATGCATACATTCATACACTTATATGTACATATACATATATACACTCATATCATGTGTGTGAGAGTGTGTATGTACATACATACGTACATACATACATTATTGTATGTATATATCAAAATGTATGTATAATATGTACATATTAATATGTATATACATTCACGCATGTGTATATTCATATGTATATATTCGCATGTATACGTTACCAGGGGGACAAGTCGGCGCGCCTGCGCAAGGCAGAGACACAAAACCAGCTGCAGCAGCAGGAAATCAACTCGCTGGAGGCGGAGGTGAATCAACTGCGGGAAACCATTTTGCAGAAGCACCACGTGTCCAACGACGACGCGCGCCTCGTGTCTCTCGCGCAGCAGGGCCCGCGTGAGGGCAAGGGGAGCATGGCACAGGTATGCAAGTCTCTTTTATAGTAGGAGAGAGGAGAGAGGGAGAGAGAGAGTATTGGCAATGAGAGAGGCTCTTTTATAGTAGGAGAGAGGAGAGAGGGAGAGAGAGAGTATTAGCAATGAGAGAGGGGAGCATGGCACAGGTGTACAAGTCTCTTTATAGTAGCTCGCTTTTACGTTTCTTTCTGTACTAGGTGCCTTGAACAAAAAATACATCTTTAGTAGGGCTATTCTGACAAATTACATCTGTAGTAGGGCTATGTTGACACTTGCCGTTTGCATACCTACAGCTTCGCGCCAGGGCCGTCCGTCTATTGTCTGAAATCAAGGCACGGGAAGCCGAGCGCGCGCGGGGTGTGAGGGGGCGGACTGGGTCGTCGGCGCTCGGCGGGCAGGGGCATGGAAGAGAAGAGGCTGTGCTTGTTGCATCTATGACGCAGCTGGCGCAGGACATGCATAACATTAACGGTGTGTAATGATCATGATATATAATTTAATAAGAAAAACAACAAGAATAATATCATATACAACACGATACTGTGTGTGCGTGTTGCCTCATTGACGCAGCTGGCGCAGGACATGCATAACATGAATGGTGTGTAATGATAATGATATGATGAATGGTGTGTAATGATAATGATATGATATAATAAGAATAACAACAAGAATAATATCATCTGCAACAAGATATTATGTGTGCGTGTTGCCTCCGGGGCCCAGCTGGCGCAGGGCATGCATAACATGAACCGCAATATAATATGATAAGAATGATGACATGAATGATATAATGAAACAAGAACAACAAGAAAAATAATGGCAAATAATATAACTGGCGCAGGACATGCAGAACGTTAATGGTTTGTAATGATAATAATATAATATAGTAAAAATATAACAAGAATGATATAATGTAACAAGAATGACAAGAAAAATAATGGCAAATGATATAATGTGCCAAAAAATAACAAGAAAAAGTGATAATGATTCTACAGGGCGCGTCACCAAGCTGACTTCCTTGGTGGAGGATAAAGAGACGCACAAGGTAGGGGCACGGTCACACGAACACGTCGTGGACATGGCGCACCCGGCCGAGTCACACGCTCAGGCGTCGTCCGCCGAGGTCTGTGTCTCTGTCTCTGTGTCTGCCACACACACATTTACGAATGTATCTAACCAAACACCCCTACACAGACACACCACCGTTTCACTCGCTAACCCACGTGACTGTGCTAGGTCTCTTTTGACACTGTACTAGTTCTCTTTTTGACACTGTACTAGGTCCCTTTTGACACACAACCGTTTCACTCGCTAACTCACGTGACCTCGACGCAGGTGCGGCATCTGGAGAAGGAGATGGGCAAGTACAAGAAGGAGGCGCGGGCAGCAAAGCAGGAGCTGCAGTTTGAGCAGTCGATTCCCTCGGCGCCCGTGTATGAGCAAACCGAAGCCGGCCACACCACGCCGCTCTTTGCGAATGGTGGCCCTGATTGCGGTGCGGCTCTCTCTCTCTCTCTCTGCTTTTTCCTCTTCTTTTATCTCTTGCTTTCGAGCGGGCTCTCTCTCTTTCGCTGTCGCGTGTGTGGGTAAGCCCCCAATATGTAT
>Ga0315905_10005137_pt1 | contig 13341 bp, 10 predicted proteins | sample LakEriMetagenome_5_FD_203522 | JGI IMG/M metagenome (GOLD analysis project Ga0315905, IMG submission 203522) | Freshwater fungal communities from buoy surface, Lake Erie, Ohio, United States - Buoy 4 MA121 | ecosystem: Environmental > Aquatic > Freshwater > Lake | place: USA: Lake Erie, Ohio... | reverse complement strand
ATGGCGACGGTAAAGAACCGGTCGCTTTGAACATCAGCTACAACTATCTGCTCAAGCGCCTCAAGCAGGGCCGCTTCCTGCAGTCGCTGTTGAACCTCAAGGTTGAGGGTCATGAGGACGTGCACGTCGTCTGCCGTGGTGTGCAGCGCGACGTGGTCAAGGATCTGCCGACGCATGTCGACTTCCTGCGCATCCATGACGACTCGAAGATCGAGCTGTTCATCCATGTCGAGTTCGCGAACCACGAAGCCTCGCCCGGGTTGAAGCGCGGCGGCACCCTGACCGTTGTGCGCGCGGAAGTGGAACTGGAAGTCACCGCCGGTGATATTCCTGACCACATCACCGTGGACCTGACCGGCAAGCAGATCGGCGATGTGATCCACATCAACGACATCACCCTGCCTGCAGGCGCCAAGCCCACCGTCGCGCGCAACTTTGTTGTGGCCAACATCGCAGCGCCTTCGGGTCTGGCAGCTTCGGCTGAAGACTAATCCTACCGCCGCAAGGCGTAAGACAACGGCGCGGCAGGGAAACCTGCCGCGCCGTTTGCGTTTGGGGGTCTGGCGCGCCTCAGGCCTTGATGCGTGCGCCCTCGGGGTCGACCAGCGGCTTGAGCGACAGTGTGGCAGGCGTTTCCGCGCCCGCGATGACAAGGGCATAGCGGCCTGCCGTCAGCCAAGGCTCAGTCACGCCGGCCTCATGGCGGACATAGCCAAGGCCAATGCTCTTGCCGATGCTATAGCCGTAGCCGCCGGAGGTCAGATAGCCCACCGCCTGCCCATCGCGCAGAATGGTCTCGCGCCCGACCAGAACGGCCGCTGGATCCTCGACGGTGAAGGTCATGAGCGATTTGATCAGCGGCTTGCCCTGCGCCGCCTCAAGTGCGGCCCGGCCAAGGAAGGGGGTGCTGGATTTCAGCTTGACCGCCCAGCCCAGACCCGCCTCAAACGGCGTGTCATTGGGGGTGATGTCCGAAGACCACGCGCGGTAGCCCTTTTCCAAACGCAAGCTTTCCAGCGCGCGATAGCCGACGGGGCGAAGGTCCGGATCCGCCGCCATTAGTGCATCATAAACCTCGCCCAACTGATTGATCGGGCAGTGCAATTCCCAACCAAGCTCACCCACATAGGTGACCCGCAGGGCGCGAACCTTGACCCCGGCGATGGTCAGGATGCGGGCTGAACCAAAGGGCAGTGCTGCGTTCGACACATCCTCCGCCGTGACCGCCGCCAGAATTTCGCGCGCGCGCGGGCCCATGAGCGAGAGCGTGCCCCAGCCTTCGGTGACATCTTCAAAGCTGACGCCTGTTTTCGGCAAATGGTCGGCAATCCAGCCGTAATCATGGGTGCGAAAGCCGGTGCCGGTGACAATGTAGAACCGATCCTCGGCCAGCCGCGCCACGGTCAGATCGGCCTCGATCCCGCCCCGGCTGTTGAGAAGCTGGGTATAGGTCAGCCGCCCCACCTCGCGCGCGACGCGGTTGGCGCAGATGGCTTCCAGCGCCTCGGCAGCCTTTGGGCCGGACAGCTCATATTTGGCGAAAGACGACTGGTCGAACACCCCGGCATGGGCGCGGACATGGGCGTGCTCATCACCCACCGGGGCGAACCAGTTTTGGCGGCCCATCGAATAGTGATCGCGGGCCTCAACCCCGGCGGGGGCGAACCAGTTCGGCCGCTCCCACCCGAGTTTTGACCCGAACACCGCACCTTTGGCCTGCAGCCGGGCATAAAGCGGCGAGGTGATGCGGGGGCGGCCACTGTCATGTTCCTCATGCGGGAAGGCGACGGTGTAATGTTTGCCATATGCCTCAAGCGTGCGGGTGGCGACCCAATCGCGATCCCGGTGCAGGCCGGAAAAGCGCCGGATATCCACGGCCCAGAGGTCCAAAGGCGCCTCACCGCGCATCACCCATTCGGCCAGAACCCAGCCTGCCCCGCCGCCCGAGGCTATGCCAAAGGCGTTGAACCCGGCACCCACATACATGTTGTCACATTCGGGCGCGGGCCCAAGGATGAAGTTGCCATCGGGGGTAAAGCTTTCAGCCCCGTTGATCATCTGCTTGACGCCCGTGTGTTCCAGCGCGGGCACGCGGGCGATAGCCTGTTCCAGATGCTGGCCGAAATGGTCGAAGTCATCGTCAAAAAGGCGGAATTCCCAATTCGGGGGAATGTCGCCCGTCACCCAGCCTTGGGGGTTCGGCTCATACCCGCCCATCACAAGGCCGCCGACCTCTTCCTTGAAATATGTGCGCCGATCCGGATCGCGCAGCGTGGGGGCGTCGGGGGAAAGGCCGTCGATCTTTTCGGTGATAATGTATTGGTGCTTGACCGGATGCAGCGGCACTGCGACCCCGGCCATCGCGCCAAGCTGGCGCGCCCACATGCCGCCGCAGTTCACCACCTTGTCGCAAGCGATGTCGCCTTGGGTGGTTTCCACATGGGTGATGCGGCGACCGTCCATCCGGAACCCGGTGACGGTCACCCCTTCGACGATCTTCGCGCCATGCATCCGCGCGCCTTTGGCGAGCGACTGGGTGATGTCCGAGGGGCTCGCCTGCCCGTCGGTCGGCAGCCAGCTGGCCCCGATCAGGTCGGAGGTGTCCATCAGGGGCCACATCCGTTTCACCTCATCAGCGCTGACCAGTTCCATGTCCATCCCAAAGCTGCGGGCGGTCGTGGCAAGGCGTTTGTATTCGGTCCAGCGGTCTTGGGTGGTGGCAAGGCGCAGGCAGCCCGTCATCTTCCAGCCGGTATCAAGGCCGGTCTCGGCGGCAAGCCCCTTGTAAAGATCGACCGAGTATTTCAGCACCTTGGTGATCGACGCCGAGGAGCGCAGCTGTCCCACCAGTCCCGCCGCATGCCACGTGCTGCCGCTTGTGATTTTGCCCTGCTCCAACAAGAGCACATCGGCCTTGTGGTCGCGGGCCAAGTGATAGGCAGTCGAACAGCCGATGATGCCGCCACCGATCACGATAATCTGGGCCTGAGTGGGAAGTGTCATGTCAAAGGGTTCCGTGTGCTTGGGTAAAGTGCGACAGGCTGGCAGCCAGTTTTTCAAGGTTTTCGGTGGCATAGGCGCGATAGTTCGCACCGGGTGCTGACAGATGCAGGTCTGACACCATGGCCCACATCGCCTCACGCAAGAGGCTGGCGGCTTGCATGGCGTCAAAGGCGCGGGCAAAGGCGGCGTCGGGTTTGTGGCCCAGATAGGCCACCAAAAGCGCCTCGGTCTCCGCGCCGTTCATCCCGGCATTTGAGGCCGCGCCAGCAAGGTCAAACATCGCGGTGCCAAAGCCTGCGTATTCATAGTCGATCAGCCAGAGCTTTTGCCCGTCATCCAGAAAGTTCGCGGGCAGAAGGTCATGATGGCCAAAGACGATGGGCATGGGGATTTGCGCGGCCTCCAGCCTTGCGGCAAGCGCCAGATGGTCGGGCAGGCCGGAGGCAAAGGGGCTGCCGCCTGCGGCGATGGTGCGGGCATAGTCGCGGATCACGTGGAAGGGCCAGAAGATAAAGCCCGCCCCGGTGATATGGGTGGGCATCTCGTGGTGAAAGCGGCGCAAAAGTGCGCCCACGCGGTCGGGGGCGGCGCTGACATCGGCGGGGTTCCAAGTGGCCGCCGTGATGAACTGGCCGACGCTGACGCCCGGGGCGGCATATTCCACCGCCGGGCCAAAGCCTGCGGCATGGGCGGCGCGGGCGGTCATCACCTCACGCGCGCGGTCGACATGGTGAAAGGGATAATCGCGGCCAAAGCGCACGACATGGGCGCCAGCGGCATCGGTCACCTTCCAGCTCTCATTGGACAACCCGCCGTGCAGGGGCTCTGCCGCGATCTCACCCCGCCAGCAGGGCAAGGCGCGGATGGTGTCAGGGATCATGTGGCACCCTCCAATCCCAGTTTCTCCCGGGCTGACCGGGCGGCGGCGGACAACAGCCGGTCAGCGATGATGGCGATGAAGGCAATGGCCAGCCCCGCCACCAGCCCGTTGCCGGGGTTGGCCTTTGTCAGGGCGATGTAGACATCCTGGCCAAGGTCGCGGGTGCCGACAAGGGCGGTGATGACCAGCATTGACAGGGCGAACATGATGGTCTGGTTCAGGCCCAATAGGATTTCCGGCAACGCCAGCCGCAGCCGGATCCGCGTCAGGATCTGCAAAGGCGTGCAGCCCATGGCGCGGCCTGCCTCGATCAGCCTTGGATCGACGCCTTGCAGTCCCAAAGCGGTGTAGCGCACCGAGGCGACCACAGCATAGGCGACCACCGCGATCATGGCGGTGAAATCACCCACCCGGAACAGCATGACGATGGGCATCAGGTAAACAAAGCTCGGCAGGGTTTGCAGCGTGTCGATCACAAGGCGGGTGACGGTCCACCAACGGTCCCGCTCGGCCACCCAGATGGCGATGGGCAGGCCGATGGCCATGGCGATGAGGGTCGAGATGCCGCACAAATAGACGGTGATCATCGCCTTTTCCCATTGCCCGGTCGCGGCTATCAGAAACGACAGGCCCGTGCACAAAAGCCCAAGGCGCAGGCCCCCGAGCCGCCAGCCCACAAGGCCCAGAAGGGCAACGACGCCCAGCCATGGCAGACCCAGAAGGAAGCGTTTGGCGGGCATCAAGACCCATGTCAGGATCGCATTCTTCACCGCCTCAAGCGTGTCAAAGAAGGTAACGTTGATCCATTCCACCAGCGCGGCCCAAAAGGGGCTGGTGGAGAGCTCTGCCGCCTCGGGGTAGGTTTGCACGGCGGGCAGCATCAGGCCGATCAGCCCGGCGCCAAGGGCAAAGGCCAAAGCGGCCACAAGGTAAGGATGACGGGCAAGGCCCCTTTTCGGCGCGGCCCCCGCACTGCGATGCGCGATGGCTTGGCTCAGCCGATCCAGCGCGATGGCCAGCGCCACGATGGCCAGCCCCGCCTCAAGCCCGGTGCCGAAATCCAACCGGCGCAGCGCGTTCAGCACCTCAAACCCCAAACCGCCTGCACCGATCATCGAGGCGATGATGACCATATTCAACGACAGCATGATGACCTGATTGACGCCCACCAACAAAGGCTCACGCGCCGAGGGGACCAGCACGCGCCACAGGCGCTGGCGCGGGGTGCAGCCGACCATGGTGGCCAGATCGTGGGCTTCGGACGGCACGCGCGACAGGGCCAGCGTGGTGATGCGAGTCATCGGCGGGGTGGCATAGATCAGCGTGGCAATCACCGCCGCCGTGGGACCAAAGCCGAACAGGATCAGGATCGGCACCAGATAGGCAAAGACCGGCATGGTCTGCATCAAATCCAGCACCGGGCGCAAGGCACGCTCAAACCACGGGTTGCGCCAAGCGAGGATGCCGAGGCCAAGGCCCCCGGCCACACCCAAAGGCACGGCCACCACGATGGAGGCCAGCGTGACCATCGTGGCATGCCAGTGGCCGAAGATCGCGACAAAGACAAAGCAGGCCGCCACCAGCAGCGCCAGCCCTGCCCCGCCTGCCCAATGGGCGAAGAGCGCCATGATCGCGATGACGGCCAGCCACGACAGGGGTGGCACCAGTTGCAGCGTTTGCCCCGCCTCTTGGCGCTGCACGCCGTCGGCCAGAAGGCCAAGGGCGGCTTGATATGGCACATCGATAATCGTTGAAACCGCACGCGTCAGGTCAGCAAAAGCAATGGGGCCGATGGCGGCCTCTTTCACCAGCCAAGTGATAAAGCCGCCAATCCAGCGCGCGGCGGGGATTTGGGCGGATTTCGGGTAGTCGAAAGCAAAGGGCAGAAAGGTTTGGCCCCAAAGCCACAGCGCCACCGCAAGGCCAAGCGCCACCACCCACAGCGGGCGCGTGCCGCCGAGCACGGGCAAGGGGCTGGTCCGGATCATGCCTCTCCCCCGAGCAAAAGCCGGACGACATCATCGCGCGCAACGGTGCCGATGGGCATGCCGTTTTCTTCGACGCCGACCAGCGCCTGACCATCTAGAAACGCCTGCCCGGCCTCGGCCACCGTGGCGCGGGCGGGAAGGATGGCCACGCCCGCCGGCACCGGGCCGGGGGTCACCAGTGAGGCCAGCCGCACCACCTTGGCCTTGGCCACCGCCCCCGTAAAGGCGCGCACGTAATCGGTGGCAGGATGCAGCACCAGGTCCTGCGGTGTGCCGATCTGTTCGATCTGGCCGTCCTTCATGATGGCGATGCGGTCGGCCAGACGGATCGCCTCGTCAAAGTCATGGGTGATGAAGATGATGGTCTTTTGCAGCCGCGATTGCAGGCGAATGAACTCGTCCTGCAACTCGCGCCGGATCAGGGGGTCAAGCGCGGAAAAGGGTTCGTCCAAGAACCACAACTCCGGCTCCACCGCGAGCGAACGCGCGATGCCGACGCGCTGTTGCTGGCCGCCCGACAACTGGCGCGGATAGGCGCCTTCGCGGCCTGCAAGGCCCACGAGCGCGATCATCTCGCGCGCCCGCGCTTCACGTTCGGGGCGCGCAACGCCTTGAACATCCAAGGGAAAAGCGACGTTCTCCAGAACCGTCAAATGCGGCAAGAGGGCAAAGTGTTGAAACACCATGCCCATCTTGTGCCGCCGGATCTGGGTCATCTCCGCCTCGCTCGCGGTCAAGAGATCTTGGCCGTTGAACAGAACCTGCCCGGCGGTCGGTTCAATCAGCCGCGACATCAGCCGCACAAGCGTCGATTTGCCAGACCCCGACAGGCCCATGATGACAAAGATCTCGCCGCGGCGGACCGACAAATCTACGGCTCGCACAGCGGGCACAAGACCCAGCGCGGCCAGCCGCGCGGCGTCGCCCCCGGCGGTGGAAAACGCCTCAGTCGCGCGGGCGCCGAACACCTTCCACAGGTTGCGGCATACCAGCGTTGCGCTGTCGTCAGACATAAAGGAACCCGGTTTGATCTGGCCCCGGCGCGTCGGGTGACGCGCCGGGAGTAGGTTTGGAAATGGGGGCGAAAAGCTTACTTGGCGATCCAAGCGCTCCAAGTGGCCTCATTCGCGGCCATCCAATCGGCCACCACAGCCTCAATGGCTTTGCCGTTCAGATCGACCTCGGTGATCATCTGGCCCATCGCGGCATTGTCGACGGTAAAGGCCTGAATGGCCTTATGTGCGCCGGGCCATTTGTCTTTCACGCCCGACCAGCCAACCTTCCAGATATCGCCAAAAGGCTTGCCGCAGTCATGCGCTGCATCCGGGTTTCCGCCCCAAGCCGGATCGGTATAGCAGGCGGCCTCATAGGTCGGGAATTCTACCCATTCGCCTTCGAATTTGGCGGGCGCCCAATGCGGGGCATAGACCCACAGCATGACCGGCGCTTGGCGCTGATAGGCGGATTCCAATTCGGCAAAAAGGGCTGCGTCGGTTCCAGCGTGGATCACCTCAAACGGCAGATCAAGGGCTGCGATGCGTTCCTCATCAAAGCCGCCCCATGTGACCGGCCCGCCCAGATAGCGGCCCTTCGGCGCGGTTTCGGCGGTGCTGAAAGCCTCGGCACAGGCGGGATCCTTCAAGGCTTCCCAATTCGGCAGGCCGGGGCATTTTTCCTTCATGTAAAGCGGATACCACCATTCTTCCTTGGCCTGCATGCCAGTGGCGCCCAGCACCTCGACGTTGCCCGTCGCGGTGGAGGCGTCCATCGCGTCGCGGCCCGTGGTTTCCCAGATTTCCATGGCCACATGCAGATCGCCGGTTTCCAGCCCGGCGAACTGGGCCAGATAATCGGCCTGAACATATTCGACGTTGTAGCCACCCTTTTTCAGCACCTCGCCCATCAACTGGGTGGTGATCAACTGGCCCGTCCAGTCATGCAGCGTCAGCTTGATCGGATCGGTGGACTCCTGTGCCATCGCGGTTGAAGCACAGAGCAAGGCGGCAAGGGTTAGAGGCAGGCGCATGTCACACTCCCTGATGGGGGCCGCCGGAGATGCGGCAGGCCGGTTGGGTGGTTCTGGCGCTTGGGGCGCGGTCGATAATGGCGCGCCTGCGCCTTTTGTTCTGGCAAAATTACGCGTCAGCAAGGGGCGTCGTGTCAATCAAAAATCAGGATAACTGTGGATTCAATGACCGCATCATTGAAAGATGGGCAAAATTCGGTCAGAATGCTCCTGTATTTCCACAAAAGCGGTGGGGGCTTTGGCCAGCATGTTGAACAAACGCCATGGGGCGATTCTCGGGCTGTTGCAGGAACAGGGCGCCTTGTCGTTGGCGGCCTTGGCGCAGGCTTTGGCGGTGTCGGCTGAAACGGTGCGCCGCGATGTGCGCGCCATGGCCGAAGCGGGGGCCGTGGTCCGAGTGCATGGCGCTGTGGGCCTTGCAGGCCAGACGGGTGAGGCCCCGTTTGACCGCCGCATGCGTGAGAATGCAGGCGCCAAGCGCGCGATTGCCCGCAGCCTTGCCGAGCAGATTGCCGATGGCGACAGCCTGATGCTGGACACTGGCACCACCACCAGCTTTCTGGCGCGGGAACTCTTGACCCATCGGCGGCTGACCGTGGTGACGAATTCGTCCGACATTGCCCGCACCTTGGCCACCGTCAACGGCAACCGGGTGTTCATGGCCGGGGGCGAGTTGCGCGGTGACAGTGGGGCGGCGCTGGGGGCTTCGGCCTTGGACTTCATCCGCAGCTTTGCCGTGCAACACGCGATCATTTCGGCGGGCGCGGTGGATGCCAGCGGGGTGATGGACTTTGACCTGCAAGAGGCCGAGTTCGCCCGCATGGTGCTGGCTTGTGGTGAGCGGCGGGTGATGGTCACCGATGCCAGCAAATTCGGGCGGCGCGGGTTTATCCGGGTGGCCGGGTTCGAGTTTCTGGATCTGGTGGTCACCAATGCCCCGCCCCCACCCGAGGTGGCTGCCGCCATGGCCTCGGCCGGTGTGACGCTGCACGTCAGCGCGGGGGGGCCGGTGGCCGAGGGGGTGGGCGGCTAGGCCCCTGCCCTTCAGCCCGCGGGCGGGATCGCGCCGCGCAGCACTTTGCCGGCTCAGCCCAGCTGAGCACCTCGCCATTAGCACACCGCTCAAAGATCACGGGATCAATCCCGACCTTGGTGTGTCGGCGTTCAGGACCATGTCAGGCGTGGCTTTGTCACGGCAGTGTCCAAAGGCCGGCGTAGCTTGGCCAACCCAAGGCGGTTGCGCAGGTCATCCTTTTGCGCGGCGCGGCGGTCGATGAACACCGCAGAGCGTTCGACCGCCCGGCGCTCACACCGCGCCCGGTGGCTTTGCCGGAAAATGCATCAGCAAGAAAAGAATTGCCGAGGCAGAGACCGTTTGGCCCCGAACCAAACCACTAATCGGCGCGCCCTGAGGGCCAGCGACACCCCATGCCCCCTGCCCGATCGGCGTTGTCAGTCCCCTATCCTGCTTGGCCTCATGGCCCTTTACATCGGCCCTCAATGCCATCCTCTCCGCCCATCGAGCGAGACCATCCTTCTGAGCTGTCATGAAACCTTCATTGGACGCACCCGTATGCTTCCTGTATTCGGGAAATATGGAACACACGATCGCCGCACATGCCTTTGCCACGCTCGGCCACGCCGACCGTTTGGCCGTTTTCCGTCTCTTAATGCGCTTTGCTCCGCAAGGCGTGCGCCCGACCGAGATGGCCGAAGCGCTGGGTCTGAAACAGAACACCCTGTCGCATCATCTGGCTGACCTCACCGCCTCGGGGCTGGTTCGGGTCGCACGGCAGGGGCGGTCCTTGTTCTACGCGGTCGATCTTGACGCGGCCGAGGGGCTGATCGGCTACCTCGCCCTTGATGTCGGCCGCGCCCGGCCTGATTTAATCCCCCCCCTGTTTTGTGCGCAAAAGGACGCTGCTGCGATGACTGCCCTGCACCGCGACACAGATTTTGACGTGCTCTTCATCTGTTCGGGCAATTCCGCCCGCTCGATCTTTGCCGAGGCGCTGCTGCGCGACCTTGGCCAAGGAAAGTTCCAAGCCTTCTCCGCCGGAACACGGCCCAACACCCAGTTGAACCCCTTTGCACTTGAGATCCTGCAGCGCAATGGACATGACACAACAGAGCTGCGCTCGAAGCATATCTCGGAGTTTCAGGCCCCGGGGTCAATCGTGATGGATTTCGTCTTTACCGTCTGCGACACGGCAGCGGCCGAAGAATGCCCGCCTTGGCCTGGCCAACCGATCACAGGCCATTGGGGCCTGCCTGACCCGGTCAAGGCAGTCGGAACCGACGCCGAAAAGGCGCTGGTCTTTGCCCAAACCTATGCCGCGCTGCGCCGCCGGATTGCAGCCTTCGTCGAGTTGCCCTTCGACAGCCTCAGCCGCATGTCCTTGCAATCCCGCGTGGACGCCATCGGCACAGACACAGAGATAAAGGCCTGACCCCCATGACACGGATTGCCCTGAACGGCCTTGGCCGCATCGGAAAACTCGTTCTGCGCGACTTGATCGACACCGGCTGTGGCGGCGAGATCGTGCTTTTGAACGACCCTGTCGGCACCGCTGAGCAGCACGCGCTCTTGATGGAGTTCGACAGCGTTCATGGCCGCTGGCGCACGCCCGTCAGCTATGGCGGCGGCGCGTTGGTGCTGAACGGCCAGACCATCCGGCTGACGCATGAAAAGACCATCGAAGCCCTGCCCTTGGCCGAACTGGGCGTGGATTTGGTGATCGACTGCACCGGCGTGTTCAAAACTGCCGCAAAGATCGCGCCCTATTATGCGGCCGGGGTGAAAAAGGTCGTCGTCTCGGCCCCGGTCAAGGATGGCGGCGCGTTGAACCTTGTCTATGGCGTGAACCATCAGCTTTACGACGGCTCGCAGGCGCTGGTGACGGCGGCGTCTTGCACGACCAACTGCTTGGCCCCGGTGGTCAAGGTGATCCATGAGGCGCTTGGCATTCGCCATGGGTCGATCACCACGATCCATGATGTGACCAACACCCAAACCATCGTGGACCGCCCGGCCAAGGACATGCGCCGCGCCCGCTCCGCGCTGATGAACCTGATCCCGACCACGACGGGCAGCGCCACCGCGATCACGCTGATCTACCCCGAACTGAAGGGGCGCTTGAACGGCCATGCGGTGCGGGTTCCGCTCTTGAACGCGTCACTGACCGATTGCGTGTTTGAGGTGGAGCGGGCGACCACGGTGGAAGAGGTGAATGCGCTGTTTGCCGCTGCCGCCGAAGGGCCGCTGAAAGGCATCCTTGGGTTTGAAACCCGGCCGCTGGTGTCCTGTGATTTCACCAATGATCCGCGGTCATCCATCATCGACGGGCCGTCGACCATGGTCATCAATGGCACGCAGGTGAAGATCTACGCCTGGTATGACAATGAATGGGGCTATTCCTGCCGTTTGGCGGATGTCGCACGGATGGTGGCGGGGTCGCTGTGACAGACGCCGCAAAACACAGCCCGCTGCGGGCCTACAGCGCCGTCACGGCGGCCTATTGGGCCTTTATGCTGTCGGATGGCGCGCTGCGGATGCTGGTGTTGTTGCACTTCAACAGTCTTGGCTTCACGCCGGTGCAACTGGCATGGCTGTTTTTGCTGTATGAAGCGGCGGGGATTGTGACAAACCTTGGCGCGGGCTGGCTGGCCGCGCGCTTTGGGCTGGCGGCCACGCTCTATGGTGGGCTTGCGCTCCAGATCGGCGCGCTGGTGGCGCTGGCGCAGCTTGATCCGGGCTGGGGCATTGCTGCCTCGGTCGCCTTTGTAATGGCGGTTCAGGGCGTTTCGGGTGTGGCGAAGGACTTGGCCAAGATGTCTTCGAAATCGGCGGTCAAACTCTTGGCGCCAAAAGAAGATGGCGGCCTCTTCCGCTGGGTGTCGGCACTGACCGGATCAAAGAACGCGGTGAAGGGGTTGGGGTTTTTCCTAGGGGCCGCCCTTTTGGCGCTGGCGGGGTTTCAGGCGGCGGTCTGGGCGATGGCGGGGGTCTTGGCGGTGATCCTCATCGCCGTGGTGCTGTTCCTGCCCGCGGGTCTGCCGGGGAAGATGAAATCCGACGAGGCTTGGGGGGGCTTTCGATCGCAGGACAGCCGGGTGAACCGCCTGTCCTTGGCGCGCCTTTTCCTGTTCGGGGCACGGGAGGTCTGGGTTGTGGTCGGCATTCCGGTCTATTTTCAGGCGGTCTTGTCAGACGGCACCGCCGAGGGGCGGCGCGAGGCGTTCTTTCTGATCGGCAGTTTCCTTGCGCTTTGGATCATCGCCTATGGCGCGGTGCAGGCGATGGCACCCCGAATTCTGGGGGCCAAGGGCCAGCCTGAGGCCGAGACCACGCGCAAGGCGATTGCCTGGGCGGGGCTTTTGGTGCCGATCCCCTTCGCGCTTGCGGCGGCGGCCTGGGCGGCAGATGGGCCTGCCCCTTGGCTAACCACCACGCTGATCGGCGGGCTCTTGCTGTTCGGCTTTGTCTTTGCGGTGAATTCCTCGGTTCATTCCTACCTGATCTTGGCGTTTGGCTCGGACGATCGGATCACGCGCGATGTTGGGTTTTACTACATGGCAAATGCGGCGGGGCGGTTGATTGGCACGCTTTTGTCGGGCCTGAGTTACCAAATCGGAGGCCTTCCGTTGTGCCTGACCACGGCTGGTGCGATGGCGCTGGCCAGTTGGCTGGCAGCACGGCGGCTGCGCCCGAACTAAGCGACCCTGCGGCGATCTCAGCGCCCCAAACCCTTGTGCAGCAGGGGTTAAGGCAAGCGCGCCTCGGCCCCAGCGGGATGGACGGTTTCATAGTAATCCCGCAAGCGCAGGTTTGACGCGGCCTCTTCGTCCAAGACCACCGTCGCCTGCCGGTGCATCTGAAGTGCGGTCGCGGGGCAATCCGCGCCCAGCGGCCCTTCAATCATGCGCGCCACGGCATCCGCCTTGGACTGACCCGTGGCGATCCCAAGTGCGATGTCATAGCGCGGCAACGGATCAGGGTCGGCCTCGACCCGCGCCCTTGATCCGATCAATGGCGTCATCTCGGCCCAGACAGCGACAACACGCCCGTTTTGGCCCAAAAGCCAGGCCTTGCAGACCGACGATCCAGGCTGTTGGCCTCTGCCATTGGGCGCAATCTTGGTCTGACGTGCGGCAGACAGTCGAGCACCAGCAGGCGCCACGCCTTCAATCGCCCCCGTGCTTCGCAGGGGCGCTTGGGATTTCCAGCGAGATACCACCATCACGCCTGCAACACTCCCATCTGGTGGGCGGGGTGGTGGGCTGACGTCAGCAGATCACCGAATGATGGTGGGCACATCGTCCCGCGACGGCCATCGGCTTGTCAACAAAGGCAGACCGAAGAGCGAGGAGAACAGCCGCCCGCCGCGAATGGCCGAGCTGCGCTCTTTGGGCGGCGAGACCAGTTTCATGGGCCAGAATATCCG
>Ga0315905_10005136_pt1 | contig 13341 bp, 8 predicted proteins | sample LakEriMetagenome_5_FD_203522 | JGI IMG/M metagenome (GOLD analysis project Ga0315905, IMG submission 203522) | Freshwater fungal communities from buoy surface, Lake Erie, Ohio, United States - Buoy 4 MA121 | ecosystem: Environmental > Aquatic > Freshwater > Lake | place: USA: Lake Erie, Ohio... | reverse complement strand
GTAGGTGCCGGCAAGAAAGATGAGCCCATGACCGTAAAGGAAGGTGATACCGTGTTGTACGGAAAGTACTCAGGCACGGAGATTACCGTAGATGGCAAAGAATACCTCATCATGCGTGAGGCCGATATCTACGCAATCGTGTAGTATTCAAATCAAGTCAACAATCATTTGAAATAAGAATAAACCATGGCAAAAGAAATAACCTTTAATACCCAGGCCCGCGAAAAGCTGAAAGCAGGTGTAGACGCATTGGCCAATGCAGTGAAAGTGACACTCGGTCCGAAAGGCCGCAATGTGGTCATCGATAAAAAATTCGGAGCACCGCATATCACGAAAGACGGCGTATCAGTTGCGAAAGAAATCGAACTGAAAGATCCTATTGAAAACATGGGCGCTCAAATGCTGAAGGAAGTGGCAAGCAAAACTGCAGATATCGCAGGTGATGGCACCACTACTGCGACCGTTTTGGCTCAAGCTATTGTTACTGCCGGATTGAAAAACGTAGCCAGCGGAGCCAATCCAATGGATCTGAAACGCGGTATCGACAAGGCTGTTGAAGCCGTTGTTGCCGACTTGAAGAAAATTTCCCGCACAGTTGGCAATGACAATGATAAAATCAAACAAGTAGGATCTATCTCAGCCAACAACGACGAAGCAATCGGAACGCTCATTGCCGATGCTATGACCAAAGTGGGAACGGAGGGTGTTATCACCGTCGAAGAAGCGAAAGGAACCGAAACCGAAGTGAAGACCGTGGAAGGTATGCAATTCGATCGCGGTTATTTGTCGCCTTACTTCGTTACGAATGCAGAGAATATGGAAGCAGACCTGGACAATGCCTTCATCCTTATCTACGACAAGAAAGTGAGCACAATGAAAGAACTTCTTCCTGTGCTTGAGAAAACAGCTCAAACAGGCCGTCCGTTGCTCATCATCGCAGAAGATGTGGATGGCGAAGCGCTGGCAACACTCGTTGTAAATAAAATTCGCGGAGCGCTGAAAGTGGCTGCTGTTAAGGCTCCAGGCTTCGGTGATCGTCGCAAAGCCATGTTGCAAGACATTGCCATTCTCACCGGTGGTCAGGTGATCAGCGAGGAAACAGGCTTGAAACTCGAGAATGCTACGTTGGAAGATTTAGGTCGTGCGGAAAAAATCACCGTTGACAAAGACAACACGACTATCGTAAACGGCACAGGCAGCAAAGAAGCGATTCAAGCGCGTATTGGTGAAATCAAGGCTCAAATCGACAAGACAACTTCAGACTACGATCGCGAAAAATTGCAAGAGCGTCTTGCCAAGTTGGCCGGCGGTGTTGCAGTGCTCTACATCGGTGCTGCTACTGAAGTAGAAATGAAAGAAAAGAAAGACCGTGTTGATGATGCGCTTCACGCAACTCGCGCGGCTGTAGAAGAAGGTATAGTACCCGGCGGTGGCGTTGCTCTTATCCGTGCATCAAAAGCACTCGAGAAAATGAAAGGTGCCAACGATGACGAGCAAACAGGTATTGCCATTGTAGTTCGTGCGATCGAAGAACCACTTCGCCAGATTGTTGCTAATGCGGGTGGTGAAGGCGCTGTTGTGGTAGACAAAGTGCGCAGCGGCAAGGACGACTTCGGATACAATGCTCGCACAGAGATCTATGAGAACCTCATCGAAGCCGGTGTTATCGACCCAACTAAAGTGGTTCGTGTTGCACTTGAAAACGCTGCTTCCATTGCAGGTATGTTGCTCACTACAGAATGCGTAATCAGCGACATCAAGGAAGACGCTCCTGCTATGCCTGCCATGCCGGGCGGTGGCATGGGCGGAATGATGTAAGCCTTTTTGAAAAATACAATTGTAATAGGGTCGCCTCTCGGCGACCCTATTCATTTTCACACTATGTATTCCGCAATCAAATGGCATTTGTTAATTGAAATTCCCAACGCGTTTCGATTCGTTAAATACGATATCTACTTTTCCGTCAAACACTAAACCAATGAAGCTTAGAATTCAGTCTGCCGCATGGAGCACTTTACTGACTATTGCCATTTATTCAAATGTATACGCACAGGTGCCGGTGACGTTTAACGTTAACATGAGCCCCGTTGGCATTTCCAATGAATTGCACATCGCTGGCAACTTTCAGGATCCGAATTATGACAACGTGCCGGAAAATCCATCCTATGAGAATTGGACACCCAACTCAAATTTCGGACTCATGACTGATGATGATATGGATTTCATTTACAGTGTGACGCTGTTATTAGTGCCTGGCAGATATGAATTCAAATTCATAAATGGCAACGACTGGCAATTCGCCGAAACCGTTCCCTCAACCTGCACGGTAGAGGTTAATGGAAACAGTAATCGCCAAATCATGGTAGGAACAGAGGCAACTTCCTATACTGTTTGCTACGGGGAATGCGCGAATTGTGGTGAGAATGCGATTCGCCTGCGTGTTGATATGAGCACAGTGGACTTGGATGCTGACGGAGTTTTCGCTGAACCAGGCGAAGACATTAGTCCTTTGGGGGTTCACGTGAATGGTTCATTCGTGGACTGGACAACATTTGTTCCCCTCCAAGACTGGGACAATAACAACATCTGGGAAACAACCATTACGACTGCTTCTGCAGACCCAATTCAGTATAAGTTCATCAATGGTAATGATTGGGGAACACCTGAATTGATAGAGAATGTAGGAGCACCTTGCGGTGATGGTCAAAACCGCTTTTTGACAATTACAGATCAAAATACCGTTCTGCCAGTTTTCTGCTGGAACTCATGTGGTCCTTGCACACAGCCGGTTGCTGTGACTTTCCATGTCGATATGAATGCGTCATGCACAGATACTTCGCCCGGTTTAAATCTTATGGGAACTTTAACTAACTGGTCGGATGGTGCTCCCATGAGCGACGATGATGGCGACGGTATATGGACCATTACACTCAACCTTAATGTCGGCACTTATTCATACAAGTACAGAATTGGCGACTTCGGCTGGGAAGGGATCTCGGATCGTCAACTAACTGTCTTAGCGGACAATCCTCAGCAATTGTCTGTGGTGTGCTTCGATTCAAATCAAGCTTGCGAGCCTGTTGTTCCTCCTGCTAATATCACGTTCAATTTGACTCCGGGGAGTTATACTATACCTGCTGGTCAATCTGTTTGGGTAATGGGTGATTTCACCACTCCTAACTGGCAAGACGGAGCGTTACAAATGAATGACAACAATGGAGATGGGATCTGGAGCGTTACAGTGCCTCAGGTTTGTCCTAGCTCTATCTTTTATAAATTCACGATAGGCAACCCAGCTAATAGCAATTATGTTCAGGAAGATGCCAACTTTTCAGCCATCGGGGGTTGTGGTGTAGACAATGGCCCCTTTAGTGACAACAGGTTACTTACACGAACTAGCAGCGCTCCCATTTCGGTTTGTCATTACTTCAATTCTTGCCAAATATGTGCACTTCAAAACATCCCGGGATGCCTTGATCCAACAGCCTGCAATTACAACCCTGCCGCTACAGTTTCTGATGGTTCATGCAATTATGACTGCCCACCTTGTGATAGCGGCAATGGAATAAATCTGATTTGGTCCGATGATTTTTCAAATCCACAAAATTGGATAATTGCTCACGATGGCACATTCAACTCGGATTTCGAAATAGGGGTTGGACTTGAAAGCACAGGACCATACGGAACACCTGCTATTCAAAGTACTACGGCCGGCAATGGTTATGCTATCTATAATTCTGACAGCTATAACAACTCGGCAGGCATTGCCTACGAACAGCCGCATCTAACAACTGCATTTCCGATTGACCTTTCGGGATTTGAAAATGTCATACTCCAATTTGAAACACAATATCGCAGTTACAATGATGAACAAACTTGGCTTATAGTCAGCACAGATGGAACCTTCCCGGTTCTAGACGACCCGATGATGGATATAAGTTCATTACCCGGTGTATTTCGTGTTTGGGAGGATGGTGAGTTAACTCAAAGTGTTTCTCCCGGAAATCCAACCACTCGCAGCTTCAACATTAGCGACATTGCAGGAGGCGCATCTCAGGTTTGGATAAGATTTCAATACACCGGAATATGGGGCTATGCCTGGTATATCGACGATGTTCAAATTCGTCAGCAATTTGATTACGATGCCCAATTAACTTCAGCACGATTAGAATATCCCACAACAGGAATCGAGTATGGAAGAATACCATTATCTCAGTTACCCGATAACTTTACTTTAAATTGTAACATCCAAAATTCCGGCAGTCTTCCGCTCCAGAACCTTACTCTCAGTGCCTCCATCGTCGAAACTAATTCGAATACAATCCTCTTCAATGATAATGTTGCCTTCTATCCAACATTGGCTTCAGGCCAGAGTATAAACTTAGTGGAAGATATTGCATTATACTCGACCCCACTCGGTAACTATGCAGTGAACTTCAACTTGAGCAGCGCAGAACAAACCTGCGACGGAAATACAGCCAACAACTCAACAACTAAGAACATTCGCTGCACATCTGATTTATTCGCAGTGGACTCCGATGAGTTGTACCCCGCCTCTGAAACTATTTCCGGGTCACTCGGCACCAACAGCTTTACAGATAATTCGGATGAAATTATGTTGATGAATCTATACTCTATCAACACGAACTCGATGGTTAGCGGCATTGAAATTTTATTGGCTGAAGGAACTATAGCCGGAGGAGATATAATTGTTTCCATTCATGACTCACTCGACATTTATTCAAATGTGATAGATAACTATTATGCCTTTAGTGATTTTTACACGTTAACAGAGACAGATGTGGCCAACGGATATGTATATATACCGTTTACTTCTCCCATCATGCTCTCCGCGAATGGATATTATGCTGCCGCAACCCTATTCAGCTCCGGAGGCACTTATCCGGTTCGTATTGTCGATAGCTTCACGATTGATCAACCAACATCAGCAAGCATGATTTATCTTCCGAGTGACGGCGTTGTGTACAGCAATGGAAACGCATTCGGCATACGAATGAAATTCGGTAATAGTTCTCAAATCGCCGGCTGTACCTCACCCAATGCATGCAACTACAATCCACAGGCAACAACCAATAATGGCTCATGCCTATTCACCGGTTCAAACTGTAACGACGGCAATGCAAATACCTTATACGATTCCATTGATGACAATTGCAATTGTACCGGATTTAATGTTCTACCCACTTGTGCAGATGAGATTTTCATTTCGGAGTACGTTGAAGGCACCAATAACAATAAGGCTATTGAGCTGTATAACCCCAGTTCAATTCCGGTTCTGCTTGATGGTGTTTACTCTATGGGAAGGGATCCGAACGGATCGGGTATTCCACAATTACTCAATATCACGGGGATTATTCAACCCCATGGTGTCCGCGTATTTGCACTAGATAAAAGAGATCCAAATGGAACAGGCTTAGAGCTTCCTATTTCACCTTTGCTCGAAGCTGTTGCTGATACATTCCTGAACCCGGTATACGTTCAATCCAATTCTCCCATGTACTACAATGGCGACGACGCGTTTGTGCTCGTTAAATACGGGAATCAAATCGTTGATATTGTTGGAGAGATTGGGTTCGACCCCGGAGGCGGTTGGTGGCAACTAGGGGACCCGAATACGCGGTGGTGGACAGTCGATAACTCGATGGTGCGCAAACCACAAATTCTGCAAGGGGTTACAGTCAACCCGGCCGAATTCGACCCTTCACTGGAATGGGATACACTCAGTGTTGACGATTTCTCGCACCTTGGCTGGCACGAAACCATTTGTGCACAAAATGTCGCCGGCTGCACCTCACCCAATGCGTGCAACTATAATCCGGTAGCAACGATTGAGAACGGCTCATGCTTGTATATCGGCAGTGCGTGCAACGATGGCAACCCATCTACCACCAACGATGTTATTCAGGGCAATTGCACATGCTTCGGAACGTTGATTTCCACCAATTGCAATGCGTCCGATTACGACTTCGGCAATGTTGAATTTGGTATTTACCCTGACACCAATACGACACTCGTCAACGGCTGTGTCAATGAACCATACTATCAACCATTCTATATTAACGTTCCCACAGATGGAGCAGCAATTGACCCAGGGCTTGCCGGCATTACCATTTCGAATATGGTAATTAATGGCATGACAATCGGTCAGAATCCAATCAGCGACTATGGGCTTACATTAACATGCAGTAATAATGACTGTGTATTTGAGGCCGGCCAACAATACTGCATGAACCTTTTTGGTGTGCCCAATCAATCCGGAACATTCAATATTACACTTAATGCTACTATGACTGTGAACTTCACAGGTTTTCCGATTGAAGTTCCCTTCAGTTTTTCAAATTACACACTTATCGTATCGGCAAACTGCTCATCGCCAATTGCAGGTTGTAACAATCCCTCTGCTTGCAACTACAACCCTGCTGCAACAATCAATGATGGCTCGTGCTTAATTATTGGAACATCCTGCAATGACTCGAATCCAAACACCATCAACGATATCGTTCAAAATAATTGCGAATGCGCAGGCACGCCTATTGATCCCGGATGCAGTGGTTTCACAGTAAGTAATGAAACATCCAATCCTACGTGCGCCGGATTATCAAATGGATTCATTTCTATCAATGCTTCCGGTGCATCGGCCCCCTTCAACTATGTCTGGAGCAACGGAGCTACCTCAAGTGCCATCAACAACATTGGCCCTGGAGGCTATTCTGTGAATATCACCGATGCACTTGGTTGCACGGAAACTCTCAACTTCACAATCAATTCGCCAACCGCTCTAAATGCTGTTACAACATCCGGTTCGGTTAGTTGTAGTGGAGCTTCAACCGGATCTGCCGCAGTGAATGTAACGGGTGGAACCGCTCCATACGTGTATGCATGGAACACCTCTCCTATCCAGAGCACAGCACAAATTTCGAATGTGGCGGCCGGTAATTACACGGTTAATATCACCGATGCAAACGGATGTGTATTGACTTCTACCGTGAGTGTTACTCAACCTGATATTTCACTTTCAGTTGTTGCTACTCCAACTGCAGCCGCCTGTTCTCAAAGCGATGGTTCAGCCAGTGCTGTAGTAAGCGGAAATACAGGTGCTATTCAATATCTATGGAGCAACGGACAAACTGGGCCAACCGCCACTAATCTTGCTGCGGGCGCCTATACTGTTACGGTTACCTCCGGAGGATGCACAGCAGAAACAACGGTTAACGTGAATAACCTAAATGCTCCCGTTATTAATCAAGCTAGTAGCTCACCCACTTGTTTTGGTGCTAGCTCAGGAACCATCAACACCATTGTAACAGGGGGAACACAACCCTATCAATATCTCTGGAGCAATGGTGGAAGCGGAACCTCACAGTCCGGACTAACTGCGGGAGAATATACTTTTATTGTGATCGACAACGCCGGCTGCCAATCCAGTATTATCGTCACATTGACCCAACCGAATCCGATCAGTATTTCACTTGCAACATCCCCTACTTCTTGTTCGGGCGCGCCTCAGGGAAGTGTAAATGCTACAGTAAGCGGAGGAACGCAGCCTTATCAATATAGCTGGAGCAACGGATCTGCAGGAACTGTGATTAACAACTTGAGCGCGGGCCAATACTCGCTCGACATTTTAGATGCGAATGGATGCACCGCTAATGCATCTGCGCAAGTCATCAGCCCTGATGGTGTGATTGCCTTCGCGAATTCAAGTGATGTCAATTGCATTGGTGGTAATGACGGCTCTATGGAAATAATCATTACGGAAGGTAATCCCCCTTATACATTCGAATGGAGTAATGGCGTAAATGGCACCTCGTCAATCAACAACCTTCCTGCGGGCGATTACAGCTGCACTATCACGGATGCCACAGGCTGCACCTTCAATGTATCAGAAATCATTGAAGAACCGGAAGGTAATCTTCCCGAAATTCTTGGATTCAGCGTTGTTGATCCCTTCAGCATCCAAACGTACTCCACCAGCCCTATCGATGGTGCAAGCTTCACATGGCAAGTCATTGGCGGCAATATTTTAAGTGGCCAAGGTTCTAATTTCATTCAAGTTCAATGGTCGGATGACGCTCCTGCTTCCATCGAGCTTATTATCACTAACCCCAATGGCTGCGAAAGCACACTTACGCTGGGAATACAAATTGGAACATACGTATCAGAAATTCAACCCACGATTTCATGGTCTATTTTTCCGAATCCAACCACAACGAATATCCAATTAATGCTGAAGGGAACCCATGAGAAAATACCTCTCAGAATCTTGGACATGAATGGTCGTGAAATCAAAAGCGAATTCATGCTTGAAGGATTGAACACTATTGATCTTTCAAATTTGGCTGCAGGTATCTATTCAATCGAATTAATGACCGGCGACAATCGAGTTGAACGTCAACGACTCATTAAACACTAAGCTCTTCTCAAAAAAGGCTGTCTTCGCGACAGCCTTTTTTATTTCCTGATATTCCTCATCACATGTCTTTCACGCAGATTTAACTTCGCCTATGGGAGGTCCACCTATTCATTTATGCCGAAAATCTTTACCTACTCTATATCTGCTCTTGCTCTATGTGTCTTTTTACACTTGGGTCAATCGGTTTTCATCCCACTCAGCTTCGCTCTCCTCATCGCATGTATCCTCTATCCCATTTGCCATTGGTTGGAGGCGCGCAAATTCTCTTCTGTTGCGGCGATAGCCGTAAGCATGTCAATCCTTATTGTCGGGCTTGGAGCGTTGTTTTCACTGCTGGCTTGGCAAATAGCCGGTTTCACCTCTGAGTGGAGTAAACTTCAATTTAAACTGAGTGAGTCTTGGCTACAACTATCGCAGTGGCTAGCCAACAGCGCTCATATCCCATTGGAAGAACAACAAGAATGGATTAGCTCTCTGCAAGCTAATTATGGAAAGGAGATGATGCCATTTCTGAAAACGACTGCCGGAAATCTCTCCATTGTGATCGTAATGCTTATACTCATCCCTATCATGGGAGCGCTTATCCTCTATGAGCGCAGACGTTTAGTGAGTGTCATTCATGCCTTAATTCCTTCCATGCCACTGGCGGATTTAAGGGCAATGCTGAACGAAACCATTACAGCCTACTATCAATTTATCAAAGGCATGTTGGTCGTCTACTTGTGCGTCGGCATTCTCAATAGCGTTGGGCTTCTATTGCTAGGAGTGCCGCATGCCATTCTCTTCGGTTTCATTGCGGCCGTTCTGACTTTTATTCCTTATGTGGGTATTATGATTGGTGCGTCGCTCCCTATTGTGGTGAGCTGGATAACCTTCGACTCTATCTATTATCCCTTAGGTGTAGTCGCCATTTTCACCTTCGTGCAATACCTCGAGGCTAACGTCATTTTTCCCTGGGCCGTGAGTAGTAAGCTCAATTTAAATACACTTATGACCATCATAGCCATTCTCGCCGGCGGTGTGCTGTGGGGCTCATCGGGTATGATATTATTCGTTCCTTTTCTGGGCATACTTAAACTTGTTGCCGATCGCATGCCCGGGTGGGAAGCTTTATCACTTCTACTTAGCGCGCCTGATAAGTCAGTTTCCAAGAAGCCTAATCTCCCTGTTTCGGAGACTTCGCATGGCGCGAAATAAAGTCGTTAATCTTGCCTATCAAAGCATCAGTCCATTCATGCACTTTTTCGGAGACCTGATTTTCGGCTTTCAGCAAGAGCCGTTGCATAACGAGGCTTAATCCGAAAACAAATCCGTTGTTTACAAACATCGACTTAGACATCTGAACTCCCGTAAGAGAAGTCACAGTATTCATCAGAATGTTCATCGGTTTCAATTGCTCGCGGAGTGTGGCAACATCGCGTTTGATGGAAGCTTCCTGCTCAACGGCAACACCGCGCAGTCGCACAATTTCGGAACGTAGTTCATCGAGTGTAGAAATTCTAGCCATGACTGTTCTCGTTATAAATGTTCTTCACCATTGCATTCATCAGTGGTGTTTTGATTATTGACTTGCGGAAAATGACCAGCAATAAACCCAATACGAAATAGCCCGCGCCTACCAACCAATACCCCATTAACGGATTGTTCGATTCATGCGATATCCAAAGCGCTAGACCCATGCTGGAAAAAAAAGCAGCCATCACGAAAACTGTAAACAGCACATAGCCCGCAACAAGAGTTGAAGTAAGCACAACAACCTTTTCCGTTATTACGTGTTGTGTGAGTTGCTGCCGTGTTTTTAGATAATCCTCCGCATGCGTGATGATTTGATCTAAGGGTGATTCGTTTGGTTCCATTCTGATGCCGTGATATTTCTTTCGCACAAATTGCTCTCAATGCAGAAATGCTGCATTGACATTGGTCAGCATGAGAAGATTCAAAGTCTGATTCGCAGCATTCGATATTGATTACATTTGAACGATAAATTGAACCTTATGAATCTCACCGAACGCATCAATAACGATATTAAAGAGGCTATGAAAGCCCGCGAAAAAGACAAACTCATGGCACTTCGTGACATCAAGAGTAAGCTCTTACTGGAAATGACCAAAGATGGAAGTGGTGAAGTGGATGAAGCGCGGGGCATTGCAATTCTGAATAAGCTTTACAAGCAACGATTAGAATCGATGGAGATTTATAAAACTCAGGGAAGGGAAGACTTGCTTGAGGAAGAATCCAAACAAGCTGAGGTCATCGCATCTTATTTGCCAGAGCAGTTATCGGGTGAAAAACTTGAAGAAGAAATAAGAGCCATTATCTCTTCGTTGGGGGCATCAGGACCCGGTGATTTGGGAAAAGTAATGGGTGCCGCATCCAAAAGTTTAGCGGGGAAGGCCGATGGAAAAGCCATTTCCGAAGTAGTCAAAAAACTCCTTACCCAGGGATAATACGATTTTGTGGAAGCTAAGCAGCGAAAACTTACTGTAATCGGAAGGCATGTTCGCGTGTCGTTCCCTGATTTAGGTTTCACTCAGGTCGATGCCAAGGTTGATACAGGTGCATTTCGCACCGTCCTTCACTGCGAGCGTTGCGAAGAAGTCGACACACCGCAAGGCAAACAACTTGAAGCCGATTTCAAACTAGAAGGCGACGTCATCAAGAGATTCTATTTCACTGAATACTTCTCCAAAGAATTCAAGAGTTCGTTCGGAGAAAAAGAGAAACGGTTCTGTGTTCAGACCACACTACGAATCGGCAAAAAGAAAATCAAAAGCAGTGTATCACTTACGGATAGAAGCGACATGAAATTTCAAGTATTAATAGGACGCAAAACGTTGCTTCGAAGATTTTTGGTAGATGTAAGCCAAAAGTTTGCCTAATCAAATACGCACGCCTACGACCAAGACATCGTCTACCTGTTCCTGATCACCTCTCCAATCATCGAATCGTTTCTGCAGCGCTGCCAGCTGCTCATTCATAGGTAGAGAATTAATTTCGAGGAGCAGCTGACGGAATTGTTTGCGCATAAATTTCTTGCCTGCGGGTCCGCCAAACTGGTCGGCATATCCGTCACTGAATGCATAGATGCAGTCGCCCGATTTCAATTCCGACTTCTTGGCGGTAAACTCTCGCTCACCGTTCACATATGAGCCAATGCTGAAACCATCGGCCTCGAGTTCAATTAGCTCACTTCCTCTGACGATGTATAGCGGATTCTGAGCACCACTGAATTCCAGCTCCATGGCTTCAAGGTCAACTGTGCACAGTGCTATGTCCATTCCGTCCTTTACCAAGTGATTTTCATTTGCACGCAACGCTTGTGCAGAAAGGCGATTAACTGTATTCAGAACTTGCGATGGTTTGTTATACACTTTGGTTGCTTGGTTCAATGCGTTATGACCAACTAAGCTCATAAATGCGCCGGGCACGCCATGCCCCGTACAATCCGCTGCTGCAAACATGAGTTTCTTTCCTTTGTTTGCAAACCAGTAGAAGTCGCCACTAACGGTAGCCTTCGGCCTGTACATGACGAAGTGCTGCGCAAATACTTCACGTATGGCCTCTTCACTCGGCAAAATGGTGCTTTGCAAACGCTGTGCATAGTCAATACTCGCTTGCAAATCCGTGTATAGTTCTGTTACACGTTCACTCTGACGCTCTACTCTTTCCTTCTGTTCGCGTATCTCAAGTGTTTGAGCCGATACTTTTTCTTCCATTTCGTTGCGATAGGATGCAAGGTCATCGCGCATTTGCAGAAGCGATGCTCCCAGTTCATCGTGCTCAGAAAGTGGCTCGTAGGCCATATCAAATTTACCCGCGCCAATACTGAGCGAAAACTCCTTCGTACGTTCGAAATTTCGTATCAGCAAATCAACCGCTTTCGCCATGTCGCCTATTTCATCGTTTTTTATCCGAGTGTTGTGGAGCGAGTATATACCCTTCGAAAGATTGTTCAGTTTCTGCCTTAACGAATTCACCGGTCGCTGGATAGAGCGAGTTGTAATAAAGGTCATGAATATGCCGAAAAGAATAACAGATGGAACTCCCCAAATAAAAAGCGCATTCAGTGTTTCGAATGAAGAATTCATTTTACCGATTTCGATTGCCATGTCCAATCGATGCTCTACTGTCAATTTTAAAATTATTGCTCTTCCACTTTGAAGAGGATCCAGAATTCTTTTTGGTTCATTGAAATAACTCTCAGCCTCCATTATAATCGGAACGGGGGTATAATAAGGATCGAGACTTTTAAAATCAGGAAGAAGCTTGCGTATATCTCCATATGCATTTAAGACCTCCTGAACTTTGCTGGTCATGACATTAAGCTGCGTTACCTGATCACTTGACCATCCTCGGGACACTGAGTCAATGCGAGATAGTTGGAGAGGTATAATCTGCGTGCATAACGTACGCGCTTCTATTCTTGCTTGGTCTTCATTTATTTCCTGGACGTACACCCAATGCTTCATGAGCATATGAGCTCTTTCTAACTGATAATCCAACTCCTCCAACAACATTACGGAAGGTGCGTATACGCTGTTTATGCGGTCATTGATTGCACGACTTTCGTTTAAGGTTGTATAGGTATTCCATGCAAGAGCAGATACGACAACCATGAAGATACCGAAGCCCCATGTAATTTTTGCTGATATGGACCATAAAAGGCGTGCAACTCTCATCTACTTGTTGGCCTCTGCCTTTATTTTTCCTTCGCGGATTAATCGACTAATCTCTTGTTTGAAGTACTCGACGTCCTTTTCGTGATCCAGGGCTCGGTGTAGTATGATTTTTCCGTGTACCACCTCGCCCTTTTCAGGAGCCAAACCGTACGCCTTATCCATGAGCGGAAGCGCTTTCTCACGAATCAGTTTAGCGGCAGTTTCTTGTATCGTCATCATATCGAACAT
>Ga0315905_10005134_pt1 | contig 13342 bp, 9 predicted proteins | sample LakEriMetagenome_5_FD_203522 | JGI IMG/M metagenome (GOLD analysis project Ga0315905, IMG submission 203522) | Freshwater fungal communities from buoy surface, Lake Erie, Ohio, United States - Buoy 4 MA121 | ecosystem: Environmental > Aquatic > Freshwater > Lake | place: USA: Lake Erie, Ohio... | reverse complement strand
CGAAATTCGCGGAGCAAATCACCGATGCTACGAGGGGTTTTGCCACTGGGACCGCTGGCGTTGCTCACAATAGTTTCCGTACGAAAATGCTTAGGTAGATAGATCCGAAACGAGTCGCTATCATACCATCTTTCCAATCGTTTTGGTCTCAGGAGCCTACCACCAACATGTCCGAACAAAAAGTCGATGTCGTCGCCCACCTGAACGCAAAACCTGGATGCGAGGATCAACTGCGCCGAGTCCTCGAGTCGTTCGTCGGTCCGACACGCCAAGAGGAGGGTTGCATCCGCTACGACCTGTTTGTCGACCTGGATCACCCCAATCGATTCACCTTCATCGAGGAATGGGCCAGTCGCGATGCGTTGGAAAAGCATGGGCAGTCGGCTCATATCCAAGAAGGACGCAAACACTTTCCCGATCTTCTCGGCGATCCAGCTTGGGTCCAAGTCGCCGTGCGGATTCTATGATCCGCTTCTATGATCCACAAATGCCTCGGGTGTGATTCTCTCGGTTGGACTCTAAGCCTATGAACCCATCCAACAGACTAGAATCTTTGCTTGCTCCACGTTCGGTGGCCGTCGTCGGTGCGAGCGATTCACCGGGCAAGGTCGGTACGAGCATCTTCCAGAACCTGCTCGAGCATCGCTTTACCGGTACGGTTTATCCGGTGAACGTAAAGAGCAAGTCCGTTGCTGCTCAGCGGGCCTACGGTTCGCTGTCCGATTTGCCCGAGCGGGTCGATCTAGCGGTACTGTGCACCCCCGCAACGACGATCCCAACCCTCGTCGAACAATGCGGCAGTTTGGGGATCCCGGCGGCCTTGGTAATCACGGCTGGCTTCCAAGAGATCGGCTCTGCCGGCCTGGCCCTTCAGCAGGACCTCATCCGAGCGATTTCCAAATACCCAGCCCTGAGAGTCCTTGGGCCCAATTGCCTTGGGCTCATTCACCCCGAATCGCGTCTTAGCGCAAGCTTCGCTCGCGGTATGCCCAAGGCCGGAGGCCTCGCCTTTGTTTCTCAATCCGGCGCCTTGTGCACCGCGTTCCTCGACTGGTCGATCCGAGAGGGAATCGGTTTTTCGAACTTCGTGTCGTTGGGCAACCAAACCGACGTCGGCTTTTCCGACCTTCTAGATTATCTTGCCGACGACCCCAAAACCACCGCAGCGATTCTGTACATCGAGTCGATCACCAAACCCAAAGCGTTTATTCAAGCCGCAAAAAGATTTAGCTTGAGCAAGCCACTCATCGCATACAAAGCAGGTCGATTCGAAGCCTCGGCCCAAGCCGCCGCTTCCCACACCGGTTCGCTCGCTGGTCTCGACGAGGTCTACCAAGCCGTCATGGAGCAATGCGGAATCGTCCGAGTTTATGACATGGATTCGATGGTCCAATGCGCCGAACTCCTCTCGCAAACCTCTTTGTCGGGACCTGATACCATCGGCGAACGCATCGCGATCGTTACCAATGCAGGTGGGCCAGGGGTCATGGCCAGCGACACTCTGCTCGAACACGACGGATGCCTTACCCAACTCGATCCATCGACCATCGCACAACTCAATGAATGCCTTCCACCCAACTGGTCCAAAGGAAACCCCATCGATGTGATCGGCGATGCGACTCCAGAACGGTTCGCCAAGGCGCTGCGAATTGTCCTGACCGATCCCAACGTCGATACGGTCCTTGCAATTCTCTCCCCACAAGCGATGACCAACCCGACGCAGACGGCCGAACAAGTCTCGCAAATCCCTATCCCCCCCTCGAAACGGTTGGTCGCAACTTGGATGGGTGGTCTATCGATGCAAGCAGGGATCGAAATACTCCAATCCAACGGCATCCGAAATTTCGATACTCCCGAACAGGCAATTCGCGGCTTACTTCGATTGATCGAATACAAGAAGAACAATCGACGGCTTCGCATTCCCGAACCGGCCGATACAAACGGATCGCTCCGAACTTGCAACCAGGAATCCAACGGCTCTGAACAAGCTTCCGAGCGGCTCGAACGAAAACGCTTCCTGGAAACGCTCGATCCTCTTGCTCCACAAGATCGCTCGTCGAGAACCGTCCTCTCGGAGGTCGATTCCAAGCGATTGCTGAACCTGTATCGAATTCCTACCACCCCGATCGAAATCGCTTCGAATGCAGACCAAGCCGTCGCGCTGGCAGATGCCTTCGGGTATCCGGTCGTACTGAAGATCCACTCGCCTCAAATCACCCACAAAACCGATGTGGGAGGCGTGATGCTTTCCCTCCAGGATCCTGAAGCGGTCGCAAACGCGTTTCACAGCATCGAACGAAGCGTATCGAAAGCGAGGCCCGATGCGACGATCCAGGGAATCACAGTCCAACCCATGATCCATTGGACTCACTGCGTCGAGCTGATCTTTGGATCGAAACACGACCCTGTCTTTGGACCTGTCGTCCTGGTAGGGTTCGGTGGAGTAACAGCCGAACTCTTCAAAGACCGAGCCATCGGTTTGCCTCCAATTACTCCCGAACGATTGATGGCGATGTTGAAGTCCTTGCAATGCTGGCCACTTCTGGATGGATATCGACAACGGCCCAAAGCCAACATCGAAGCACTGGTGGATGTGATGACCCGTTACTCGGAGTTGATCTCCGAACAGGATTGGATCCAGGAGTCGGATCTCAATCCGGTGCTGGTCGACGAACGGCAAGCGATCGTGCTCGATGCTAGGTTCATCGGATAGCTGCCAACTCAGGGCGTTTACCTAGGGTTTGCGCGCAGCCAGTATAGACTCCGCTTGCTCGTCGGCCAATCGAGCTTCTCTCATCGCACCGCGACGGCGATAAAGCTCGGCGAGATTCCGCCATGAATAAGGAGTCGGACCCGCATCGAGAGCCTGCTTGAGCGCCCGGGACGCGTCCTCAAGCGAGCCGGTATGCAAATAACTGTAACCCAATTGATTGGCGATGTACCCTCGCGATGGAGCCACCCGGAGCGCCACTTTGTAACATTCCACCGATTGCAATCGCAGAATATCAACCTGCTTGGGGGAGTATTCCAATTCCCGTTCGTAGGTTTTTCCCATCGCATACCAAAGATCCGCTGCCCAAGGATGGTTCAAGCACGCTTGGGGTACCAAGTCCGAGAAGGTCTGCAAGGCGACAGAAAGGTCGGCGGAGTTGGCGTAATTGCACTCGTCGAGTTCTCGCAAGGCGTGTTGCAATGCCGATTCATGCGGCATCGATTTGCGGATCGCGGATTTGCGTTGACCAGCAGCGTTGCTCGGCCCTGCAAGCTGATCGAGCTTGCGAGCCAGACTCAAAAGACCCATGCGAATCTCATCGCGAGCGCTGTAGACACTTCCCTTTCGCAAAAGTGCATCGCAGGCCTGAAGTCGCGTCATAAGCCTAGGTCGCAACTCCTCCCATGCCGCATGGGCCGAGACCTCGAAGCCCGACACCGCTTCCTTGCCATCGGGTGCACGGCTGGGAATCCACTGATCATTCAGAAATTGGAACAAGCCAGGATCAGTCGCATCGAGAAGAAAATCCCTTGGAAAGGATCCTTCGAGCCGACGCTGCTGCATCTCGCGCTGCCGATTGGCCTTCTTCTGGGAACTTCGTAAGCCCCCCTCGGCACCCGCCTGCTCATCCCCCTCCTGCTCATCGTCTGAATCCCCCATCCCTTCGAGGGTCTCTTGCTCGGTCAAAGCCATGCCTGAATCGGATACCAACTCGGATCGCAAGGGCATCCCTTCGCTGATTTCCCTGTCGGGTAGCCCGACTGGAATCTTGCTCCCAAAACGACCTGCCACCGGGCTCTTGCCCGAACCAGAAGACTGGAATGGCGACGCAGGATCGGCTGCATCCAACGCTTCGTGCGCCCCAGGATCCAAGACAATCCCCTCAGCAGGAATCTGGCTCCATCGCGGAGGTGGAATCACGCGGTGCGGGTTGGCCTCAAGTGTACCCTTGGGCGGAAATAGCTTGATCGGCTCGCTGGGCCCACGAATCGACTGGGCTGCGACCTGTTGGATGTCCACAATGAGCCATGCCAGAACGCCAAACCCGATCCCGAAGACCAGCACGGCGGAACGGTGCCCCCCAGATCGCATGCCGGCAGGGACCATGCGGTAGGGTCTAGAGTTTTGGCAAAAGTCGCTTCGGATCGGATCCATACCCAGACAGATCGGAGTCTAAGCGATACGCCGTTGAGTTTGGATCGGACAGGAGAGCCAAGCGGCGCCCATCCAAGCGTTTTTCTAGGCATGAAACGAAGAGTCCCCGCAGCTTAACACGACTTTCGGTGTCAAGATGCGAGGACTTTGAGCTTCGTAACGCTTCTAGCAGCGTGTTGTCAGCGTGCTACGTATCGGTTTGCTACTTGTCTTCAGCGATTTGAGGATAAGCGACCCCGGCGAGGAAGGCGCCAAGGATTGGAGCTGCCCAGAACAACCACGTTTGAAAAAAGGCAGACATATCACCACCGAAAATTCCTAGGACCAAGGCAGGTCCGGTGCTGCGTGCAGGGTTGACCGAAAGATTGGTCACTGGGATTCCGATCAAGTGGATCAAAGTCAAACCCAATCCGATCGCGATCGGAGCGAATCCAGCCGGAGCTCGCTTGTCGGTCGCTCCTAGAATGATCATCAAGAAGAAGAACGTCAGGACGACTTCCGCAAGGAAAGCCGAAACCATGTTGTACTTGCCCGGCGAAAATTCATCGTACCCATTGGCGGCAAATCGACCTGCAAAGCTGAAATCGGAATTACCCGACGCGATGAAGTACAGAACAAAGGCTCCCAACGTTCCGCCGATTACCTGAGCGATGATGTAGGGGACCAAATCCTTCGACGGGAAGCGTTTGGCGATCATCAACCCGACGCTCACCGCAGGATTCAAGTGACAGCCGGAGATATGTCCGATAGCATAAGCCATCGTCAAGACCGTCAAACCGAAGGCCAGAGAAACACCGACAAAACCGATCCCGAGATTCAACGGGGTTGCGTTTTCCATCGCAACAAACTTGGCCGCCAGCACCGCGCTGCCGCAACCACCAAAAACCAACCAAAACGTGCCGAGAGCTTCGGCCGCACATCGTTTACCAAGATTCATCGCATTCTCCTTATACTATAAAACAGTCCGGTTCGCCCAAGCGATTGGGATAGAGTCCGACTCAGACATTCCGATCGCTTGGATACCCAAAAATCGCGAACAAGTACAATACGGATCGTACCGCATTTTCTCTGGTTGCCTATCACACGTCGTGCTCCTAAGTGCCCCCCCTGAGTAAAGTCCCTCAGCCCTCTTTTGCCCCGTTGGTGAGTTTTCCCCGAACTTTTTTGCCGCTCGATGATCTAACTCCGCGAGCCATGGATTCGTTGGTCCTAGGCTCTTTTTTTGGTAGGGTCCCATTTTGGATGGAAAGTCGCACTAGGGATGATTCAAGACTTTTGGCAGTACTTAGCTAACCTCCTGCAGAACAACCAAATCTTCAGCGGCGGATTGGTGCTCATGGTCGGCGGAGCGCTCCTGGCGTATTTCCGCCAAGTCCCAGCGCAGATCTATCAGTTCATCCGCCGAAGAGTGATCACCGAAATCGATATCATGGACCGGGATCCGGCGTTTCAATGGATCGAAAAATGGCTGGCGCAACATACCTATGCAAAAAACCGAGCCCGTTCCCTGACGGTCAAAACCGAATCGATCGATTACGACGAACGACGCGATAACCCAAATATCGATCCTCGCCCCCGCATTCTCTTTACCCCAGCACCCGGCGTGCACTGGCTCTTCTTCCGCAATCGTTTGATCTGCCTGCATCGTGAACGCCCAAAACCCAACGAAGGTTCCGGACAACAGATCAATGTGCGAGAGTGCTTCAATATCACTATTTTCTCGCGCGACCGAAAACTCGCTCAGCAGCTCGTCGAAGAAGCTCGCGATGTGGCGATTCCAAAATCCGAACTGCGGCTGACGGTCCACCGCGCCGGTCAAGGTTATTGGATGGAGCAGATGAAGCGACTGCCTCGTCCACTCGATTCGGTGATCTTGGCCAATGGGCTCATGGACGATTTGCTCGAGGATTCCAAAACGTTCTTGGCCCGCCGTGAGTGGTATGTCCAACGCGGGATACCCTACCGAAGAGGCTATCTGCTCCACGGCCCTCCAGGCACCGGAAAAAGCTCTGCCGTCGTCGCTCTTGCATCCGCTCTCCAAATGGATATCGCAGTCCTGAGCCTCGGGGATTCGAACCTCGACGACAACAGCGTCTCGGAACTCTTTAGCTCGATCCCAATCAACAGCATCGTTCTGATGGAAGACATCGACTGCGCCTTTCTCGAACGCAAAGAAGGGGAAGACAAGCGAAGTAAAGTCACCTTCAGCGGACTCCTCAATGCCATCGATGGTGTGGCCGCCGGTGAAGGCCGATTGCTCTTTGCAACAACTAACCACATCGCTCGCCTCGACCCGGCCTTGATCCGACCAGGACGTATCGACCGTAAACTCTACATCGGACCAGCCAACCGTGAACAGGCCCAGCGGCTGTTCCTGCGGTTCTTCCCCGAAGCATCCGAACAGACCGCTCAGGCGTTCGCCGATAGCATCCCGCTTGGCAAAGTCACGATGTCTTCACTCCAGACCCACTTGCTGATGTACGCTGACGACATTGACGGCGCGGTCGCTCAAATCGACGATATGCTCGAGGCTCTCGAGTACCAACTCCCATCCGCTAAGATTGCAGACGAATCTTGACGCTTTCTCGGTGAGCAGTTAACCCCTCTTTGTCGGCCAACTGGCTGACGCAGGGCTCAATGTTTCGCAAGGCCTCAAGGCTGAATTCGACCTCACTGTACGACCTCAAGAAGTGATTGGCCGACAAGCCTGAGGCCCAACGCGCAGTCCCTCCAGTCGGCAAAACATGCGAGGGCCCTGCGGCGTAATCACCCAACGCCACAGGCGAATAATGCCCCTTGAAAATCGCGCCCGCATTGCGTATCCGACTCGAAAAGGTGTCGGGATGATCAACCGAGATCTGCAAGTGCTCTGGAGCAAGCCGATCGCAGATCTCGATGACCTCCTGGTCCGACCCGCATCGGATGCTCGCCCCAAACTCAATCAATGAGGTACGTGCCAAATCCGCCCTCTGGAGTGTTTGAAGCTGACTCTCAAGCTCCCGGTCGATCGCGTCGAGCACTTCCCCATGCGCAGACAAAACAATGCTCGATCCGGGCGAATGCTCCGCTTGAGCAATCAAATCCGAAGCCGCATAGCGGGGCTTGGTGCTCCGATCGGCGATGACGACCACCTCGCTCGGTCCCGCGATCGAATCGATCGCCACGGTTCCGTAGACCAATCGCTTCGCCAAAGCCACAAACAAATTCCCAGGCCCAACAATCATGTCGACCGCAGGAATCTCAGGTATACCGTATGCCAAACTCGCGATCCCCTGCGCTCCCCCTACGGCATAAACCTCCTGGATTCCAAGCTCATGGCAAGTCGCGAGGACTTCGGGATTGTAAGCTCCAAACGGGGTAGGGGGGGCCATGACCGCGATTTCCCGAACACCTGCGACCAACGCCGGAACAGCCGTCATGAGGACCGTCGATGGATAGGCGGCAGCCCCGCCAGGCACGCAGATCCCAATACGAGCCAAGGGAGTATAACGCTGCTTGAGCAACGATCCGTTTCCATCCGAGACCTCGACGTCCCTGTGCAAGATCGCTCGCTGGAAACGCTCGACGTTGGTTCGGATCTGCCGCACCGATCGAAGAAACTCCTCGGAAACCGATCCGTGCGCTGCGGCCATGCGATCGCAAGGAACCCTCAAGCGTTCGGCGACAATGTTCGGATCGTCCAACACCCTGGCATACTTGAGAACCGCTTGGGTCTTGCCTTTTTGTACGTCCTGGCAAATCCGCTCGACAACCTCTTGCGGACTGAGCGCTTGACCGAACAGCGACATCGTCAGCTTGGTCGATCGCTCCGAGACGACCGTTCCGTCAGGGCTGAGCTTCTTGCGCAACTGTTCGAGTCGCTCTTCAAAATCCGAAGTCGTCGTATCGAGTCGCGTTAGCATCCATCCACTCGGAGGGTCTGAGGAAACCTAAGATTGCAAAGCCTGTAGTTGCTCGACGGTAAAGTTCACGTTCGTCGCTACCGATTGAACATCGTCATGATCTTCAAGCTTGTCGAGCAACTTCATGACCGATACGGCCGTATCGGAGTCGACTTCAACCGTCAAATTTGGGACTCGGGTCACTTGCTTGGATTCGAGCGCAATCTGCGCCGACTCAAGAGCATCAACAAGCTCGGTATAGACGTCGGTCTGACAGGTGACCTCGAAGCCGCTCTCGCTTTCGGTGACGTCATCAGCACCGTTTTCCAAGGCCAACTCCATGAGCTTCTCCAAATCGACGGCCGACTTGCTGATCGATATGAGACCTTTGCGTTCAAACAAGTAGGCCACACAATTGGTCGACCCAAGATTGCCACCATGGTTTTCAAAGAGCTTACGTACCTCAGGTGCGGTGCGGTTGCGATTGTCGGTCATGATGTCGCAAAGAATGGCGACTCCACCCGGACCGTACCCCTCATAGAGCACCTCTTCGACATCTCCACCCTCGATCTCTCCGGTACCCTTCTTGATCGCGCGGTCGATATTGTCCTTGGGCAACGATACGGCCTTGGCGTCAAGAATCGCCGTCCGCAAACGGATGTTGTTTGCAGGATCCCCACCCCCTAATTTCGCGGCGACAATGATCGCCTTCGAGAGCTTGCTCCATAACTTGCTGCGCTTGCTATCGACCAACGCCTTGCGATGCTTGATGTTGGCCCACTGTGAATGTCCTGCCATGGCAGATCCCTCTAATTGTTTTCGTGTTGTCTTTGTTTCTTGGATTCAATGACCCGATAACCAAATCACTGACCTGCGAATTGCAAACCCTAACGATTCGTGCCGTTCGCAGAACCCAACAAGTTTCATTGCAACTTTACTTGGGCTTTTTCTTCGTTAGGCTCGAACCGACCGAATCTTGGTTGCCCTTGCTGCTCGCCTTGCCTGAATCCTTGACGTCCTTCTTGGACGCTTTGGATGGGTCCGTCTTGCCTTTATCGATCTTTCCCTTATCGGATTTGCCGTGGTCTGTTCCGGTTTTCTCAGGCTTTGAGCTTTTCCCGGGCTGGGGGCTTTTCTCAGGCTTTGAGCTTTTTCCGGGCTTTGAACTTTTCTCGGGCTTGGAGCTTGCTGGCTTGCTGCCACTCGGCTTGCTGCCGGATGACTTGATGTCGGCTAGCTTGCTACTGACAACCGGCTTTCCGCTCGAAGTCTTACCGCTTGCTTGCTTATTGATAGCTGGCTTGCCGCTTGCCGGCTTGCCGTTCGCTGGCTTGCCGTTCGCTGGCTTGCCGTTCGCTGGCTTGCCGTTCGCTGGCTTGCCGTTCGCTGATTTCTCGCTGGTGGGCTTATCGCCTGCTGGCTTACTTGCAGCGGACTTGCCCGAACCCTGCTCACTCTCAGAAGCTTTGGCGGGCTTGCTGATCGCTTTGGATACGTGGGCCGCAAGAGGCTTGCTTGGCGGTTTGGCCGCTTTGACCTCTTTGACCTCTTGCTTGGACGCAGGTTTTGCAGGTTCGACTTTCTCGGTCTTCTCGGCTTTCTCGGCTTTCTCGGGCTTCTGACCCGATGAGGACTTGGCCGATGCAACAGCACTCGGCGCTACCTTGGGAACAGGAGCGGTGGTCGGTTTCGACGCGGGTTCCTTCGCCGATTCGGCAGGTATCTTAACCGCAGGTGTCTTTTCGGGAGGTGTCTTTTCGGGAGGTGCCGATTTGGCGGGTAATGGCTTAGCCACAGATCCCTTGGATTTCGACTCCTTGGGCTCCTCGATAGGCTTGGGCTTGGACTTGTAACTCGCCCCCATGTCCTTGAGGACCGCCAAAGGCGCTTCGCTCTTGGGATGATGGTAGAGGTCGGTTGCGAATTGATGCATCAGCCCGGCAAACTCAATCCCCTTGGTCTTGGGGATCGCTCGCTCGATCCCTGGCAACGCATTCTTGGGAATCTCCTGGAGCGTGAGTACCTCGCACTGCCACATCGCATCGCAAATCAAACTGCTCGGAGGGATCGAATGACCTCCAAGAGCGTGCTGGGAGACATAAGCGACCGTGAAAGGGGACATGCCTTTCCAAGCCTCGAGTTCGGCCGTAGCCTTGCCCAAATTGGCTTTCTTCATGTCGTCGATATCGTACTGATACCGAGTCTCGAATATCGACTGCAAGCATTGCTTGATCCGCGATGCGGCTTGCATCGGAAATGGCAAGGCCTTAAGCGCCTCGGCCAACTCCGCAACGGTCGTCACCCTGACTTCGTTCCAATCGAAATAGGTCTGCTGCAACTTGGCAAAACCCTCATCGGCTTGCTCGACGCGAGCGTCCTCCAGGCAGCAAGCGTAGAGGAGATGCTCAAGCACCGACCTTTCAGGCGGATCGGCAAGGGGCTTGTAATGTTTCCTGAGGGCCTTCAGTAGGTTTTCGTATTTAACCGTGCGGTTACCGGAACTCATCGACCGTTCCTTTTCCTTTCAATCGCTCTTGCTCAAGTTCGTCAATGCTGTGTCTAGGTGGCTCTCTAAGGATTGCCGCCAGAGTCGTTGGAAGTTTCACTCTCGACCTGCTCATCGAGCCCATCGGAGGATTCGACCGGTGGATCGATTTGAAGGCTGGTCGGATTCGACTCGCGCTCTTTGGAGATTTGTTCGAGAATTTGCTGGACCGCAACCGACTTTTTCACTCCCTCGTCCATCACAAAGGTCAAACGGGGGATGTAGCGAGTTTCGATCCGATCTGAAATCTTGGACTGCAAAAACCCTACGGAGTTTTGCAATCCCTTCAAAACAGTCCGCTGCTGTGCTTCATTACCCATGACACTCACGAGCACCTTGGCTTCGCGCATGTCCGGGGTGACCTCCACGCCAACGACGGTGACGTTCTGGACGCGTGGGTCGCGTAATTCGGTAAGGATGGCCATCGAAACGACTCCTCGAATCGCTTCGGCGGCCTTGAGCAACCTGCGTGTACTCATGATTTGGACGATTCCAGCGTTCTAGCCACTTGCTCGACTTTGTAGGCTTCGAGAACGTCATCGACCTTCACGTCATTAAAGCCCGCGAGCTTGATACCGCACTCCATACCGCGGTTGACTTCCTTGACGTCGTCTTTGACTCGCCGGAGCGTATCGAGTTGGTAATCGCCAATCTTGCGACCTTCACGGTGGACCCGAATGCGGCAACCCCGTTCGATAGTCCCTTGCGCCACAAAGCAGCCGGCAATCGTTCCGACGCGAGATACGGTAAAGACCGCTTTGACAAACGCACGTCCGAGTTCGACGACTTTCTCTTCGGGCTTCAATCGACCTTCGACCAACGCGCGGATGTCCTGAGCCAACTTGTAAATAATGTCGTAACGACGAATTTCTACATTCTTGCTGTCGGCCAAAATTCTCGCCGACTCGTCAGGAATGACGTTAAAGCCAACCACCACGGCTTGCGAGGCGCTCGCAAGCGTGACGTCCGCGACGGAAATCCCGCCGACGGACTTCTGCAAAATCCGGATATCGACCTCGGGGTGATCGAGCTTGCTCAGTTCCTTTTCGATCGCTTCGAGGGACCCTCGAACGTCGGCTCGGATGATCAAATTCAATATCACGCGATCTTCCTTGGCTCCAAGCTTGCCCGACTGTAGCAATTCTTGGAATGTCTCAAAGGAGACCTTCGGCGAACTGCCCGAAAGGGAGGTAGCTCGGGAATCTTGCTCGCGCCGGGCTGCCAATTGTCGAGCTTGGCCAATCTCGTCGATGACGTAGAACTTCTCACCTGCCTCAGGCGGATGATCCAAACCGGTGATGTTGACCGGCATCGATGGTCCCGCCTCGGTCATTTGCTTGGAGCGCTTTAGCGTATCGTGAATCGCTTTGACTCGCCCGAATGTCGTACCGCAAACGACGATGTCGCCGACTCGCAGAGTGCCTGTTTGAACCATGACCTTGGCAATAACTCCCCGGTCGGCCGACTGCTCGCTTTCCAAACAAACTCCCTTCGCCGCCCGTTTCGGGTTGGCTCGGTAGTCGTTGAGTTCCGCGACGGTCAAGACCGTCTCGAGCAAAGCGTCCATCCCCTCGCCGGTAATGGCACTTGTCGGGACCACTTCGACATCCCCACCCCAAGCGCTGGGGGTAAGCCCATGCTGGGTCATCTGCGTCATGACGCGATTGATGTCGGCCCCTGGCAAATCGCATTTGTTGGCAGCCACAACGATCGGTACACCCGCAGCCTTAGCATGCGAGATGGCCTCTTCGGTCTGCGGCATGATCCCGTCATCGGCCGCGACGACCAAGATCGCAATGTCAGTCACGTTGGCTCCTCGGGCTCGCATCTCGGTGAAAGCCTCGTGACCCGGTGTATCGACAAACGATACGGCTCGACCATCCTTCTTGACTTGATAAGCCCGAATATGCTGGGTGATCCCACCGGCTTCGCCCGTGACGATCTTCGTACCAATCAAGTAATCCAACAGCGACGTCTTGCCGTGGTCGACGTGCCCTAGGAACGTGACGATCGGCGGCCGAGGAATCAGATCCTCTGCGTTGTCGACAAAATCATCAAGCTTGGCAATCACACTCGTCTCGAGCGTCTCGGCTTGCTTGAACTCCAGGTCGACCCCTAAATCCACAGCGAGCAGCTCGGCTTGCTCTTGATTCAACGTCGCATTGATGTTGGTCATCGCACCCATCATCATGAGCGATCGCAAAACACGCGCCGCCGGAACCCCTGCGGCCTCGGAGAAACTTCGAACCGTACAAGGCAAAGCCAATTCGACTTTTTCCTTGCGTTCTGTATTCAACTGCTGCTTTTTCTTGTGGCGATGACCGCCGAGCCTTCGATCTTCCTCTTCTTCGACCCGCGCAAGGTCCCTGGTCGTTTGAATCCGATTCGGAACGCGCAACTTGCTTCGCTCGGCTCGGCTGGCCTCGAGACTGGCCAAGCCCTTCTTGCGGGCTGGCTCCTCGACGTCTGCTGTCGGCTTGCGACTCTTTTGGTTGAGCTTGTTCTCGGCCGCCTGCTTGAACTCGGTGAGCCCAGCATGCTGGGTCTGGCTCGGTGCAGTGGCCCTACCAGCCCCCGTGCCAGTCTTGGCCGCACCCACCCCAGCTTTATCCTGAGCTCCTGGTTGCTTATCCAGCTTTTGTTGCTGCTGGACCCCCTTGAGCACCTCCGGAGTGAGCTTGACCAATGGCTTGAGGGTCGCGGGCTCCTGGGCTCGCGCTACGGGCGTCGGCGCCGCAGACTTCGGAATCTTCGCTAGATTGATCACCG
>Ga0315905_10005132_pt1 | contig 13343 bp, 13 predicted proteins | sample LakEriMetagenome_5_FD_203522 | JGI IMG/M metagenome (GOLD analysis project Ga0315905, IMG submission 203522) | Freshwater fungal communities from buoy surface, Lake Erie, Ohio, United States - Buoy 4 MA121 | ecosystem: Environmental > Aquatic > Freshwater > Lake | place: USA: Lake Erie, Ohio... | reverse complement strand
AACACCGAAATGAAAAATTGCGTACCATTGATTGGCAATTTACCTCTGCTGATGCTCGCACCAAACTCAAGCGACTTTATCCATCAATTACTACTTGACTGACTACTAGAACTAGAATTGCGGGAATCAACCATCATCCGAGATTTTTCCGCTGCCCGAAAAATCATCAATGCCCTGTATAGCCTCGGGATTTGTTTTTCCTTAGATGATTTTGGTACGGATTATGTGGCGTTACGTTATTTACAGGAACTCCCTTTCCATAAAATCAAAATTGATAAATCGCTGACACAAAAATTAATTGCTCAGCCAGATAACACTGACAATATTGCCATGATTAAAACATTAGTAGCTCTAGGCAAAGGTTTTGATTTTAAAGTTGTCGCTGAAGGAATTGAACAAGTTAAGCAAATTGAATTTTTTGAGCAGTTAGGATGCAATTTAATGCAGGGTTTTTGTTTTAGTGAGCCGCTCAATATTCTTGCGGCTAATTCACTGCTAAAGAGACACCATAGTAAAGTCTTTGGTCAAAACAAAAACTAGATTACAAACCAGATAATGCCCAAGCCTAACAAGGTAAGGAAAATCATTAAATGATTCATCCAGTCATCCATATTCCAGTCTTTAAACATAATTAATAACCATTAAATAATTTACTTTCAATCAACTTTTGGGGAAATGTTCTTCTTTTACTATTTTAAGAAAAGAACATAAAAGTTGTTTTTTAAAATCGCTACTAGACAACGGTTTCAGAGATTTTTGAGGTAAAGCAGGAGAAAATTCTCTCATTAAGTATACAGCTTAAAATTTCGATTATCAGACATTTTCAAGAATTCATGCTCAAAAATAATTTCTAGGCTGACGAAAAATGGATGATTCAATGATTCAATGATTAAATATTCAAAGCAAATAAAAGGGCTTTTGCCTTTTGTAATGATTCTAGCCACTCCTTAGTGGGATCACTATCCGCCACAATACCCGCCCCCACTTGCCCGATCGCCGTATTTTGCGTAAACAATAAAGTCCGAATCAGAATATTAAGATCTAAATGTCCCCGCTGATCCCAATAGCCGCAGGAACCATAAAATAAACTGCGCCGCACCGGTTCAAGTTCTTCAATAATTTCTAAACAACGCACTTTTGGACAGCCGGTAATCGTTCCCCCTGGAAACAGAGCTTTGACCAGATCCACCCCGTCGCAATCCCGCCGCAATTGTCCCCGCACATTACTGACCAAATGGGAGACATGGCTGTAACGCTCGATCGCCAATAGTTCATCGACTTCTACTGTACCCCAGTCGCATACTCGACCCAAATCATTCCGCTCTAAATCCACTAACATAATATGTTCGGCTAATTCTTTGCGATTGGCCTTTAATTCTGCTTGGAGTTTTTCATCTTCTGCGGGGGTTTTTCCCCTCGGTCGTGTGCCGGCGATCGGTCGTGTTTGGGCTAAATCTCCCTGTAATTGTACTAATCTTTCTGGGGAGCAACTGACCACACTGCCCCATGGCGATCGCCAATAGCTGGCAAAGGGAGAGGGATTAATTTGATGTAGGCGTTGATAAATTGACCAACTATCAAGAGGCTTTTGACTGGTAGTTGTAAAGCGCAGGGTTAAATTGGTTTGAAAAATATCCCCCGCTTTGATGTAGCCCTTGGCCCGTTTGACCATTGCTTCGTACTGTCTTTGATCCGTAGTGAATTGTAGGGATAAATCTGGCAATTTTTGAGTAGAAAAATTAGGGACTAATTGGTTAAGTCGGTTAACCCAGTCATCTCCCTTTTGGGGGACAGTGGTGGCTAACCAAAGTTGTTGTTCTTGGTGATCTAGGAGGGCAAAATTCGCAGGTTCGTACCAATAAGCTACCGGAAACGGTAAGGCATCATTCCGTACATAGGGTAATTTTTCAATGCCCCAGGCGGCATCGTAGCCCAACCAGCCCAACCACCCCCCCTGAAACGGCAAGTGATCAGGAACAGGGGCCGGAGTGGAAATTTGCCGATTGAGTTGGCGTAAAAACGGGAAAATTGTCGCTAATGCAGGTGTCCAAAGTTTTCCGGGTCGGGGGGCTCCGGCACAAAGGGAATAACGTCCTAAATGGGGATAGTCTGGCGAGGCGGGATAGGGACTTTCTAGCAGGGTGGCAATGGGGGACTGGGAAAATAATTGCTGAAAAATGTCACTACCTGTCTGGCCTTGTAACGGTAGACACCGCCAATGCCAAGGCTGAACCGTCACGGGGGCACCAGCCATTAAGCCATCCCTCCCCAGGTAAATCGCGCCCCCCAAAACAAAACTAAGGCCGCCAACACCCACCAATCCCATCGAATTAGCCGCAGTTGATGCCATTCCACCCGATGCTCATTAGGACTGGTAAAACCCCGCACTTCCATGGCGATCGCCATCTGTTCGGCCCGGAGTAATAGGTTTTCCAGTAAGCGTTCCACCACTAATAACCAAATTTGGGCGCTGCGTTTTAACCCCAACTTTTTCCAATTAATGGCACGGGTACGGATGGAGCGGGCGAGGTTTTGGATTTCTTCTAGCACTAGGGGAATAAAGCGCAGGGAAAGGGTCAAAATTAAGGTGATTTCGGTAATGGGCAATTTAAACCGCCGCAACGGGGCCATTAATTCTTCCAAGGCCGCCGTGATTTCCTCCGGGGCCGTGGTCAATAAATATAAGTTGGTGCTGTAAATCAGGGTAAAAATCAGGGTGCTAATGCGGATGCCCAATTCCAACGATCGCCGGGTGACCAGCAATTTACCCCATTCAAATAAAACATATTGATACTGCGTCGGTGGTACCGGGATGTCACTAGCAGGCGATCGGGGTTGGGACAAAACCGAAAAACCATCGGGACTCAAGGCGGTTAAAACGAATACCAGCAGGCAGAGGAAAAAGAGCCAGCCCATTTGTTGTTTCCACACCCGCCAAGGAATACCGACTAAGAAAGTAATCAAAATCAGTAACAGGGCCACCCCAACTCGCCAGGCCGCGTTGGCCAACAACGGTGCGAGCAAAAAACTCATCAGCCAGGCCAGTTTTACCCGGGGGTCAAGACGGTGCAGCCAGGTAATCGGGTTTTCTAAATACAAGCCGATGGGCAACGAGCGCATCAAATCCATAGCAAAACCCACTGTCCCCTAATGTTTCTCTTTATTCTGACATTCTGGATCAATTCAGCAAAGCCCGACCGATTTGAGCAAAGCCTGATCAATTTGGTCGTGTAAACTTTCCACCGTTTGGTCATTGGCTAAAACGATGTGGGCTCGAGCTACCTTATCCGTCAAAGACATCTGACTGGCAATGCGAGCTAAAGACTGGTCTCGACTGAGTCCATTTCTGGTCATCAACCGTTTTAATTGGTTTGCAGGGGAACAGGTTACGACCCAGATTTCCCTCACCCAATCCGTTAATTCAGCTTCAAACAAAAGTGGTATCACTAGTATTACCATCGGCATCTGGTGTAATTTCACTAATTCCATCAGAAAACACTGCTTAACGTAGGGATGAATTTGGTTCTCAACCCATGCTTTTTCCTTATGATTATTAAAAATAATGTCCCCCAATGCGCCCCGATTTAAACTGCCATCGGCTTGTAAAATTTCTGGGCCATACCGGTTGGCGATCGCCCGTAGAATCGGGGAATTGACTTGAACGGCATCGCGGGCATAAACATCAGCATCCAAAATGGGAATGTCGTAGTAATCCTGTAAATACGTCGCCACGGTGCTTTTTCCCGTAGCAATGCCCCCTGTTAGCCCAATTAATCGTCGCTCCGTTGATCGCCCCATTATCGCCTCCATTTGTGCGTTTACGTCAACATTTCACTGCCAATTAAACGCTGATAGCGCGTCGTTAGTTCCGCTTGTAGACCGGGGAAGTTAATTAAATTTGGATCATTTTTGATCATAGCCTCTGCTGCCTGTCTTGCTAATAACAAAACCTCTTGATCTTCTACCAAACTGGCCAAAGCAAAATCCGGCAAACCCGATTGCTTGGTGCCCAAAACTTCCCCTGGCCCCCGCAACCGTAAATCCATTTCCGCAATAAAAAAGCCGTCCTGGGACTGTTCCAAAACCCCCAACCGTTGTCGGGCATCGGGACTTTTACTGTTAGTCACTAATAAACAATGGGATTGATGGGAACCCCGCCCCACCCGTCCCCTCAGTTGGTGCAATTGGGATAGGCCAAATCGTTCGGCATTTTCGATCACCATCACCGTGGCATTGGGCACATCAACCCCCACTTCGATCACCGTGGTGGAAACAATAATTTGGGTTTTCTGCTCCCGAAAAGCGGTTAAGGCGGCGTCTTTTTCAGCACTTTTTAAGCGTCCGTGTAAAAGACCAATTTCAAAATCAGGAAAGATTTTTTCGCTGAGTTGTTGATGTTCTTCCACTGCCGCTTTAATATCGAGTTTTTCGGATTCTTCGATCGCCGGAAAAATAATATACGCTTGACGGCCTTGGGCTACTTCGCGGCGGATCAAATCAAACAGTTGGGGACGATCTTTGGCGGTAATGACTGTCGTTTGAATCGGCTGACGACCGGGGGGCAATTCATCAATTTGACTAACTTCTAAATCCCCATGCAACGTTAATGCGAGGGTGCGGGGAATGGGGGTAGCGGTCATACTGAGTACGTGGGGGGCGTTGCCTTTGGCCAGTAATTTGGCCCGTTGGTGAACCCCAAAACGGTGTTGTTCATCGATGACCACTAGACCCAATCTTTGAAAATTAACCGGGTCTTGGATCAGGGCATGGGTTCCCACCAGCAGGGGTAATTCTCCTGTTTCAAGTTGGGCATGGATTTGACGACGCTTAACGGTTTTGGTTGATCCCGTCAGCAATTCCACCGGCAAGTAAAGCAGGTTAAACCAGCCCACTAACTTTTGATAATGCTGTTCCGCTAAGACTTCGGTGGGAGCCATCAAGGCCGCTTGATACCCCGATTGCAGGGCGGCCAAAATTGCAAAAACCCCCACCACTGTTTTCCCTGATCCTACATCCCCTTGGACTAACCGATTCATAGGAGACGGATTATTTAAATCCTGCAAAATTTCATTCACCACCCGTTGTTGGGCTTGGGTTAACCGGAATGGCAGTAAGTCACTAAATTTTTCTAAAAGTTCGCCGCTGGGGGTGAAAATAGCACTGTTTTGTTGGCTTTTTTGTTGATAGCGTCGTTGTAAAAAACCGAGTTGTAAATAGAAAAATTCATCAAACACCAATCGTCGTCGGGCTTGGGTTAACTGTTCCGTATTGTCAGGAAAGTGAATTTGGGCGATCGCCGTTGGTAAATCAATTAATTCGTATTGTTGTCGTAGGGATGGGGGTAAGGGGTCAGTTAATTGGGCGATCGCCGGTTGACAGTTAAGTACCAATTTTCGCAATAAATCCGCTGTAATGCCCTCCGTGAGGGGGTAAACAGGCAACACACGACCCACTTTAAAGGAATCAATGCTGGGGCTGTTGCGGTCTAAAACCTCAATTTCCGGGTTATCCAGCGTTAATCCATACTTATTCGACTTGACTAAACCCGATGCCGCCACCACCGTTTGAGGGGGATACAGTCGTTTCAGACTCTCCTGCCATCCCTTCTGGGCAAAGCGTTTCCCCGCATAGAACCGCGACAATTTAATCCGTCCTGTTTGATCCCGTAGCTGGAGTTGAAAAATCGTTAAATTTTGATTTTTGGGACTAGTAAAACAAGTACAATTCACCACCTGCCCCACCAACGTCACCGTTTCCCCCGCTTCAAGTTGATCGATGGTAGCCTGCCGTGCATAGTCCAGATAATCTCGCGGAAAATAGCTCAACATATCCTGAACCGTTGCTAAGCCCAGCCCTTGCAAAAGCCGATCTTGGTTCTTACTCATGCTGGCCAATTGGTTTAACGGCGTCGTCAACCGGACTTGATCGGGACGCAAACGACTCGATTCTGTCACTCTCGGTGTACTGACCTGGGCTTGGGGGGCGATCGCCTTCGGTTCAGGGGACGGCGCTTCTAAACTACGGCGTAGGTCATGGAGAAAACGGCGAGTACTGGCCACCAGGGTTTGGCGTTGGGAGGGGGTCAGGGCTTCATAGGTTGCGTACTGTTCTGCCAATTCTCGCCAGCGTCGGCGATCGCCTGTGGAAGTACCGGGGGGTGGGGGACTGCCAAAGGTCAAACAGAAAAACTCACCAAATTGGTACTGCTTACCCTGCAAATTCTGAAAGCCCCGTTCAACTTCGACACTCAACGCTTTTTGTAACCGTTGCCAATCAGGGGAAGGGGACACGATCGCCTCTAGAAGGAAATTGATGGTTCAATTAATTGTGACCTTAGGGTAATCAAAAAATATTAACGGCGCATCGCCCACGGAAACTCGACGAGATTACTGGCTGATTTTTTTACAGCGTTTTTAGACCAATCGCGGAGTCAACATGCTACCATAGGTTGGCTGATTTACGGGATGTAGCGCAGCTTGGTAGCGCACTTCGTTCGGGACGAAGGGGCCGCAGGTTCAAATCCTGTCATCCCGATTATCCTATGTTGTACTAGGAAATTACCGGGAAACTTACTTCTCCAGAATAATCCAAGTCACAATGGGCCAATCAGGATCATTGCGAATTGCTAAGCGATGTAGGGGATGCCAAGACGCATGGGGAATACCTTCAAAGCGTAGGCCATCACGAATCAATAACCAAGCATCAAAATTACCCCAGCCTTTACAATCAATAACGCGGGAAAATTTGCGCCCTAATAATGCCAGAGCATCAGGGGTAAACCGCCAAAAATCTTTGGGAAAAGGATGAATGGGATTAATAAAACAAGTCGTATGCACCGCAATGCCTCCCGGCTTCAAAACCCGCCAACTTTCATCAATCGCCTGCTGAGGATCTCCTTCCACATGTTCTAATACCTGATCAGAAAAAACAAAATCAAACGCCTGATCAGGAAATTGCAAAGACAAAAAGTTATGGTCAGGGTAATTAGCTTCGGTGATAGAAGTCGGCTTAATCCCTAGTAGATCAATAAAATTGGTGGAATCGCTAATTGAAAGCACATCTCCTTCTTGTTTGGGTAGATTGTTCCTTATTTTCTGTAAATCATCGTACATAGCGTAACGAGTAATGTGGGCTCCCCGTTCCAACCCGATCATTGTTGATCGCCAAAAACTTGCTCTCAAATTTTGTAAAAAAGTGGTAGTCATTGAGTTTCCCGTTACAAATCCGTGTGATTAACCCATTCAGGCAGCAATTTTCATTTTAAAAATCAGGAGGTATTGGGGGGAGACGTAGCGCCAAACCCTCCAGCATAAAAGCAAAAGTTGAGGAGAGGCTCCCCGTTCTCAAAATAGAGATAACGGGTTAAAGTTCGTAGGTCATCGAACAAGGTCTTACGAGTGGGTAAGTGGGTCAGATCTGCTCCGAAGTTCAATGATTAAAAAATATTGCCAGTCTTGGGTATGGTTGGCTGAGGGTTGAATGGCTAACCATACCGCTGGGCGGCTCCTAGCATTTGTCCCCCTGACCTCTAAGGGGATTTTTAGGTTATTGTTGCCAACTCACCTGTAAACGACTAGGAAATTGCCGATCGCCGTCTAATGTGATTCCCCGGTTATTGGCGGCCAAATGGCGGACGATTTTGTAAATAGTTTCCACCTGATCCGTTGCCTGGGCTTGGGCGGCCAATTCCTCAATGGCGATCGCCCCGGTCTGGGACTGAAGCACCGCCAACACGGATTTTTGCAGATCCAAAATAGAGGCCGCTGCTTTTTTCCCCGCTTCTACCCCCGGTTGATGGTAAGCATTGACATTCACCAAAGAAGCATAGAAACTCACCGCCCGCTCATACAGGGCAATTAGCGCCCCCACCGTGGTCGGATTGACTTGGGCAATGGTCAAGGTAATCGAATCCCGCTGATTTTCAAACAAGGCTTGGCGAGTTCCCTGCAAAAAGCCCGACAAATAATCCCCACTCGTCACCCCCGGCTCTAGTTCCAAAGAAGCACCTTGGCGGTCTTCCAACACTTCGATCAGGGTGGCAAAAAAGTTAGGCACTCCTTCCCGCAATTGTTGAACGTAGGCGTGTTGATCGGTGGAACCTTTATTGCCATAGACGGCGATCCCTTGATGTACCATATTGCCATCCAAGTCCCTTTCTTTACCCAGGGATTCCATCACCAATTGTTGTAAGTAGCGACTGAATAACAACAAACTATCTTTGTAGGGCAAAACCACCATGTCTTTCTTACCCTGGCCATCCCCAGCGTAATACCAGGCGATCGCCAATAACGCCGCCGGATTTTGACGCAGATCGGTTACACGGGTGGCTTCATCCATTATTTTTGCCCCGTCTAGCATCCCTTGGATGTCAATGCCCTGGAGTGCTGCGGGTAATAGTCCCACCGCTGATAATTCTGAAGTTCTGCCCCCCACCCAATCCTGCATCGGAAAGGCTTCTAGCCAATTTTCCTGTTGGGCTTGTTGGGATAGCAGACTCCCCGGCATAGTCACGGCAACGGCCTGGGCAGCAAAATTTAAGCCTTGGGCAGCAAACGCGGCTTTGGTTTCCGCTAAGCCATTGCGAGGTTCAGGCGTCCCGCCGGATTTGCTGGTGGTGATCACTAACGTGCTGGCCAATCGGTCTTTTAAACGATTTAAAACCCGATCAATGCCGGCTGGATCAGAGTTGTCAATAAAATGAATATTCAACGGCGGAAAATCAGGTGCCAAGGCTTGGGCCACAAACTGCGGGCCGAGGGCCGATCCGCCAATGCCGATCGCCAATAAATCGGTAAATTTAGGAGCTTGGGGCGGTTTAATGCGGCCTTGGTGGATTGCTTGGGTAAAGGTATGAATTTGTTGGAGAGGTTCGGTGATTTCTGACCTAATGGCCTCATTGGGCGCGAGGTCAGGATTGCGTAACCAATAATGTCCTACCATCCGATGCTCATCCGGGTTGGCGATCGCCCCTTTTTCCAGCGCCGCCATATCCTGAAATGCCTTGGCAAATTTGGGTTGGAGAGTTTCTACAAAACCATCGCTAAACCCCATCCGACTGATATCCAAGTAAAAATCGAGACCGGGGTGATAATACAGCCAATCTTGATAGCGTTGCCAGAGTTCTTGATTATTCATACTCGTCATGGTGAGTGCAATCACAAGCAATTATAGGCAGGAATGCAGCCTCTGCGATGGTCGCTTGCTTATCGTTTCATCGCCTAAGTTTAAGCGTTAGCAAAGGTAAGTTAAGAATACTACCGATTGACTGACATTATTTTTCCGATTCTCAGTCCCCTCCCTCAAAGGCAGAAACTAAATACTGCTGTAAACAAAGGGAATAGCCCAGCCAATTAACCCGTTGACCCAATTGGAGGCGATCGGGTAATGGTTGCGGTAACGGATCGGACTGGCCGTGACAAAAGACCAACGCCACATCAAACCGACAAGGTCGTTCTGCCCATTGGGGATGTTGACAGAGAAAATAGTTAGCTGTCTGCCAGAGTTTTTGTTGTTTACGAACATCCACCGCCATCAAGCCCCCCTGATCCCAATTTCCGCCCCGTCGGGTTTTCACTTCCACAAACGCCAAGGTTTGAGGCTCCGGCACTTGCACAATCAAGTCAAGTTCCCCCTGCCGTCCCCGCCAGCGTTGTTGTAATACCTGACAACCCTGCTGAAAAAGCCAAGCTGCGACTAATTTTTCCCCCGCTTGTCCTAAATCAATCATCAAAAAATTCCCGCTGCTAATCCTTCTTTTAGCATTTGCTTGAGGGAAGCGCGCCAATAGGGGGGATACTCTCCCAGAGTTTCCACTAAGCGACAGTGGGAAAGAACGGAATAGGCGGGACGTTTAGCGGGGGTGGGATAGTCGGCGGTGGTAATGGGTAATACCCGCTTTACTTGCAGGGGAATCCCTAATGCTTCCGCTTCGGCAAAAATAGCGACGGCAAAATCGTACCAACTGGCCACCCCGCTATTGGTGTAGTGATAAATACCTGTGGCGCGTTTTTCAATTAAGGCGGCGATCGCCGTAGCGATATCTTTAGCCCAGGTCGGACTGCCAATTTGATCGGCCACCACCCGAATGTCTTCCCGGTCTTTGCCGAGCCGTAACATGGTTTTAACAAAATTACCTGTGCCCTGCACCCCATAAACCCAAGCAGTCCGCAGAATCAAATAATCACCACCACTCTGTTCAATACCGATTTCCCCGGCCCGTTTGGTTTGGCCATAAACACCGAGGGGATGGGTCGGGTCAGTGGTTTGATAGGGGGAACTGTGGCTGCCGTCAAACACATAATCCGTGGAGATATGAACGAAATACGCTCCGATCGCCTTGGCAGTCTCGGCCAAAATTTTGGGCGCATCACCGTTGATTTTTTGGGCTAACTCCGCGTCAGTTTCCGCTTTATCCACTGCGGTATAGGCCGCTGCATTGACAATCATATCCGGGGAAAATGCTTTGACTGTGGCGGCAATCGTCTCAGGTTGACTCAAATCTAAGGTTTGTCGTGTGGTCGTTTGCACCGTGCCGAGGGTCGCTAGGGTTTGGCGCAATTCTTGACCAACTTGCCCGTCCGCTCCAATGAGTAAAATCTTCGCCATAGTGTACTGAGTGCCATTATCGCTTTTAGCTTAGCCCAGATAGGCGTTAATTATTCCTCCGTCAGAATTTTCCTGATCGCCCCCGACTCCCCTAGGATGGAAGTAATTGCCGTCAAATTTCTGTACTTATCCCATGACTGATCCCACCAAAATCATTGTGATCGATGATGACCCCACTGGTTCCCAAACCGTCCATAATTGTTTGTTATTGATGCAGTGGGATCAGGACACTCTTCGCAAGGGATTACGGGATACAGTCCCCATTTTTTTCATCCTTAGCAATACCAGGGCTTTACCCCCCGATCAGGCAGAACAAGTGACGCGGGAGATTTGCCAGAACCTCAAACAGGCGATCGCCGCTGAAAAGATTGCTCATTACTTAGTGGTTAGCCGTTCCGATTCCACCCTGCGGGGGCATTACCCGTTAGAAACCGATGTCATTAATCAAGAAATGGGGTCGTTTGATGCCCATTTTTTAGTGCCAGCCTTTTTTGAAGGGGGACGGATTACCCGTGATAGTGTTCATTATTTGATCGTTGACGGTCAGCCTGTGCCCGTGGCAGAAACGGAATTTGCGCGGGATTCCGTCTTTGGCTATCACCACAGTTATTTGCCCGATTATGTGGCAGAAAAAACCCAAGGCAAAATTGCCGCCCCAGCCGTCGAACGGTTAACCCTGGCAGATTTACAACCAGACGCCAAAGCAAATTTAGAAGAACGCCTGCAACACTTCAGCAACAATCAATGCGTGGTGGTAGACGGGGAAAACCAAGCCGATTTCGATGCCTTTGCCCAGGGGTTACTAACCGTGAGTAATCAAGGCAAACATTTTCTACTCCGCAGTGCCGCGAGCATTTTGACCTCCCTGGCGAACCTTGGCCCCCAACCCGTTGCTCCAGAGGCGATCGCCACCTACAAACCCACCGATCAACCCGGTGTCATCCTCGTCGGTTCCCATGTCCGCAAAACCACCGAGCAATTAACCGAACTCTTAAAACAAACCACTGTTCAAGGCATTGAAATTCCCGTCGAACAACTCAGGGATCAGCCCCAATCTGCGGGGGAAATCATCAAGCAAACCTTGCAAACCATCGATCAAATTCGTGACCAAGGAAAAACCCCAGTTATTTACACTAGTCGTCAAGAACTGACTTTTGCCACCATCCAAGTCCGTCTTGATTTCGGCGTACAAGTTTCCCAATTGTTAATGCAAATTGTTCAACAATTACCCACCGATATTGGCTTTTTAATCAGCAAAGGCGGCATTACTTCTAACGACGTTTTAAGCGTGGGTTTGAAATTAACTGCTGTGCGTCTTTTAGGGCAAATTATTCCCGGTTGTTCTATGGTCACCACTGCTACAGATCATCCTCGCTTTCCCTCTTTACCCGTAGTGCTCTTTCCCGGCAATGTAGGGGATGCCCAAGGTTTGGTAACGGCCTATCAGCGATTAGCCTAATGGAAATGATTCAAGGGGCGATCGCCCGATCAAAAGTAAAACCAGTAAGCTAGAAGGAAAGTTGCGAGGATTGACCCCATGACCCTAGCCCTCGATCGCCAAATTATTTATCCCGACAGCGATGGACAACCCATGGCCGACAATACGGAACAGTTCCAGTGGATTGTATTGCTCAAGGAAAATTTGGAGTGTCTTTTTGCCAACAATGCGAATGTCTTTGTGGGCGGAGATTTGTTGTGGTATCCCGTGGAAGGGCATCCCGAAATTCGGGTGGCACCGGATGTGATGGTCGCGTTAGATCGTCCCAAAGGCAAACGGGGTTCCTATCGACAATGGCAGGAAAATAATCAACCGCCCCAGGTCGTATAGTCATTTCAATTAAGAATGAGATATGCAAAGTCTTTCACCACAAGGTTTTTAGGCATCTTAACTGTCTCAGTCCTATCGGGAATGACTATATTTGAAATTTTATCGCCGGGCAACACCATGAAGGAAATGGTGAAGAAGTTGAAATTCTATGACCATTACAGTGTGGAAGAGTACTATATTTACAATCCAGAGACTAACGACTTAGCAGGTTTTCAACGGCAAAACGGAGAATTGATGGTGATTGAGGAAATCGCTAATTGGGTGAGTCCCCTTTTAGGCATTCGGTTCGAGTTAACGCCTGCAACCCTGGGTATCTATTATCCTGATGGGCAACCTTTTCTGACCACCGTAGAATTAGCGGAACAGGTTCAACAAGAAAAACGGCGGGCTGAGATGGCAGAAGCCGAGAATGAACGTCTCAAGGCTCTTTTAGCAGAAGCGGGAATTGAGGTTTGAAATTAAGGTATTAACTGTTTGGAATCATTAAATTTGATAAATCACTCGTAAACCAATTGTCTTGCTGGAATAATCTTTATCTGTTTTTTGTCGATTGCTTGAACGACTATCCAAGGCGGAGCACCCCCAACATCCACCACGAATTGCCCTAAATTGACTGGGTGTACCGACACTATTAGCTCCACCACGGTAATCATCGCGCCAATTATTAGAACACCATTCCCACACGTTTCCTGCCATGTCATACAATCCCCAATCATTCGGTTTTTTCTGGCCCACTTTATGGGATGTTCTTTCAGAATTGACCAAAGACCAAGCATAAGCCCCAATTCTCAGTACAGGACAAAAACTTGAAAAGCTGGGAGGGAAAGGGTTTGATAGGAGTTAGCAGAAAACCCAAGAAACCCTCATGAACCAGATTAGCGAAATTCGAGCCCAATTACGACCTCACATG
>Ga0315905_10005131_pt1 | contig 13343 bp, 9 predicted proteins | sample LakEriMetagenome_5_FD_203522 | JGI IMG/M metagenome (GOLD analysis project Ga0315905, IMG submission 203522) | Freshwater fungal communities from buoy surface, Lake Erie, Ohio, United States - Buoy 4 MA121 | ecosystem: Environmental > Aquatic > Freshwater > Lake | place: USA: Lake Erie, Ohio... | reverse complement strand
AATAATATACACACACACACACACACACACACACACACACACACACACACACACACACACACACACACACACACACACACACACACACACACACGTGTGTGTAAGTCGCTGACAAACTGCACACAAACGTACCAATCACCACCCGCGTGTTGTTCGTCTGGTGCCCTTATATCTTATCTTTGTGTCTGTGTGCGTCTGTGTGTGTCGGTGTGTGTGTGTGTGTGTACGTCTGGAATCTTGGTATCTTGATGTCTGTGTGTGCAGTGGGCAAAAGTGTTTGCGGAACAACAAAGGCGCGAGACAAAGCGGCTTTACATTTCTGGTATCCCTCTATAGTATCATTGAATAAGGGTAGAGGATACTAAATTGAGTACCAATAAACAACACACTCTCTCTCTATACGAATAAACCTCCTCCTGCTTTGCTTTTCTGGTATCCTGTGTCGACCTCTTCAAACTGTCTCTCTCGAGCGCGCTCGCCCATGCGCGTGCGCTCTCTCTCTCGCCGCCAATGCTGGGCCACGAGTGCCCAGCGGCGGTGTCACCCTGAAGAGGCGTTGTACTTACCGACCTTCAGTCATCTATTTCATTGTCAATAAACTTCTCTCTCTCTCTCTCTCTAGTGCCGTTGAGGGTCTTGAGTGTGCATAAGTAGCAAGCGAATCGCGGATGGAGGCGCCGCAGCGCGCGCGCCACCGTTGAATAAAGAAGGTCAAAGCTCTTGGTTGTATGCGCCTGTCTGACAAGCATCAGACAGGCGCCACAGGTACAAGAACTAGAACACATTCTATCTAGAACACATTCCATAGAGCCTGTCTGACAACCACCCCCCTACGTACAGGGGAATGAATCGCTTTTGCTGCTCCGGTTGCTCATCCAGCGTCAGCGAGCGAGGAAGAGGGCACAGCGTAAAGGGCACTCGCCAACGAGTTCGTGGGCGTTTCCCGTGCGGGCCAAGCTGGAAAGTCGGCATCTGGGAACCCCTCCTCCACCGTGTGAATCTCCCTCCGAATCGCCTCCTCCTCCTCCTCCTCTGGGTTCGAGCATGTCGATGGCGGCGCAAGACTGGATGCAGGTCCTTCAGCATTTGATGCGGTGCGGAGCCAGGCCTGCGATAAAGCATGCGCCAGTGTGTGAAGGCGACGCGCAAACATGCCAACAACAGCAGGAGGCCTCTGCAACTCTGTAATAGGGCTTTTTTTCTCTCGATAGGTATCTTTGCCTCTATAGCAGGTCTATTTTGACACTTGTGCGGACCTCAGATATGTATGTGTATGAATATATATATATATATATATGCATTCATACATACACACACATACACACACACACACACACACACACACACACACAGACACACAGCAGACCGCAATGTGCGACGAACGTTCCTCTCTCTCTGCCACTTCCGCTTGAGAAACATGGATATCGGTAACATGGATATCGGTGCCATCTTCCCCATACTCGTTTTGGCTGGACACACATATAAACACACACACACACACACACACACACACACACACACACAGCAGACCCATTCAGATTCAGAATCACTCGCACGCGCACACAAACGCTGGAGCACGACGCACGCACCGCAGTGAGGACCGATGACATGAGGATTTATAAAAGCTTGTGTTCTGTTACGAGAATGTGCTCTCTTACTGTCTGTGCGTCGCACCGAGGACCGATGACATGCGGAATTCTACGCTCACAAATGCTCACCTCATTTCATCTATGATCCCCCTCTCCCACTCCCTTCCCTCCCATCCGACAGGACCTCGGCCGTGCATCGTCGAGTTGAGCCCCAAGGCAGGCGATGATGAAGCGCCGCTGCTAGTAAGTTTTTACATGCCTCAGTTTCCGTCCTCTCTCGTCCCTTTCTGACCCCCCGAATCTCCCTCCCTACCTTCTATCGTTGGCTCTTTTTTTGACAGACCTGGTCATGCGCTGCCTCCGTCGCCAAGTTCGTTTCCACACATCGTCCTCTGCAATCACGGGGCTGCGGGTGACCTCATACGGCGCCCCTGCTTAGAGGAGACAGGACACGCGTGAGCGGGCGACTGCACACAGGTGTGCTTGCGACGTCGATTTGCGACGTGATTTTTTTCATCACGTGGCCGCCACAATCATCCGCCCCGCGCACACCACGAGAGCGCAGGGGAGGGACTGGGACCTTTCCGACTGGCTTGTGGGCTCTTTTCGATCTTTGGGCAGCAAAACGAGTCCATTCCTAAGTACAAAATAAGGTCTCGCAACGCGTCCGGAGAGCTGCAGGTGGGTAGCGCAGGAGTAAGGAACTGAGCGCGAGGACCCGGGCGCGTGCGGACACCAGACACACAACGGGCCAGCGGGAAGAGAAGGGGTTGGCTGTTCCTCATCCTCGGCTCTGCACTGGACGAGTACGGGCCTAGGCAACAAAGGAGAGGCAGTTTAAATTTTTAAAAAAAAACAGTTGCGGGTACATTCAATTTTTTAGCTTTTATACAGTATCGCAACGCCCGAAAGTTGCGGCGGGAACTGCAACAACAGGATTGCCCGGCAGCGCTGCAAACAGAGCTCAGGGACTCGCAGCTGAGCTGAACTTGATGCTGCGCGGGAGGCTCGCGGCACTCCGCCCGCCGGGGTACAGCGCCGTGGGCGTGGAGCAGGCGCTGGCTACCAAGTACATGTCAGATCACTGTGTCGCAGACCTCCTGCGCGATTTGCTCAACGACCTTGTGCTGCTGCAGCCCCCGGATGCCCTCCAGTTTCTGCACGACCGCCTGGGCCAGGTCGGTGGGAGAGAGTGTGGTGTGGAGAAAAGATTTGACATTCGTTGGCAGTACTTGAACTGTGTTTGTTGCCTTCCCTCTTCCTCCCTCTTCCGCTTCCTCTCCCTCTCTTTCCCCCTGGGACCAACTCTGTTGCGGCTTCATCGTGGTCTGACTGCTGGGGGACCGATGAACACCAGATGCGCGGCGTCGGGCCGCAGGAAGCCCAGAACGTGCCCCCGCCCGGCGCGTACTCAATGCGCGTGCAAGTGGAGCTTGTAGGTGAAAAAGGCGCCGCGCGCAAGCGCGAAATGCGCATCACAAAGAGCTCGGAATTTCAGGGCGCCGTCCTTGCCGAGTGGACCAAGATTGCGCAGGAGTCTATGCAAGAGGGTGAGCCGCAGCCTTTGCCCCGTAGTGCCGCCACAGCGCGCGGATGCGTGTGTTCAAGCAAACACCATCCTCATGGTAATACGCTGCAGCGCGCCTGAACACGTGCATGCGTGTGCTTGCGTGTGTCTGGCACAGCGTTCAAGGAGGCCTTCGGCGACGCCACGGTGCAGAAAAAGCCCGGATCCGAAAACACCTTTTTGACCGGCCGGCTGGTGAGCGTGGGCATGGAGGAGGAGCAGGTGGAGGACGAGCGGGTGTTTCGGCGCAAGGAGGCCCTGGCGGCGCTCTGCGCTAGCCTCATCTCCGATCTCGAACAAGAATTGCCGTCACTTGCTGCAGCTGCCAAGCGTCGCCGTCTGGAGTTGGGTGGAGCGGGCGGCGGAGCAGCGGGCGGCGGAGCGTTTGTCGGAGACTCGCCCGTGGCGGGCAGGGGGATTGGTGGGCAGGGGGAGAGATGTGGCATGGACATGGAGGGGCTGGTGGCAAACAGGATTATGAAGGAGTGTCGAGGGCGGGTTAATGCGGTGCTCGCGGATGAGGCAATGCTCGAGGATGCGTGTTTGTACGATCAAGTTCTTGGCCACGTCTCGCTCCTGAGGTCCTTGGCACTTGCCAAGTGGCAGTACTTTCTGACAGTCCCCGGCCTTGGGTTCTCCGACCTTGACGCCGTGCCCCTGCAGGTGTACTTCTAAGGCAGAATTACAACTAGACACTTGTTATATATAATAACAAGTTCTGGGATAAATGTATCACATGTGATTATAATGTATAGATAGTAATATATATTCAAAAAAAATAAACAGAGGGCAGCGGACCTCTTGCGGCAATTTGCAGCACGCGCTTACGAGCTTGAGGGCGGTCCCCGCGCGGCGGGGGATCTGGCCATTGCCGCACAGCTCGTAGTAAGCGGCTCCAGTAGTAAGTGTCTCAACCACGTGTCGGTGTGCACAGGGGATAGTCCTCTGTGCAGTGCCGCCGGGCGCGGCGATGCCTTGCAGATTCAGTTGCTCCTGGATGCGCGGTGCGCCGTTGACATGCCAAACAGTCTCGGGGATATGCCCCTGTCCGTGGCGGCAGCGTGTGGACACGCAGACTGCGCGGCGCTCCTTATCAACTACTCCGCTGATCTCTGGGCTCAGAGCGGCCCGTTCCATGAACGCCCACTCGTCAGCGCATGCCGGCACGGCCACGTGCAAGTTCTGGAGCTCCTGTGGCAGCAGTCTGCCTCCTCCACTCCCCCCGTCCTCGCCGGTTGCGTGGACGCGATGTCTCCCGACGCACTGTGGTGGGAGAAATCAGGCGATGCTGCCCAGTGCTTATTGGCGGCGGGGAGACGCGGGCACGTGGAGGTGCTGCGGCGTCTGTGTGACCTCATGGACGTGACCCCTGGCGCAGCGCCGCAGGGCGTGCGGGTTCTCAGGGATGCAGTAGACAAGGAAGGTCGCAATATCTTGTTTGTTGCGGCCATGAACGGCTTCGGCGAGGTGATCAAGTTCGTGTGCCAGACCCTTGCCGAGAATCACCTTCTGTGTTGCCTGCATGCTACGGATCTCAGGGGTCGAACCCCGCTCATGGTGGGCGCGGAGAGAGGACATGTGTCGGTGGTAGACTATCTGAGTGCTTCTGGGGGGCAGGAGCTTTTGGTACGCACCACAGAAACACATTGGAATTGCATGCTCAAGGCAGCACAATTTGGGCACCTGTCAGTGGTGCGCCTCCTGGCGGAGCGTGGCGGGCCACAGCTCCTCTTCCAAACTGACCTCCGCGGTTGGAGTTGCCTACACCTGGCGGCTTTCTGGGGACAGACAGAAGTCGTCGAATTCTTGCTCGAGAGGGGCGGGTCCAAGTTGTGTTGCCTTCACAATGTCAGTGGAAATACTGCATTGTGGGGAGCCGTCACTAAAGGTCACCTGAGCATCGTGGAGCGCCTCTGCGACACTGGTGGACCTCAGGTTCTTGGAGACGTGCCCGCACTTCGCCGCGCTTTTGCCAATGCGTGCGCCAATGGCTTCGACGACGCGGCATTGGCAGTACAGAGCCGTTTCAAGGAACAACTTATCCAACCTGACTCGGAGCAAAATTTGCTTGTGACGGGATAGTAGAACTGGTGGGCAACAAGCGGAAAGGGAGCAGAATGGCTGAAAACGGTCAGTTGCGATGTGCTCCCACTCTGTACATTGGTATCTATTACATGGTATTTATTACAGCAAAGACACTTCCTTACTTTGATTAGTTTTTTCAGACACACACGACACATTCAACGCAACCCGAGCAACAAGTGGGGGACCCCGCTTGCACTGAGTTTATGGGGCAGTCCCTGCGCGGGATTTTTACTTCGTCTCCCCCGCCCCCGCCTCCTGTTCACCCCTCACCTCCTGCCTCTTCTCGTCTTCAGTACCCTCATCCTCTTCATCTGAAATGCCGACAACGCTGACAGTGAGGCTGAATTCTCAAGAGCTAGTGGAATCTTCATCATCCTGCGATAGTACAAGCGAGGCAAAGCTGGCGTTGACAGCGGCAGCAGCCGCTGCAGTGGCACTGTCGGTCCAGTCAGCCGTCACGATTGGCAATCCGCGTGTGGCGTGTGAAGTTCTGTTCGACGGGGTGAAAGCAATAACTGAAGTTCCCTCCACACTAGCTTGGCACGCCGTCGTGCTAAAGCTCTCGAGCCGCGAGACCCTTAGGTCGCTCTCCCTTCTGACACACGGGGTGTTCGAAGCCTTGTAATCGCATGGTCCAGAGCCGCATGCAAGCGAAGAAATGCAGATAGTAGCCAGTGCTACCGGAGCCGAAATATCGCGTGTCTCTTCGGCGCCTGCAAGCAGGCACCGACAAGTTCAGATGTGCACGTTGAAAATGTACCGCTGGGTTGCGTAGCTACCGCCCCTGGCGACACAAACGGCCGAGCACACGCCGCAACAAGCTTTTTAAACTGCGCAGGTCTACAGAACTTACCGCTAGGGGAGTAGCAGCTAGAAAGTTGACTGCCTTCATTCGACACACAGCTTGACTGTACTGAGCTTGATTCCGAGCTCAACTTTCAGCATGAACAGAGTCATACGTCAAGAAAATGATGCACAAATTTTCTTTGGCAACCCATAAAAATATGTGCAACTGAAAAACACATCACAAGGGACACCTGCCAGCTGCGAAAAGCTTCCTGGCCCAATTGGATAACGCGTTTCTTCACCTGACAGCGCACTCGGTATGTCTCTCTCCATTCTGCAACCACTAGTTCTGATAAACGACGTAGATAAGCTTTCTTTCGCAACCTGAAACCTGATGTGACACCATGCAACATTACATGGGTGAGTGAAGGCGTACTTCAAATGTGTTTACAAGACCATACACAGGTGCCTGGATACAAATCTGCAGAAAATCATTCACTTCTGAAGTCCTTACCAGCAGTAAAACGGTACCATTCCATAAGGACCGTCATCTTCACGCAGAGATTCAACTTCGTACTGATATTTCCCTGCGCTGATTTCAGCCGCAGAGAACGGTGCGCAGAGTCGCGCCACAGGCCAAATACTAGTGACGCATACGTTTTCTTTGCTTCAAAGGTTTGACGCGAAAATCGCGTCTGTCGATACTGGCTCGCCGCCCATAGCCCGAAAAACTTGGGCGTCATGCGATTCTCCCGCACGAGAGGGACTAGCTTCAGAAATTCTATCGTTGATTTCGCTTTCAATCGCCACTCGTCTGCGAATCCACAACATCGTCAATTTTATCATCAATCGTTTATTGCAGATTCTGCCACTCTGCAATAAACGATTTAATGTGAACACTGGATGTCTGAGGATTGCGTACCAACTAGCCGTCTCAAAATGGTGTCTGATCTTTTGTGCAGCTTCAAGGCAGCCAAATCCTCCTGCATAGTCGACACCATGGTCTCCAACCGAGACGTTTCTGCACCGAATCATCGCCAAGCAAAATCAGACGATGAGCAATTGTACCGCATTTTGAAAACAAAATGTATAGCTTCAAAACGTTTACGCTTTCTACAAAGCTGTTCAATCTCATTACCTGCCAGTTCTTTCCATGGCAAAAGACTTGCGATGATTAGCCAGCGACATCTCAGGAATTGAAGTGCAGAGGACGCCAGTCTGAGTTGCGTGCAGAGGTCTATGTAACGCTGCCATCGCCTCAGCGTCCTGCATAACGCGGGAACAGTCAGCAAATGCCGATCATTTCATAGAAATCCACGCAACGGAGAGATTCCATGCGCTCGTCCTGCCTTACCGGGAACAATCGCGGCGAACGCGAATGTGCACAACTACCGTAGCAGACACTATAAAGCGTCTGCGCGCACGGAAGGCACAGAAAAACTCCTTCTGCCAAACTTTGAGGCGGCGACTGAGGTCGCTTTCGTGCTCTCTCCCGATTATCAGCTGTGCATTTCGAAAGCGATTGCTGGGGCGCAAGTACATGCGATATATGTTAGTGACTCGAAATATGAACCCATCAACATCAAGACGAGCGCACGCGCCAAGCAAGACCAGATACACAAACACGATACACAGCCGGACCTGGCCCACAACCATGCATCGAACGCTTGCATAGCAATGCACTTGAGATGCCGCAGACGAATGTTGCGATACAGCTTCCAGAAGATCCATCGTGCTTTCCAGGTGTTCCAAAAATCAATTCGCCTCCATACGTTCAGAATCTTCAGCAGGCTTGCTAAAAGCGCTCTGCGCCATTGGACATGGTCAATAGACAGCTGCCACTGGTAGAATACATCAACAGCGGCCTTAGTCCATAAGTATTTCTCGGATTCTGCAAGGCCCAAATAGTAGTCGCAGACGGCCCACCAGGCAGCGAAAAAGGTTTTCAGTCGAGCTATATGTTTTGCGGAAGCAAGCATCGCCATCTTCGCGACACGAGATTTTTTGTACGACGTCTGGGAGACCCACTGCAAGAAGCAGAATTTTGCAGGCAACATCGCAGCCCTCCTCATCAAAAGCCTCCAGGCTCTGAACATGTAGACAAAATCCTTCAGTGCTTCCAGCGCCCTTGAAAGCGCACTTCCGATGTAGTATGCAGTAGCTATTGCGCGTCTGGCACCTGCATACGCGTGTTGCACCGCTTCATCTACGTTACCCTTGCTGCGTTCTAGCAAAAGAGTGGCAGTGTCAACACCAATGTCCTCATGAAATAACTCGCTGATGTGCTGCGCCCGCTCGCGAAGCATGACTCCGTTGATCAACATTTCCACGTGCTGAACACTGGCTCCCACTGGTCTCAGGAACTTGATATTGTCTCGTGTGCCTACCTGGATATAGCTTGTACGCGAAAGGTTCGTTACGCCGAACCCTTGGAACTCGGCGCGTGAGAAAATAAGATTTCGATCCAGAGCTTCAGCAAGCTTCGTATTCTTGAGTTCCTGGCCGGTTTTCGGCCTTTGCGAGCCAATCACGCTCCATTTCAAGCCAAGTGCACCCCTATACTGTTCAAGACATTTTGACACAAGTGGTCGTATGTGCGGCTGTATGTCTGCTTCATACGAATTCAGCATCGCGAGGACATGGTTTACTTGATGCTCCTCTACTTCGCGAGACCATGCATGGTATACGTTAAAGAGGACCCCGTGACTTTCTTGCAGATGCCACCTTTCCTTGATTGTTAAAAAGCAACGCTGGTGGTGCTTTTTGACACATTTCCAAGCTTTCCAACATGTGAAGGAACACACGAAAAGCAAATTTTCGTGTCGAGAACATACTAGGCGCCGAAGCTCCCTTTTCTTCCTCATGCCTACCGCATAGTGCGCCCAACATGCAATTGCCCGACTTCGCAACGCGCTCATCCATCCGGTACGGATAATTTCGGAGCAAGTAAAAAAGCACAAACTCTGCAGGCTGACGGCTCGCCAACGAGAGATTACAAGCCTCTGGAGATTCTCCTTATGAAAGTAAGCATGTTCAGACGCGAATCGTTTGAGATTGTTGGTCATGTGAGCCCACGCGCGGAAGTGTACACAGAAATTACGATATGTGTGTTTCTCCTGGATAGCTAGCTGCACATGCCACAGACTGTCTTTGTGCTGGAGCCGCGCGCACCAGGAACCAAAGCATGTCAACTGCGCCCTCAGATCTGCTTGCTGTCTGACTGTCGTTGCAGTGTGTATGCGTGTCTTTGTGCGCTCCACAGCCAGTGTCCAGCGTTTGAAGACAACAGATTGGGCTGCTTGAGCAAAATGCTGCAAAGCAAGGCCCATGAACTCCGCGTCCCGTGCTGCATCCAAAGCACGCTCCGTGTTGCCATTGGCGTGCTCTAACAGGTCACCGGCTGTGGCTCCACTCACCCACTTGGAAAGCATGCGTTGGATTACCCTGACCTGCATACTTTTCTGCGTCAACCTTGCTTCTTCCACGTCACCGTGCGCTTCGCGTAGCAGCTGACGAGGAGATGGCATTCCCTGCAAAACTTCGATACTGGTGTGGGGGTTCATGAGCTGTAACTTGTTGCTGCGAGAAACCTGGCCGGCGTGTAGCCACAGATTGAAAAACTTACATAGTCTATGAAACTTTGACCTCTCATGCTGTACGTTGAAACACTTCATCCTTTCAACGTACTTGCGCCAGGATAGAAGCTGAGTTTTGCACCGCCGAGATACCTTGGCTCGAAAGTTGACGACTCGTGGCAGTATTTCAATTTTTGCCAACTCAGCCTCTTCCCACAACACCTCGTGGATAATAGAATTGTAGACAACCTCAATTTTTCTGTCTGAAATCAGCTCACACCATTCACTTACGACGTCGCAGCACGCACGCAAGTTGTGCGAAGCCTTGATATTTGCCATACCTGCCTTCACCTCCTCCTGCTGGCTTCTCCACGCACACAGAACACAGCGCACCAACGTCGCATCTGATCTCATCTTCATCGCGGCATCAGCCCACATATCCAGCAGCGTTCGCAGGCTTGCTCTAGTTGCAGTTGCCACGGACCACTGCTGGAACAGTGTATGTTGTGCATGCCACTGCCGCCAGTCCCTAATGGTAGAACAAGCAGCCCCCCTACCATGATTATTGCGCTTCACCATGTCTGACCACGCATGGAGGTATGCAACGATGGTCTTTTCTTTCCTGAAAGAGTCGGCCCACTTCTCCATCGCCAACACCTGCAACGCGTGTAGAGTGTGTCTCTTCATACTTCGTATCCTATTTGATACTGCCATCTCCAAAATTCTTGCAGATGCTTGGCACTCCATCGCCAACACGCGCCAAGCGTTTAGTGCGTGTCTCTTTACATTTCGTATCCTGTTTGATACTGCCATCTCCAGAATTCTTGCAGATGCTTGGAACGAGAGCAGCCACGCCCTCCAAACAAAAGCCAGCGTGCAATAATTTTGGCGTTCCAGTTCAGCGAAATAACACCATGCTGTCATGCAATGACGACTAGCTTTTTCTCTTCGAGAAGCAACGAACAAGTAGAAAATTCTTTGTTCTTGAACAAGGAGCTTGAACTCCTGTATCACACGCACACACAGTTTGTATTCGTGTTGATACACAACACTGTCGATGCATTCCCCCGCATAGGTGTTGATTGAAGAGCAGGAGCCGCTGTGAATGATGCGCCTGATAGTACTTGCGGGACTTGCATTCGACACGGGCGAGTCCAAGGATTCCCTTGGACTCGACGTCAACGACTGTCTTGATACTGGCCGATGAAGGCTTGCACAGGAGCTAACCGACATGCAAAATACATCATCGTCTTCAGCTTCACTGCGGGCCTCCGACGTGCCGCTAGTACGCCACTCGTCTAAATCTTTCGACCATGATGGCGAAGGTGTATCTGAAGAGGTTGCTTCTCCGTCAACCGTCGCGGTATCGCCTGCTTTTGATCCCGGAGATTGCTGCGAACATGAGACTCTCGAACCAACCGAAATGAATGTCATCCCGCGGTTGTCGCTTTCCTCTACTTCTGCTCTGTCCAAATGGGCTGCTGCTTGGCGAAGGGCAGCCAGCTCTTCTGCCAAATTCTGCAAAATCTTTTCCTGATCCTCCGCGCACGAAAAGGTGGATAAATCCCTCCCTTCAGGGCGCGGGGGTCTTGGGGGTCTCCCGGGACTATTTTTTGAGTGCCCAGCAAGATTTAATACTCCTCCGACGCTTGCAACGTCCGTTCCCGCGGAATGAACCCCCAAAGTATCCCTCTGACGCTCAGCAAGACAGCTCAGACGTCTGATCCTTTCTACGTCCTTGCTGAGAATGGCCACAGTTTCATCTGAGACGTCAGATTCATCTGAGTCTTTGTTGAAGTTGCCGAGACTGTCCTCTAGGATGTTGGATCCGTCAGCATCTACAACATCGGCTCGCCTCCAGGAAGTGTCTTCTCTTTGCCACGACGACCTCTGCGGTCCTTTAAGTTGTTGCTGTTTCCACATGTGTGCTATGTAGGCTCCAATCGACAGGTTCTTCGTCTCGACATCCAACATATTCCCCTCACGCTCACCACCACATCCGGGCTCTGTTTTGACGTGGGCAAAATCAGAAACAGGGCTGTCAGTCACTGAACACTCCAGCGAGGTGCTTCCGTCTAGCGAGGGGCTTCTTGAAAGGATCGGGATCTCTCCTCCTGCCGAGCGCTCCGGAGCCATCGCAGGCTCGCACAGTTTTGCCGGGCGTGAGTGGCCGTCTTCCGGCTTGAATAAGCCAGCAACAGCGTCTGCGTCGCTCTGGCTGTCACAACCAGCAAGCGGCAACAAGTCACTTTCGCTGCACTCCTCTATTTCATCGTTACCGTTGAAATCTTGCATGTTCACAGAAGCTGGTTTTGGAGATAACCATGGTGAACGCATCGGCGAAGGTAGGACACTGCAAGCGTCCCAAGAGTGAGAATGTCCCGTCCACGACATCCTCTCGCCCTGCATCTTTTTTATGCTCTTTTGTAGGCTTGTCCTGATTGCTGAAGACTTTGGCGAAGATGGACAGGGCTCGTTTGCATTTGGCCACAGCTGCGACGACACTCCACCTGGTGAAGGCGGTGCTGAGACCGACATTTGCGCGCTGGAATCCTTGTAGCCGCTATCCTCTCTGGCAAGTGCAGGTTGCTCTGCGAAAGCACCTGGCCGCATGTCCTTAACCTGGCCAGCACAAAAAATGCGCACAAACCGTGAAAGACTGTACGCGAAGGAAGCATGGGCATGGAGCAAGCAGAAACATGTCGACTTCCGCGCAGGCAGAGGAGAGCGGGAACGGGGCTGCGGGGCCCACCTTTCGTGGACTTGCTCGTGGACTCGCTTGTGGACTGCCTGGCTGGGGCTCAGTAGAGAGCGCGGGATGCACACCACTGGCCGGCTGCGGCCAGCTGGACGCTGGAGCGCGGCGGCGGAGTAGTCGCGGCGGAGTCGCGACGGCGAGCACCCCGAGCGACGGATTCCACTCTCTGCTTTTTTGCGTTGTGAACTCCATGCTTGCAGGCGGCGGTGACAACAACATTGACGATTGCTCGCAGTATTCGAACCATCTGATGAGGTGCTGCCGCTTCAACATTTCTCCTCGCATCGCCGTCAGCTCTTGCATTACTTTTCGCTGCGCAACACGATGCCTGCACCACCCGATCCACACCAGGAGCGCTTTACTGTGCAACGTGCCAACTGCCCGCCGAGTAGGCGCAGACGCAGCATCGCCTTCGCCATCCGGTTCCTCGGCCGGCAGCGCCAGGAGCCCGATCAATGACACGATTTGCGCCGTGGACGACCAAAGGTCCGTGATCACGGATCGTCGGGGCTGGGCTGCGCACACACTCTGTTCTGCGGCGTGGTCCATGCTTTGAACATCGTCCCAGGGAGGGGTGTCTTCGTGGGGCATAGGTCCTGTCTGGCTCATCGTGCATGCATTCAGGCGCGCGGCCGCATCAACACGGACACGCCGTTGCAAGGGATTGATTCTAGCGAACACTATTGTTGTAAAAGTTAAGGGGCGTAGAGGGTCAGAGCATAGCTATAGACCAAAACGGTACCAGATTTCAAGTTGTAACCCACTGGCACGTGGTCACATACAGATCCTCTGACCCCGTCAGACACACGCCGCCCTAGTAAAACGAAAGAGTACCACAAGAACCACGACCCTACATATAGTCGGGGGGAAATTGTGACAAGACCCATGGGCCCGTAACTCGCAAAAGAGTTCCGGACAGGGAAACTCCCCCCCCACCCACTCACTTGCTTTGTCACACCTTGCATGTATTGCATGCATCGTCA
>Ga0315905_10005130_pt1 | contig 13343 bp, 9 predicted proteins | sample LakEriMetagenome_5_FD_203522 | JGI IMG/M metagenome (GOLD analysis project Ga0315905, IMG submission 203522) | Freshwater fungal communities from buoy surface, Lake Erie, Ohio, United States - Buoy 4 MA121 | ecosystem: Environmental > Aquatic > Freshwater > Lake | place: USA: Lake Erie, Ohio... | reverse complement strand
CAGCTGAAGCTACCGGGATCTTGCGTCAGGTAGCCAAAGAAGGTGATGTGTTGGAGATTGGTGGGCTAATCTGCCGAATCGAAGTGGCTGGCGCATCTGCGTCCGCACCAGCACCTTCCGCTGCACCTGCTGCACCTGCAGCCGCAGCGGTTTCCACTACAGAAAACTATGCCACAGGACATGCCTCTCCGGCAGCGTCTAAGATTTTGGCTGAAAAAGGAATTGAAGCAACTACTCTAGCCGGAACAGGAAAGGATGGAAGAGTAACCAAGGAGGATGCTCTTGCTGCTTCTGAACCTGTTGCAGCAGCACCTAAGGTAGCTCCGGTAGTTGCTGCTGCTCCTGAAGTGTCGGCTTCTGGTGCTCGAGCAATCCGCAGAGAAAAAATGTCTTCGCTTCGCAAGACCGTATCTCGACGCTTGGTGGCAGTAAAGAATGAAACAGCCATGTTGACCACCTTCAACGAGGTCAACATGAAACCCATCATGGACCTAAGATCCAAGTTTAAGGATCAGTTCAAAGAAAAGCATGGGGTAGGCCTAGGCTTTATGTCCTTCTTCACGAAGGCAGTTTGCGTAGCCTTGAAAGAATGGCCTGCTGTCAATGCGCAAATCGATGGTAATGAACTTGTATTCCATGATTTCTGTGATATTTCGGTGGCAGTATCTGCACCTAAAGGCTTGGTGGTGCCGGTCATCCGAAATGCGGAAAACCTTTCTTTCGAACAAATTGAAAAAGAGATTGTGCGTCTAGCCGGAAAGGCTCGTGACAACAAGCTTTCTATCGAGGAGATGACAGGAGGAACCTTTACCATCACCAACGGTGGGGTATTTGGATCCATGATGTCTACTCCGATTATCAATGCCCCGCAATCTGCGATTTTAGGCATGCACAACATTGTCGAAAGACCGATTGCTGAAAACGGGCAGGTGGTGATTCGGCCGATGATGTATTTGGCTTTGTCCTACGATCACCGCATCATCGATGGACGCGAGTCTGTCAGCTTCTTGGTTCGTGTCAAGCAATTGCTTGAAGACCCGACAAGGTTGATGTTTGGAGTGTAAACAAAGAAGCAAGAAACAAGAAGCAAGAGTCAAGAAACGAGACGATAAAGTCTTGGTTCTTGGTTCTTGGATCTAAACTCTATAAAAATGTACGACGTAATCGTAATCGGATCGGGCCCAGGGGGCTATGTTGCAGCCATTCGCGCTGCGCAGTTAGGCATGAAAACTGCCTTGGTGGAGAAATATTCCACCCTTGGCGGCACCTGCTTGAATGTGGGCTGCATCCCATCAAAGGCCTTGCTCGACTCCTCGGAGCACTACCACAATGCGGCGCATACCTTTGCTACGCATGGCATTTCCCTGAAAGGACTTGCGGTCAACCTTCCTCAAATGATTGCCCGCAAGGACGAGGTAGTCACCCAAAATGTAGATGGGATTCAGTTTTTGATGAAGAAAAACAAGGTGGATGTCCACCATGGCCTTGGATCTTTTGTGGATGCCCACACCGTCAAAGTGACTAAAGCAGATGGCACGGCGACCGACATTCAAGGAAAAAATATCATCATTGCTACAGGCTCCAAGCCTGCAAGTCTTCCATTTATTTCAATCGATAAGAAGCGCGTCATTACCTCTACCGAGGCGCTCAAGATGAAGGAAATACCCAAGCACCTCATCGTTATTGGTGGCGGGGTGATCGGTATGGAGCTTGGCTCTGTTTATGGTCGTTTGGGCGCCAAGGTTTCTGTGGTAGAATACATGGACTCCATCATTCCTACCATGGACAAAAGCCTAGGCAAGGAACTTCAGAAATCGTTAAAAAAGATTGGCTTTGAGTTTTTCCTCAAGCATAAGGTGACTGGAGTAGAAAATCTCGGCAAAGAAGTAGTGGTAAAAGCGGAGAATGCAAAGGGAGAAACCGTAGAAATCAAAGGCGATTATGTCTTGGTATCGATTGGTCGAAAAGCGTATACGGATGGCCTAAATGCTGCTGCTGCGGGGGTTAAGGTTACAGATAGAGGACAAATTGAAGTAAATGACCACTTGCAAACGGCCGTTCCCCATATCTATGCGATCGGCGATGTAGTGAAGGGGGCGATGCTTGCGCATAAGGCAGAAGAGGAAGGCGTATTTGTAGCTGAGACCATCGCAGGCCAAAAGCCACACATCAACTACCTCTTGATCCCTGGAGTGGTGTACACCTGGCCAGAAGTGGCTGCTGTAGGCTATACCGAAGAGCAGCTGAAGGAGCAGGGAAGAGCATACAAGGTGGGTAAGTTTCCTTTCTTGGCTTCCGGCCGTGCCCGTGCTTCTATGGATACGGATGGGATGGTCAAGGTATTGGCGGATGCAAGTACTGATGAGATCCTTGGTGTACACATGATCGGTCCACGGACAGCTGATATGATTGCCGAGGCAGTAGTAGCGATGGAATTTAGAGCTTCTGCGGAGGACATTGCGAGAATGTCTCATGCGCACCCGACCTACACCGAGGTCTTCAAAGAAGCCTGTTTGGCAGCTACGGATAACCGAGCGCTACACATTTAAAATTCGATAAAAATTAAATTACAGCCATTCCCGAACTTGGGGATGGCTTTTTCTTTTCCTAAAAATTGACTTAATTTCTTGATGAAGTTGAAAATAGCAATACTTGGCGCAGGTAATTTGGCTTGGAATTTGGCGCCAGCATTGGAAGATGCAGGCCATGAAATCACGGAAGTCTATGCGCGAGAGTTGCACAATGCCAAGGAAATCACCGAGCGGATTTACAGTGCTTCACCGAAGGAAGACCTGGATTTTTCGGAAAGTAAAGCGCAACTATTTATTTTAGCCATCAAGGATGATGCGATTGCAGAAGTAGCTGATCAGTTGATTTTGCCTGAAGGATCTGTATTGGTGCACACCTCTGGAGCCATTTCGTTGGAAGTACTTTCCCAGAGTTCTGCCAGCTACACCGGTGTATTTTATCCCTTGCAGTCCTTCACCAAAGGCAAGAAAGTTGATTTTGAGGAAGTTCCTTTTCTTTTGGAATCGGAGGATGAGGAAACGCTGCAATTGCTAAAGAAACTAGCCAAATCCTTATCTCCCCTAGTCTATACGCTTCGGCACAAGGACCGGCAAGCGGTACATGTTGCGGCTGTTTTTGCGAGTAACTTTACAAATCACATGCTTCGAATTGCCGAAGATATTCTTCATCGGCAGGGGCTTGATCCCGAGCTGCTTAAGCCTTTGATCATTGAATCCATCTCCAAAGGCCTGCAGTTGGGAGCCAAGAAAGCACAAACCGGTCCAGCCATTCGAGAGGATTATGAAACGCTTGAAGCGCACCATCATTTTTTGGGCTACAACGAGCAGCTAGCTGAGATTTACCGCCTGATTTCGCAGGACATAATTGATAGCTAATGTTATTTTTTACGTATTTAGCGAGTAGAGGCCTCAAAACTAACTAGCCAAAAAAAAGTCCTTCGCAGGGAAGGACTTGGTATTTTATTTTAGCCAGGCAAGGCTGACTTCATCTGGTGCTTTGATTCGATCTGCGAGTCGCATGTAGCGGTCAGCGAGATTGGCTAGGTAGTCTTGCGCTTTAGATGCTGCAGCATCTAGTCCAGTTAGGGATTCAATTTTCCAGAAATCCACCAGATGTTCAATGATACGTGCATAATCCCAACCGGTGTAAACGCCTATTTTTTGGGTAATTTCTGAAAAGTCTTTGTAGATGCTTGGTCGGCTACTTCCTTCACCCATGAGGACAGCAGGCATGACGATATTTTTTCGCATCATTTTTTCAAAGGCTGTGATTGCCCCACTTGGATCAATTTCGAAGATTTGAGACATAAAACTCTTGTAGGCCTTTTCGTGTCTAGCCTCGTCTCCAGCAATGGTTTTACAGATTTTTGACAGGACATGATCTCCTGCCTTGTCTGCAAGTTTGCCGGTATTTACGTGTGAAATCTTAGTTGCACGCTCCTGAAAAGAGGTGTAAATCATGGCCTGATAGGGGTCTGAGTCTGATTTAGGATCAAAGCCATTGGTAATCAGTCGATGAATAGTCTGCTCCACAGCACGCATGTCTACACGGCCAGTGAGGTACAAATATTTGTTAAGGAGGTCTCCATGGCGGTTTTCTTCGGCCGTCCACGCTTTGGACCAGCGTACCCATCCGGATGGAGAGAGCAAGCTTCGCTCTGTATTGATCCCTTCAAGCAAGTTGAAGTAGGTCTGGTAAGAAGGCAAGGCTTCCTCTGTGATCAAATTGCCGATCAAAGAAGTTAAAACGGTGTCAGGAATACCAGAAGCTCGTTGCTGAAGAAGCTTGACGTCTTCCATTGCCTCTGGATTGGCAAAATCAGGTAAAAAATCAGAAGGCTGCCAGCAATCTTCCGGATCTACGAGAACCGTATCTACGGCATGGCCCACAAAATCATCTAGCTGGGAGATGACTTCCATGTTTTTTTCTAATTCGTAATTGATTTCTTTAGCGTTCATCTTTTGGATGTGTTTTCTAGGTTGAAAGCGAAAACTGTGTGAAGATAGGTTTTAAAGATTGAAAATTGATTTTTAAGCCTGATTTTGACTTGAGGATTCCACAAGCGGTCAAATGGCGACCCGACTTCCTTCTTCACAGAAATTTAAAGAGAGCAAAAGAATCCTCTTTATTTGAAAATAAATTTAGAAGAAGGCAATAACTATAGAAAGCAAAAAACGGGTAGAATAGTTCAAAAACTAGCCTGCCTGTTCCTGTATGACTTCAATTCCTCCCATGAAAATGAGGCAAATTCATCTTATTTTTCTGCCAAAATTTCATGATTTAAGTCAATTTTTATCTTTTTTAAGACAGAATGGCGTAAATTTTAGTTTGGTGGTCAATTTGTTGCTTCCCAGAAAGAAAAGCAGTTCAACCTACTAAACCAGAAGATGAGCCATGGATTTTAAGCAGTTTACCATCAAATCCCAGGAGGCGATACAGAAAGCCGCCGAACTTGCTTCAGCTTCGGGGAGTCCTGCCGTGGAGACCGCCCACCTGCTGAAGGGTGTTTTTTCGGAGGATGCGCATATTTCCCAATTTCTTTTGCAGCGCTTAGCTGTCAATGCCCAGTTGCTCGGTCAAAAGCTAGAGCAGGAACTGCAAAAGCTTCCCAAGGTGAGTGGAGACAATCAGCAGCCCTACCTGTCCTCAGCGGCCAATCAGGCAATCAGTAAATCAAAGGAATACCTCAAGACTTTTGGGGATAGCTATGTAGCCCTAGAGCATTTGCTGCTGGGCTTGTTGGCTGGCAGTGATCCCATTGCCCAGCTATTGAAGAACCAAGGGGTCGGCGAAAAAGCGCTGATCGAAGCCATACATGAACTTAGAAAAGGAAACAAGGTGACTGATCCAAACGCAGAAAGTACTTACAGGGCTTTGGAAAAATATTCCAAAAACCTAAATGAATTGGCCAAGAAGGGGAAGATAGATCCTGTCATTGGTCGTGAAGAAGAAATTCGACGCGTCTTGCAAATTCTTGCTCGCCGTACCAAAAACAATCCCATCCTACTCGGTGAACCGGGGGTAGGAAAGACCGCCATTGTGGAAGGCTTGGCCCAGCGGATTGTATCTGGTGATGTACCGGAAAACTTAAAATCTAAAACCTTGATTTCACTTGACATGGGCTTGCTCGTGGCAGGAGCCAAATACAAGGGGGAGTTTGAGGAGCGACTCAAGTCCGTAATCAAAGAGGTGACGGATGCCGAAGGAGAAATTATCCTCTTTATTGATGAGATCCACACGCTAATTGGTGCGGGAGGTGGAGGAGAAGGTGCCATGGATGCAGCCAACCTGCTCAAGCCGGCACTTGCTCGTGGGGAGCTTCATGCGATCGGGGCCACTACGCTCAAAGAATACCAGAGGTACATTGAAAAAGACAAGGCCTTGGAGCGTCGCTTCCAGGCGGTGATGGTGGATGAACCTGATGCGGCAGATGCCATTTCCATTTTGAGAGGAATTAAGGATAAGTACGAGTTACACCATGGGGTACGGATCAAAGACGATGCGGTCATAGCTGCGGTGGAACTTTCGCAGCGCTACATTTCGGATCGCTTCTTGCCTGATAAGGCCATTGACTTGATGGATGAGGCGGCTGCCAAGCTGCGCATGGAAATTGACTCCCTTCCTCAGGAATTGGATGAGCTCAATCGTCGGATCATGCAACTCGAGATTGAGCGTGAGGCGATTCGTCGGGAAAACAATAAGGATAAGGAGGTGGTCTTGAGTAAAGAGATTGCCGAACTTGGAGAGAAGCGACAGTCTGTAAAAGCGAAGTGGGAGAGTGAAAAAGCTGTTATTCTAGGAATAAGACACGAGAAAGAGGCAATTGAAAAGTTAAAAGTCGAAGCCGAACAAGCGGAACGAGCAGGTGATTTTGGTAAGGTAGCCGAGATCCGCTACGGGAAGATTGTGGAGGCAGAGAAATCCCTGGAAGGCTTCAAAACTCAGTTGGCCGAGATGCAGGCAGGCTCCCCGCTACTCAAAGAGGAGGTAGACCAAGAAGACATCGCTGCGGTGGTCGCCAAGTGGACGGGTATCCCTTTGAGTAAAATGATTCAGTCGGAACGGGAAAAGTTACTCCACCTCGAAGACGAGTTGGGGCAACGTGTAGCCGGACAGCATGAAGCGATTGTAGCACTTTCCGATGCAGTACGCAGAAGTAGGGCAGGATTGCAGGATCCACGGAGACCTATTGGAAGCTTTATTTTCATGGGAACTACTGGAGTAGGTAAGACTGAGCTTGCCAAAGCCCTCGCCGAGTACCTATTCAATGATGAGAATGCCATGGTTCGGATTGACATGTCGGAGTACCAAGAACGACATGCAGTAAGCAGGCTCGTGGGAGCCCCTCCGGGTTATGTGGGCTACGAGGAAGGCGGGCAACTGACCGAAGCCGTTCGTAGAAAACCCTATTCCGTAATCCTTCTCGATGAAATCGAAAAGGCGCATCCAGATGTCTTCAACATTCTGCTTCAGGTGCTCGACGATGGTCGCCTTACAGATAATAAGGGGAGGCTGGCCAACTTTAAGAATACAATCATCATTTTGACCACCAACATTGGTTCGCACCTGATTCAGGAGCGATTTGCGGAGATGGAAGACTGGAACAAGGAGGAAATACTGGAGAAGACCAAAGCAGAAGTTTTCGATTTGCTCAAGAAGACTGTTCGGCCTGAGTTTCTCAACCGTATCGACGAAACGATCCTCTTCGAGCCGCTCAACAAGCAGGTGATCCGCAAGATTGTAGATATCCAATGGAGGGAGATTCAAAAGCGATTGTCTGAATCGAATATTGAGATTGATGCTACGAAAGAGGTGCTCGATTACTTGGGAGAGGTGGGATTTGATGCCAATTTTGGAGCAAGGCCACTCAAGCGAACCATGCAGCGGTTGATTTTGAACGAGCTTTCCAAGCAGATCCTGTCAGGCTACATCAAAAATGATGCTGCGGTACTCGTCGATTTGGATGCAGACAAACAGGTGTATTTCAAGAACCTAGGTACTGAAGTAGCCTTGTCTTAAATTCTAAATGTGTAAAAAAATGAGGCCCCGCACTTTTTGTGGGGCCTCATTTTTTTGCTTTACCCATACGATTTGATACCTATTTTGCGGAACTCCATCCGAGGTACGGGAATTGCTTTGGCTTTTTTTGGGTAAGATTTGTCTTGAGACTAACGGCATTAAATTAAATTCCGTCAGTTAGATCTTTTTTGAACTCTATTCCCTTAGTTCTGTTTTTACTAAAAATCTACGCCAATGCTCTTCAATTCTTCAGATGCTCCTAGTCAAATTTGGCAGAATGTGCTACATGAGTTGCATCGTGGAGCATTGGATCCCAAGCATCCATTTCGCTTTCTGACTTTGGCCACCGCAGGAACCCAATTTCCACAGGTTCGGACAGTGGTGCTGCGGCAGCTCACCTCGACGATGGAATTTCTGGTGTATACGGATGTTCGAACTGCTAAAGTGCAGGACTTGTTGGAGACTCCTAGGGTCAGCTTGCTTTTTTACCATCCTAAAAAGCAGGTACAAGTCCGTGTCAAGGCCATCGCTACCCTACATGTGGCCAATGCGCTTCCTCAAGAACATTGGAAGCGCGTTTCCGAAAAAAGGCAATCGGAGTATAAAAGTGAACTTGCGCCAGGTACGCGGATTGAAACTCCGGACTTGGGCTGGGAAACTCACTCGGAAAGTACTTATTTTTCTGTTTTAAAATTCAGTCCCCTGTCGATAGAAGTGCTTCAATTGGCGCGAGAAGGACATTTGCGCATGAAGTTTGAGCTAGCTGCAGGCTGGCAGGGCACCTGGTTGGTACCTTAAGGCAAAAAAAAGTCCCGAATCGCTCGGGACTTTGTTGGTAGTTACACCTTCATGATATCTACTTCTTTTTTCGCGAGTAGCTCATCTATTTTTGCAGAGTAGCTGTCGGTAAACTTTTGAACTTGTTCCTCCGCTCTTTTGACTGCATCTTCAGAAGCTCCTTCTTTCTGCAGTTTTCGTAAGGATTCGTTCGTGTCTTTTCTTACGGACCGAATGGAGATTTTTCCAGTTTCACACTCAGACTTGGCATTTTTCACCAAGTTAATTCTTCGTTCTTCGGTGAGGGCAGGAATGGTCAGGATGATGATTTCTCCGTTGTTTTGTGGAGCAAGTCCAAGGTCAGAGTTGATGATGGCCTTTTCAATTTCGGAGATGAGGTTCCGCTCAAATGGTTTGATGGCAAGCGTCCGCGCATCGGGGGTGGTGACAGACGATACTTGAGATAAGGGTGTTGGAGAACCATAATACATCACAAATACCCCGTCCAATAGATTGGGCATGGCTTTACCTGCCCGTATTTTCACTAATTCTGCAGCAGTATGGTCTACTGCTTTTTGCATCAATTCCTTGGCTTCTTCCAAATACAATTCGATTTCTTCCATGAGTCGGGTTCAGTTTATACAGTAATCAGTGTTCCTATTTGTTCTCCCTGAGCTAGTTTGGCTAGGTTCTCAGACTTATTCATGTCAAACACGATGATGGGGAGGTTGTTTTCTTGGCAAAGTGTAAACGCTGTCATGTCCATGACATTGAGGTTTTTTTCGTATACCTCGGTGAAGGTGATGTTTTGGTATTTGGTGGCTGTGGGATCCTTTTCTGGATCGGCGGTATAAACTCCATCCACGCGTGTGCCTTTCAGTACCACATCGGATTCAATTTCAATGGCTCTCAATGCAGCGGTAGAGTCCGTGGTGAAATAAGGGTTGCCGATTCCTGCACCGAAAATTACAATTCTACCTTTTTCAAGGTGACGAATTGCTCTTCGACGGATAAATGGTTCACAAACACTTTCAATTTTGATCCCAGACATCAGTCGGGTAAAGAGCCCGATCTGTTCCAAAGCACTTTGAAGCGCCATGGCATTGATGAGCGTGGCGAGCATGCCCATGTAGTCGCCTTGCACCCGATCGATACCGGACTTTTCTGCTTGTACGCCTCTAAAAATATTTCCTCCTCCGATGACGATGGCGATTTCTACGCCCATGTCTTTTACTTTTTTAATCTCTTCCGCGTATTGCTGCAAGATTGCGGGATCAATGCCGTATTTTTTTTCGCCCATTAGCGATTCTCCACTGAGCTTGAGCAGGATGCGTTTGTATTTCATGTATGGATAAGTATGGCTTGGATTAATTCGTTCTCGCTAAAGTGGAAAACTGACCAAAAAATCAATTTTCCGAACCTGTTGTTGGCTGAATTTGTGAATCAACCCAGCAAATATACTTTCTTCCTCTTAGAAATTTGAATGGCTAGCATAAATGAAGCTAGATTCTCCTTTTTAATTTAGAAAAAGCCGCAACCCAATTAGAATTGGATAAGCACCTGGTTTTTTTCTACGGATTGCTTGAGTGAGACTTTCACCTCTTTCACCACTCCATCCCCTGGGGACTTGATGCTATTTTCCATTTTCATCGCTTCCAGAATAAGCACTACATCCCCTTTTTTGACTACATCTCCAGGAGCTACCTTCAAGTCCAAGATTAGGCCTGGCATGGGTGCTTTGATTTCTTTGAGACTTCCAGATCCCGCAGCATTCATTCCCATCTTTTCTAGCAAAAGGTCAAAGCGGTCCTTTAATAGGATTGTGGTTGTTTTGTGACCTAATCGTATTTGAAGTGTTTTAGTTTCCAAATCTACGGCTAGCAGCTCTGCTTCTAAGGAGCGAGACCCTTGGATAAGGTGAATTTTGCGATCGCCTATCCATTTGAGGTCCCAGGTGATCGTTTGCTCGTTGACGCGAGTTTCGCCTACATTTTTTTCGACCGAATAGGTGCTGTCTTGAAGGATAACTGAAAACATTCTTGCTATTTTGTTTTTCCAACTGAAGTGGCCAAGGATTGGCTGCTGCGAATTTCTTCAAATATGAATCAAAAACCGCTTTGTCCAAAAATAAATTTAAACACCTCCTGCCTTGCATTGGTGTTCACTGCCCTATTGATGGGTTTGGTGGGCTGTAAATCAAATTCCAATCTGTCAGCCGGTGGCCTAGGAGCGGTAGATACGCTAGCTGTGGAAGAGGAGATTTTTTGGGAGCTAGCGGATGAATTGCCCTACCAGGGTTCTGCTACACGAAGCATGGATTTGATCCACATGAACTTGGATGTGCGATTTGACTGGAAAAATCAGCAGGTAATTGGCAAAGCCAAACTTCGTTTGACGCCGTATTTTTATCCGCAAAAAATAGTGGTTCTGGACGCTCAAGACTTCGAATTTGGGCGAGTGGCTCGAATCCAAAACGGGGAGCTAGAGGCACTATCCTACCGCTACGACGAACAGCAAATTCAGATTTACTTGCCCGAGGAGGCATCAGTTGGGGACACGGTGGAACTTGAGCTCAATTACGTCGCCTTTCCCGATCGAAATGCTGGTGAAGGATCTGCTGCGATAACTGATACGAAGGGATTGTATTTTATTGATCCCATGGATACCATTCCGGGTAAGCCAACTATGCTTTGGACCCAGGGGGAGACCCAGCACAGCAGCAAATGGTTCCCTACAATTGACCAGCCTAATGAGCGACTCACGCATGACATTTGGATGACCGTGCCGGACAGCATGGTTTCAATCAGCAATGGGCGATTGGCAGGCCAAGAGAAGTTGAGCGGTGGCTTGCGGAAAGATCATTGGAAAATGGATCTTCCCCATGCCCCTTACTTGACAGCGATTGCGGTGGGAGATTTTGCAAAAGTGACTGCCTCCCATGGGGATTTACCCTTGGGATATTATGTGGAGCGAGGGTTTGAAAAAGGTGCGGCAAAAGTTTTTGCTTCCACTCCTCAAATGATCGGCTATTTTGAAAAAACACTGGGAGTTCCTTTTCCTTGGCAAAAATACGATCAGATCGTCGTTCGAGATTTCGTGTCTGGAGCGATGGAAAATACCACCGCCTCCATTTTTATGGAAGAACTTCTTTTGGATGAGCGAGAAGCTTTGGATTCAGAATGGGATTACATCATTGCCCACGAGCTGTTTCATCAGTGGTTTGGGGACTTGGTTACCGCCGAATCCTGGTCCAATCTCACCTTGAACGAGGCCTTTGCAAATTACAGCGAGTATTTATGGAATGCGCATCGCTATGGTCAAGATCAGGCGGATTTAAAGTTAGTGGTTGAGAAGGAAGGCTATTTTGCTGAAGCGGACACTGAGCCAAAGGAATTGATTCGATTTAACTATACCGATGCGGAGGACCTTTTTGATGCACATAGTTACAATAAAGGAGGGCTGGTGCTACACATGCTTCGCCGTCAGCTGGGAGATGCCGCGTTCTTTAAGGGATTGAACTTATATTTAACCCAGCATGCTTTCCAAGCGGTGGAGGCGCATGATTTGCGCTTAGCGATGGAGCGGGTCAGTGGGCAGGATTTGAATCCGTTTTTTAATCAGTGGTTTTTTGCAAAGGGACACCCGGAGTTGGCTATTGAGGTAGACTACTCTCAGCCGGAGAATCTGTTGTTACGTTTTTCACAGGTGCAGGACCTCAATGAATCCCCTGTTTTTCAGTTGCCCATCACCCTTAGCTGGTATGAGGGGAAAGTTCGAAAGACTAGAATTGTTCAATTAACCAAAGCGGAACAGGAGGTAGCCCTTGAAAACGGAAATCCGATCTCTTTAATATATGTGAATGAGGGGCAAGAAATCTTGATGAAGGGCAATCAAGTATTGAGTAATGCGCAGTATCTGCAGCAGTTTCAGGAATCCCAGTTGGGGGTGGCACGGTATGCGGCCTTGGATAGCTTGGTTTCGCGTGAAGCCATCGAAGAATTGACTGTGGCATTGCCCTTGGCGCTAGAAGATTCGTTTGCGGCGATTCGTGAACTTGGGCTTTCGCTCCTGCAGGCAGGTGATCAATGGAAGGAAGCTTTAGCTCCATTGGAAGAGCAGGTGTATCGATTGGCGGAAGAGGATACAGAGAATAAGGTTCGTTCGGGAGCTTTGGAGGTGCTTACCGAATGGAATCCTTCTGGGTACAGAGGGGCATTTACCCGTTTGGCGCGTGATCCTTCCTATCTGGTTGCAGGTGCTGCCTTGATGGGGTTGGCGCGAGTGGCAGATCCGGCAGTGGACCTTTCCTGGATGGAAACCTTTGAGCGGGAGACCAACTTTAGGATGACAGTTGGTTTAGCGGAGTATTACATTGTTAACAAGGTGCTTGGTAAGGGACCCTGGTTTGAGCGAACTTTTTCCAAGTTGACTGGGGAAGGTTTGTATTATTTCATGGGGTATTATGGAAGTTATTTTATGGAGGTGGAGGTTTCCGAAAAGGAAAGGGCCATTCGTCATTTATTTACTGTTTTGGAGTTCAATTCAAAGGATTACTTGCGATTAGGGGCTTTTCAAACTTTGCTGGGATTTGTCATGGAAGAGGGAGTGTTGGATAAAATGACAGCTCTAGCGGAGAAGGAACAGTCTGAGGACTTGCAAACCTACTATGCGTATTACTTAGAATTGCTGAAGGAGGAAAATTAATCCCTTGATTTCTAAAAGATTGAGGGGTCTTTTGAGAATTTTTTTTCAATTTTCAGGAACTCACTTTGATACTTTGATAAAAGGCTATAATTTTGCAGTCCGTTAAAGTTCCTGGGCAAATAAACCTGTAATTTTAGCGCAGTTGGGGGAATACCAAAGCGGCCAACTGGGACGGACTGTAAATCCGTTGACTTAAGTCTTCACAGGTTCGAATCCTGTTTCCCCCACGACTTGCAAAAAAACAAATTTATTTTGTAGTTTTGCAGGGCAAAAAAGTAACCGAGCAATCGGGTATAAGCGGGAGTAGCTCAGTT
>Ga0315905_10005129_pt1 | contig 13344 bp, 15 predicted proteins | sample LakEriMetagenome_5_FD_203522 | JGI IMG/M metagenome (GOLD analysis project Ga0315905, IMG submission 203522) | Freshwater fungal communities from buoy surface, Lake Erie, Ohio, United States - Buoy 4 MA121 | ecosystem: Environmental > Aquatic > Freshwater > Lake | place: USA: Lake Erie, Ohio... | reverse complement strand
TTTTTTTCCTGCTTAGCGACAAACTGACCGGGTGACATGACAAGCAGCGGCGTCTGAATTTGCCAACGAGTGAAATTACTGCCATGCCCCCAGTAGCCCATGCCATTCTCATTGAATTCTTCCGCATGGTCGCCCGTAATCACGACCCAGGTATTTTCGAGTGCCCCCGATTTTTTTGCAGCCGCCAGTATTTTTCCAACCAACGCATCCAAATAGAACAAGCTGTTGTGATAGTTGTTCTTATAAGGCGCAGCATCAGTTTGCCTATTAATCGCAAAACCTCCCTCGATTGCAGGCAATGGTTTAAATCGCGCATAGTCAGGCGGATAGGTATAGGGTGAATGAGATGACGTCAAAAAAAGGAAATCAAAACGTGGTTTTGTAGACGTGTTATCAAAACTTGCTAGATAACTCGTAACGACTTTTTCATCAGTTGGATGTGTAATGACGTTTTGTTCAGGCACGTGCGGAAAAAATAATTTTCGCAACGAGAATCCATCTAAATTACCCGATGTAAATACGTGGCTTTCATAACCCAATTGGTGCAAGCTTTCAGTAAACAAACTGGGATTACGGCCGGGTGATGATTTAAATAATTCAAAATAATTCGGATGTAAGCCATACATCAAACCGAATAGCCCGGGCACAGTCACCGCACCGCTAGAGAGATGCTTTTCAAAACGCGTTGAATGCTGCGCAAATTTTTCCAAGTTGGGCATAACCTCTGCATTGAGGCTATCGGCCTGCCAACTCTCGAGCACAATGAGTAAAATAGAGGGTGAATTAGGCTTGGGCGAACAAGCAGGATCTTGCAGTGGATATCGAACAAGACCACTCAATTTTTTTGACGTTAATTCAATCTGACCGGCTTTGGCTGGAAACAGCGCTGGCCACCAGTCACTAATTGCTTGCGCACTGTCTGCTTTTTCTACGGGATAGTAAAGTGGCAGATAGGGTCGGTAACTGGTGATCTCTTCGCGATTGAAATAGGCGGCCCAGATGTTAATCACTGAGTTGGCAGCCCAGCCGGTAGGCATCAGTAAAAGGCCAACAATAAATACGGGAAGTCCTTTTGCAGTGCCACTTCGAATTGATGCGTACAACCAGATCACACCTGCCAGCATCAAGAGTGCCAGTCCACCTGCAACCCCCAATACCAAGGCGGGTATACCCATGCCACTAAAGTCCAGAAGAAACATTCGGACAATCAGCCAATCAAGATGAAAGCGGTATAAATTAAAAACCACTAGATCAATCGCTAGATAAACCAGCCAGACCCAAGCGAGGAGTGGTAACAACCAACGTGTTTTGCTTAGCAAACTAAAGGGCAGCAGCAGAGCGCTACTAATCAGCAACAAGGTACCGAAATAGCCCGCAATGCTGATTTGGTAAACCCATGCCAAAAAACCATCTGCGCTTGGGGCATCACGCAAAAAAAGACCGACGGCGACGGCGGTCAGAATACATAGATAAAACGTCAGTTTGATGTGATTGGTCAGTCTCTGTTTCATGAGCGAATGGATTATAGTCTGAGCTCATAGTGTTCTAGTCGAGACGTTTGCTTCTATAATCATCCGTAACAGACGAGGGAGGGTAAGTCCGATGAAAACAAGCTACGTCATTTTTACCATGCTGGTGCTCGGTGCTACCTTACCGGCGCAAGCCGCTGACAAAGAAGAAAAGCCCTCCCCTGAGCCGCAACTCAGCGTGGGTCAAACGCCCGCCATGTCCGAAATCCCAACCATGAAACAACAAGGTGAGCGGATGGCGGTGCTGATGCAGCAGCTGTCGAAAGAAAGTAATCCCGACATCCGTCGCCGCATCATGGCTGAAGCCATGTGCCCGCAATAAGCGTTTAGTGCGCGCCGTTTAAAATCCATTCCGCCAGCATCGAAGCGTCGGTCGGGGTCAGATAGTCAATCACGGGATGCGGTAAATCACCCCAACGCCCCTGGCTTCCTTCGCGAATACGTTGTGCCAGCTCTGTAATAACGGGCTTACCTTTGTAGCGTTTGGCGATGGCTTTGAGAGAAGGTCCTGCGGCGCTTCCGGTAGCGTCGTGACAACTGGTGCAACCAGACGACTGAAATAAAGACCTAGCAGCGCGGATATCTGCAGAATTCATTTTGGCAAACGCCTCGGGCGCTGAAGCTAATGCAAATATAGTTAATGAAAGGCTGATTAATTTTTTCATGGCAGATCTCCCATAGCGCCCATGAGAGACGCTTTGATCTGCATTAACGCACTATCGGAGACAACGAGCCTGTATCTAGATCAAAATTTTTCGGAATGTTTGGGTCATCCCGAGAACAAGTTTATTTAACACCTTCGAGTTCGACAATAAGCATTCGGGCTGCCTAAGCAGCCCGAAAACAAAATCGCGAATTCAACTCGGATTATTAAGGTGTTTCTTCAGAAATTATGGGAGCTTCTGGTGCCTCTGGTGCCTCTGGAGCCTCGGGTTCAATTGGCGGCGGTGGCGCTGATGGCGCTGGTGCAATTTGCTTAGCAGGCACGTTGCTACCGGTTTTGTAGATACTGCCCCGAATCGAGCCACCCTTCTTGATTTCCATTTCAGTGTAGGTCACCGAACCAGCAATCACGCCCGTGGATTCAACCAATAAAGTTTTATTGGCGACAGCGGTATCTGTTAATGAACCCGCAACTTTGATGTGATTCGCGGTAGTCTTACCGTCGACCGAACCATTCGTTTGAATAGCGATCACATCGGCAGTCAACTGACCTTCGAGTTTGCCATCAACGCTGGCAAGTCCGGGCACATTCATGGTGCCCTGCATGTAAACGCCGTCTCCTACAAACAGGGAGCCGGGTGGAGTTGTATCAGCCATAGGTTTTCGTTCAGGGTTGATAAGAAAATGCTTGCCAAAGCTGTTCGATATCGCCATAAGCCACGCGATGTTGCATCATACAAGTTTTACATGGTTTGCACTACTTCTAGTAAACATCTTCTAAAAATATAATTTTGAAAACACTTAACGCTCCACACTCACCGCGCTTACTGTTATTTGCCGGTCATGCAGGCACTGGCAAGACCACTCTTGCCAAACGCGCATTGCCTCTGCTGGCAGCAAAAAGCAAACGAGATTTTTTCTTTCTCGACAAAGACACCGCCTATGGCGCGTTCAGCTCTCACGTCATGGGCCTGCTCACTGGAAATCCTGCTGATCGCGATAGTCCTACCTATCTGCAAAACCTTCGTGATCGCGAGTATTCAGGATTGCTCGACATTACCCGCGAAAATCTCGCTTTGGGAATGAATGTGATGTTAGTCGGTCCATTCACGCGCGAACTCATGGCAGGCAAGTTTTTTGAGCCTGCTCAATTAGACATGCCTGCGCATACCGAATGTCGTGTCGCGTGGATTGATTTATCGACTGAAGAAGCAAAACGCCGCATTGAAGTGCGCGCTGACGCGCGCGATGATTGGAAACTCGCTAATTGGGATGATTATCTAAAGCGACGTGTTCAACCGCCCAGCCACGCTTCATTACGTCGTTTCGATAATCAAGAATTTGATCCGACAGCATTTGATTTATTGATCGATCATTTGCTGTCGTGATCTATTGAAAAAATTAAATCACTCGATCGCTTGATACACCAAGGTTTTAATCATGCGACGGTAATACTGACGTGACGCGCCGGGAGTTTGTGCCATCAGCAAACCAATGACTTGTTCTTTAGGATCAATCCAAAAGAAGGTTCCGCCATAACCGCCCCACGCATAGTCACCTTCAGAACCCGGTACGCTCGCCATACCCGGGCCTTGTCTCACCATAAAACCTAAGCCAAAGGTATAACCTTGCACGCCCATCAGCAGTTCACCCGGCTGCACAGGTGTAGCAACCTTAGGGCCTAAATGATCAGAGGTCATTAACGCAATCGTCGTGCGCGACAGATATCGTTTGCCATCAAAGCTGCCGCCGTTGAGCATCATCTGGCAAAAACGTAAGTAATCATCCGCAGTGGTTGAAATACCTGCGCCACCTGAATCATTCCCCATAGGCTTGGTCACATCGAGCACCAGGTAGTAAGGCTGCCCGGTCAAAGGATCAATACGAAATGGTTCGGCCAGCCGTGACGCTTTTGCAGCAGGCACCAGGAAACTTGTGTCTTTCATTCCCAGTGGTTTGAACAATCGTTCTTCGAGTAATGCGCCCAATGTTTGATTGGTGATCGATTCAAGTACACGACCCAGCAAGTCAGTCGATAAACTGTATTCCCACGTTGAACCCGGTTGCCACAGCAACGGCGCTTTGGATAAAGCATCAATCTGCTGCTGCGGAGTCAGTGTGATCCACTTACCTTGTACTTCGGAAGAAAACAATCCAGCTTCCTGATACGGCCCTTTGATCGCTGTGAAGCGAGTAAATTCAGCGTAGGTAATTCCCGACGTGTGTCGTAGAAGATCATGAATAGTGATGGGTCGTGCAGCGGGTACACGTTCGCTATTACCATCCGCCGGATTCGACAGCACAGACATTTTCGCCATCGAAGGAAAAAACTTAGATACCGGATCATTCAACTGCAGACGACCTTCTTCAACCAACATCATTGTCAGTACCGACACCATAGGCTTAGTCATCGAGTACGCACGGAAAATGGCATCGCGCGTCATCGGCTTAGCACTTGGCTTATCTTGAAAACCTACTGCATCCGCATAAACAATCTTGCCTTTGCGCGCGACTAAAACTACTGCGCCGGGAACGCGATTTTCAGTGACTTCGGTTTGCATCAAATCGTGAATTCGCGATAGCCGTATTGGTGACATACCTTGCGATTGCGGCGCCCCAGCGGCAAGCTCAGCCGCCGAAACACTAACGCTCAGCACCAACAGACCGACGGATATCAACACACGACGAATCAGTGGCGACGAAAAATAGCGCATGGATATCTCCTTATTAGTAAATCAAACGTGGCGACGTTGATTAGTCACGCCGCCACTCTGTGCAGATTAAGCGATGGGTTATGAACGTGACTTCAGCCAAGCCTTGCGAATTCGCAGCGCCGTCAGCGGTTTATCGCGCATGGTCAACGCAAACTGAGGTGCTGTGTCCGATTCAAGCGTCACGTCGAAGGTCATCAATTCATCACGGCGGAAGGCGTGAACTTCCACGACATCGCCGGCACGATAGCGCTGCAACAAGCCATCCAGATTGCTACCCGACACACGTAAACCATCGACAGCAACGAGCGTGTCACCTGCCGACAAACCTGCTTGATGCGCAGCGCCCGTCTCGTGAACACTGGCTAATTTGCACATGCCACCTTCTTGTTGAACACGAACATTCAGAGAGAGTTTGTTTACTTTGATCTGATTGGTGAGCGTAATTCCCATGCTTGCAAATGCATCAACGAGCGGTAGATCACGCGTACCTCGTACAGCCAAATCAAAAACAGATTTCAATGCTAATCCGGTGACTTCGTCGAACAAGGCTTCAAGTTCATGATCTTCCAAACCGACGCCACCGTTGGCTGAGTAAAAATGTCGACCGTAACGACGCCATAGCGCGCGCATCACATCATCCAGCGAGCGTCGCCCGCGTGTATCGCGGCGTATAACTAAATCTAATAACAAAGCTACCAATGAACCTTTAGCGTAGTAACTAACGATGGCATTCGGCGCGTTTTCATCTTGCCTATAGTATTTAGTCCACGCATCAAAACTTGATTCCGCAACCGTTTGCTTGAGCCGACCACGACTGCGATGCACACCATTGATAGTTTTTTCTAGTAGCTTCAAATACGCAGGCGTATCAATCACGCCAGAGCGCAATAAAATCAAGTCATCGTAATAACTGGTAAAGCCTTCAAACAACCACAGCAGCGTGGTGTAATTTTCTTGATCTAATGTATACGGCGCAAAGGCAGCTGGCTTGATGCGTTTGACATTCCAAGTATGAAAATATTCATGGCTGCATAGACCAAGAAAACCGCGATACCCATCCGTTAACTCAGTTTGACCCAGGACAGGCAAATCATTACGCGCGCAGATCAGTGCTGTTGAAGCTCTGTGCTCTAAGCCGCCATAGCCATCACCAACGGCCAGTGTAAGAAATACATAGCGCGACATAGGTGCAGATTTGCTGTTCGGCTCAAAAAAAGCGATTTGTTCTTCGCAGATTTTTTTCAAATCAGAAGTCAAACGTTTGCTATCTAAACCAGGCACTTTTCCGGTTATAGCCATCTCATGCGGAACGCCATGCGCCTGGAATGAAATTAATTCGAACTCACCCATCTCCACCGGATGATCAATTAATTCATCGTAATCATCAGCGATGTAGGTGCCAAAGCGATGTCTACGCGCCTTTAGTTCACGCAATGAAGTCGCAACTCGCCAATCTACAAATGCCTCACCCTCAGGCGCTTGGATATCGACAATGTGGGGTAACTCTTCTTTACCATGCGCTTTCAGAAAAACGCTGGTGCCATTAAAAAATCCATGCGTTTGATCCAGATGCGCCGCACGCACTGATAAATCCCATGCATAGACTTGATACGTCATCTCAAGCGCGCCCTTGCATGGCGCAGCTTGCCAAGTATGTTTATCTATTTTTTTTAACCGAAGCTTGCGGCCCTCGGAACTCGCGCTAATGCTTATGATATTGCGAGCAAACTCGCGAATCATGTAACTGCCCGGTATCCACGCCGGAAGAGAAAACAACTGACCTTCGCTGGCGGGTTTAGTCAGAGTGAGCGTTACTTCAAACAGATGCATTACCGGATCGATAGGAACGATGCGGTAATGCACAGATTCGCGACGTGTTGCCATCAAGCCCTCACATTCACGACGAGTCGGCCTTTGACTGCACCTGCGAGAATTTTTGGCGCCCACTCCAATGCCTGAGCCAAGGTAATTTCGTGCGTGATTTTATCTAAAGTTTCGGGCTTGATCTCAAGCGCTAAATTAGACCAGGCAGCAATACGACGTTCAATTGGCACCATCACACTATCAACACCAATTAATTTCACGCCGCGCAAAATGAAAGGCGCGACCGTTGCAGGGAAATCCATACCCTGTGCCAAACCACAGGCCGCTACCGTTGCACCGTAACGGCACTGCGCCACTGCATTAACTAAAGTGTGTGAGCCGACTGAATCAACCACACCCGCCCAACGCTCTTTTTGCATCGCTTTGCCGGGTGCAGAAAGTTCAGCACGGTCCATCACATCGACAGCACCTAATGACTTCAGATAATCTGCTTCAGCTAATTTTCCAGTCGAGGCAATCACTTTGTAGCCTCGTGCTGCGAGTATGGCGATTGCCACGCTACCCACACCGCCGGATGCACCAGTGACTAATATTTCACCATCCGTTGGTTTCACACCTTGTTCAGCTAAAGCCATAGAGCACAACATCGCGGTATAGCCTGCCGTACCAATCGACATCGCTGTGCGCGTGGACATACCTTTCGGTAGCGGTATCAACCAGTCGCCCTTGAGCTTGGCGCGCTCCGCCAAACAACCCATGTGCGCTTCACCCACACCCCAGCCGTTCAGCACCACCTGATCGCCCACCTTCCATGATGCATGCGTCGATGCAATCACTTCGCCAGCACCATCAATCCCCGGCACCATAGGCCACTTACGTACGACCGGTGATTTACCAGTGATAGCTAAACCATCTTTGTAATTAATTGTGGAGTATTCAACTGCGATGGTGACATCACCATCTGCAGGCAAATTGGCCTCATCAATTTGCGTTAACTCAGCGCGGGTTGTGCCGTCGTCATTTTTATTCAGCAGAATGCCTTTGAACATGTCTATCCTTAGTAGTTATAGGTGAGATCGTATGGAGTGTTTTTACTTGATAGCCGCAAGGCGCGATTCCAAAGTCTTGGAATCAATTGCACCCGGCACACGCGTGCCATCAGTAAAAAATATGGTGGGAGTACCGGTCACTTTGAGTTTGCGGCCTAGCTCTACTACTTTGTCCGTTGATGCCGTTGCATTACACGATTCCGCTGCAGCTGCTGGCGTTTTACCGTTAAGCATCCAGTCATCCCAGGTTTTTGATTTGTCTGCTGAACACCAGACGTTTTTTACTTTGGTACGTGAATCATCGCTAAGAATGGGATACATGTAGGTATACACCGTAATGTCTTTTGTATCCGCCAAGGTCTTGCGGAAGCGTTTGCAGTAACCGCAATTAGGATCTTCAAACACAGCAATCACGCGCTTGCCAGTGCCTTTGACACTTTTGATGGCAGCATCCAGTGGAAGATCAGAAAATTTAATTTTATTGATTTCATCCAGACGCGCTTGGGTAATGTCTTTCGATGTTTCCGTATCGAGAATGCGTCCAATGAATACAAATTTACCTTCGGCGTCCGAGTAAATAATCTCGTTACCCACCTTAACTTCATAAAGGCCGTTGTACGGCGTCTTAATGATCGTCTCTATTTGCGTGCCATCACCTAAGCGTTGGGTGAGTGTTTTTTTGAGTTTTTCTTCAATCGATTGAGCTAATGCGGGCAGCGTCAGCGCGAAAAAAAAACCGAATATGAAACGTTGAACTAACTTCATCAGAAACTTTCAGTAGTGTTTGAAAAATTGGAATGGCCTAAGGCCTGCCTTGCAAGATGATTTTTCAGAAACGGGAGTTTATCAATCAACCGCATTCCTACATTTCTTAGTAATTTGACGGGAGGCAGATCGGAAGAAAAAAGTCTGTGTAGACCGTCTGTGGTGACCTGCATCAGTAAAACATCTTCCGCCCGCAAACGAGCATAACGATTCAGCAAACGAGCATCACCGCAATCAGTTTGTTTTGACTGACTTAGCACTGACATCAGCGCATCCACATCCGCAAAACCTAAATTCATTCCTTGGCCCGCCAAGGGATGCACAACATGAGCAGCATCACCCACGAGCGCAATTCGGCTGGCAATCAACGAATGCGAACGTATCAAACGCAAAGGAAAGGCTTTCGGAATAGATGGCGGCAACATCTCAAATTGCCCCAGTGTTTGACCGGGTAATGCTGAGAGACGCTCACACAATTTTTCTGGAGACTCTGAAAGCAATCGATTTGCTAGCAACTCAGGGGCCGACCACACCAGCGATACGCGTTGGCCGGGTAAAGGCAGTAATGCCACAATGCCATCACTTCCTAAAAACCATTGGCTAGCAACACCGTGATGAGCATTTGTGCAAGAAAAATTTGCCACCACTGCGCTCTGATCATACGAGCGGTAATCGATGCTCGTGTCGGCCTGCGCCCGCACCCACGAATTCGCGCCATCCGCACCAATAATCAATGAGGTAGTCAGAACAGCGCCGTCATCAAGCGTCACTTGCACATGCTGTTCTGTATGCGAAAGCTGATTCGCACGTCCTTTAATGAAATTCACACCCGATGCAAAACTCAATGCCGAGTCCAATGCGCGATTCAGATTGCTGTCTTCGACTATCCACGCTAATGCACCAACTCGCGCGCCGTAAGCATTAAAAGCCAAGGAACCGGGGTGAGCTTGATCGTCACCCTGTACAGCCATCGCATCGACAGGTGCAATACGAGTTAAATCCATCGCATCCCAGACTTTAAGCGAAGAAAGGAGGCTCTTAGCGACATGATTGAGGGCGTAAACGCGCTGATCCCATAATGGCTGACTAGCCGCAGACGCTGATTTCTCTGGTATCTCAGGTGCCAAAAGCGCCACTTTGTAGCCTGCACGTGCTAACGCGAGTGCACTCGCTTTGCCAATCACGCCATTGCCGATAATGCAGATATCCGATTGAATTTTCATTGAGTGAGACGTGACCAGATCGCTTTGATAACCGAATCCAGATTATAGCCTCGCTGGCTCTTAGCTTTTCATAAGGGGAATGTTTTGCTATACTCCCGCCTCTTGGCCTGGTAGCTCAGTCGGTAGAGCAGAGGATTGAAAATCCTTGTGTCGGTGGTTCGATTCCGCCCCGGGCCACCAAGAATCACAATAGCCCATTTATTGGGCTATTTTTTTTACCGCGATGAAAAGTTGCCAAAAGAGCTCCGGTGAGCGGCGAAGTCGTTTTTTATGCCCCCATGCTCTCGCGCCAATGAATATGATTACAGTCATCATCGCCTCTTATAGATACGGACACCTTGCTGCTCATTGCATCGAGTCATTGCTATCTCAAACTACTCTCCCCTCAAGAATTTTATTGGTAGATGACGGTGGCTTAGATTGCAGCCATCTACCCAGCCTATATCCAGATATTGAATACATTTTCAGACAAAAAAATTTGGGCGTTGTCGATAACTTTCACGACATGCTCTCTAAGGTAAACACAGAGTATGTGCTGTTCATAGGTGCTGATAATTGGTTACGATCCGATGCAATTGAGTTGCTCTCAAATGCCAACACCGATATCGTGACTTACGACATTGTTGTTACAGGTGAATTAAAGGAAGAAATCTTAACTAGGGTGCCTGGTGAGACGCTACCTTACAAGGGTGACTTGTATTGGGATCGCCAAGGTCAGCATCATGGATCAATGATGTACCGTACAGCCTTTGGACAAAGAATTGGCTATAAAAAAAGATATGAAGATGGCGCCCATCCTCAAGAAGATTGGAACCTGTGGGACAAGATGCTAGAACAAGGCGCAACAGTAGCAAGCATCAAAGAAGGGCTTTTATTCTATAGAAGACATAGAGAAAATTTTTTGAAATACTCGCATGAATCGTTGCGCTTACAAGACTTAGATTTAAGTTGCGCTTTAGAAGAATGAGTCTGTAAATTGAGATCGACAAGTGCTCATACCTAGTTGATTTCAATCAGGGCCACCACGATGTACAAAAAACCACCTTCGGGTGGTTTTTATTTGGCCGGTTTATGATTTTGTTTAAACCGACACCTTACGTCATAGCTCTGAAACAAATATTTCCATATAATTGGAAATATGAAAAATTCTAAAGCAATTTCAGCTTTCCTCGCACTAGGACAAGAAACTCGTCTCAATGTATTCCGCCTGATTGTTCAACGTGGTGATGTGGGTTTAACGCCGAGCGAAATCATTGAGAATCTTGGTATTCCCAACGCCACACTAAGCTTTCACTTAAAAGATTTAGTAGATGCCGATCTCTTGTTAGTAGAGCGACAAGGCCGTAATTTGATCTATCGCCCAAATGCTCAGCAAGTTCAAAAATTAAGCGAGTTTTTATTAGATAACTGCTGTGGTGGTAAGCCTTGCACTCCTACTCACTCTATTAAAAAGGTGAACTTCAAATGAAAAAATACAACATTCTTTTTCTATGTACGCATAATTCTGCTCGATCGGTATTGGGTGAGGCATTGGCCACTACAGATTCAAGCGGTAAGTTTGTAGGCTATTCAGCAGGCTCTACTCCTGGCACTTCCATTAATCCATTCGCTCGGGAATTAGCCATAGAGATGGGCTATGACGAAAACAAGTTACGCTCGAAATCATGGGATGAGTATGGCTTGCCAGAAGCTCCTAAAATGGATTTCATCATTACCGTTTGCGATGATGCCGCAGGCGAGCAATGTCCGTATTGGCCCGGTAATCCAGTAACAGCACACTGGGGATTTCCTGACCCTTCACAAGTACAAGGTACTGAGGATGACAAACGCAAGGCTTTTAAGAACGTCATGATTGGATTGAAAAAGCGTATTGAAATTTTAGGTAGCCTACCCTTAGAAAAATTGGATTCACTGAGCCTTAAAGAAATTCATACAAAAGCATGAAAAACTATATCTGTGAGTTCGTAGGCACAGCCCTGTTATTAGCGATAGTAGCGGGATCGGGCTTTATGGGTGAATCACTGGGTGCTGGCAATGCCGCAGTTGCTTTACTTGGGAACAGTATTGCAACGGGAGCGGGACTTTACGTCTTGATCGTTTTATTGGGACCGATTTCGGGGGCACACTTTAATCCAGTAGTTACATTCATGTTTTGGAAAGTAGGTTATTTAGATTTACGAAAGATGCTGGGCTATTGGATGTGTCAGTTTGCTGGTGGCATCTTAGGAATATGGCTCACTCACATCATGTTCAGCTTACCGCTTATACAAGAATCGACAAAAACCAGAACAGGATTAGGAATGTGGGTAAGTGAATTTGTATCAACGCTTATCTTACTTTCAGTGATTTATATCGGCGATAGTAAAGCTAACGATAAGGTTCCAATGTTAGTTTCTTTAACAGTTATAGCAGGCTACTGGTTTACTTCCTCTACCTTCTTTAGCAATCCAGCAGTTGCTGTGGCTAGGAGCTTAACTAATACCTTTGTCGGAATTTCCCCTAATGATGTCTTGGGATTTGTTGTAGCTGAAGTCATAGCAGCACTACTGGTTGTGGGCATTCTTGCTCTAGTTGAGTCGAAAGATAGCAAGAGCTATGCAAGGGGTTTGTAGTAGAAATGTCGTTTAAAACGATAGTCCAGGTCTAGAATCGGGCATCCTCAGACCGGTTTTATTCCGCCCCTGGCCACCAAGATGTATAAAAAACCACCTTCGGGTGGTTTTTTTATTTGTCTCTTGTTAGTTTCCTTCGCAATCCGTATACTTGTACTACTTATAGAACAAGTTCTGACGGAGGGCTCTATGCGAGTGATCAACTTTTCCGATGCAAGAAATCAACTCAAGCAAGTCATCGATCAAGTCGTTGATGACGCCGACTTTACTGTGATCGCTAGACGCGATGCGCAAGATGCCGTCGTGATGTCGCTGGACACCTTCAACAGTTTGATGGAAACACTCCATCTGATGAAAAGCCCTGCCAACGCCAAGCACCTAGAAAAATCCATCACCCAATATCGCAAAGGTCAGACTAAATCCAAGGGATTGGTCGATGCGGAGTAAGTTAGTCTGGACCAATGCAGCGTGGGAAGACTATGTGTACTGGCAAAGCCAAGATAAGAAAACGCTCAAACGCATTAACCAGCTTTTAAAAGAAGTAATGCGCGATCCTGAAGTTGGCATTGGTAAGCCCGAGCCTTTACGAGAAAACCTTGCAGGGTTTTGGTCAAGACGAATTGATGACTCGCATCGGCTCGTGTACGCGATTGAGAAAGACCAGATTATTGTGATCGCTTGTCGTTACCACTACGAGTAACTCAGATAACCGGATCAGACATCCTGCACCCTGCTCGATTCCTTCCGGGGCCACCAAGATGTCCAAAAACCACCTTCGGGTGGTTTTTGCTTTTTGGGCGTAAATTGGATCGGGTCGGGGATTTCACAGTTCGTTCAATGTAATTGGATATCAACTAATTGCTGGATGCTGACGAACTAAGGTATTCCTCTAGGCCTAGCCACCAAACTCGCTAAAACCTATAATTAAATTTTCCACTTTCTACACGCAGTTAAGTCATGAAAAT
>Ga0315905_10005128_pt1 | contig 13345 bp, 8 predicted proteins | sample LakEriMetagenome_5_FD_203522 | JGI IMG/M metagenome (GOLD analysis project Ga0315905, IMG submission 203522) | Freshwater fungal communities from buoy surface, Lake Erie, Ohio, United States - Buoy 4 MA121 | ecosystem: Environmental > Aquatic > Freshwater > Lake | place: USA: Lake Erie, Ohio... | reverse complement strand
TCGATCCCCAGACACGCAATCCCGCCCACGATGGAGGCCACAACGATCCACGGCAAGATCCAAAAAGCCGCCTGTTCCCACTCCTGCTTGAGCCCCATCCCCTTGATCAATCCGAATCCGTATGCGGCTCCGATCAAGGTCAACGGCAACAGGGAAACACTCAGCCGATCCAAGAATGTCGTCGACTGGATCGGTTGCACATGCCAAAACAGCGTCACGGCATACAAAATACCGAGCGCCAGAGACAATACGCGGATGAACGAGGATCCCGTCCCCTGCGCGTCGGCGGTGCCCAAAACGGTCGAACCCAATGCTATCGGACGCGAGGACCACATGCTCACATAGCGAGCCAGAATCCCGGAGGCAAATGCCACCGCCATGATCGCATTGGCACAGATGAAACGGAAGCCGAGATTCTCTTGAAGGAACTGGGCTGCGACCCCCATCGAAGCCACGAATACCGCCAAAAAAATGTTCATCGTCACGACCAGGTTCGCGGGAGATTTTTCCGGGAGCTTGGGAAGCCGAATCGCACGTGCGAGTTCTTCATGAATGCGAGCTCCCGCGCGCCACAGAAAACTGGTTCCCAAGCAATACGCAGCAAAAAAGGCCGTCGCTAACCATAAGAGCACACCGGCATGGGGCGCCACGGCTTGCAGCATGCACACCACACCGGACAACCCGCTCACGTACACCACCGCATGCTCATCGCGCGATTTCGACGACCAAAACCCGGTCATGCCGGCAACGATGCTCGATCCGATCGCCACCGCGTACCACCCGATGGGAAACGTCGCAATGCTCTGCGTCGAGTTGACTTGCATCGCATAGACCAACCAGAGACCGCTGCACAGAGCCAGCACCAACGTGGCGACGATCACGGGAATGCGAACGAGCCGACCGAACCCGAGGCACGTCCCGATCCCGGAGGAAAGAGCGAGGATAGCGCATTGTGCAAAGATCGTATCCCACCCGCGCTCCATCGTGAAACCCGATCCGCCACGGTACAAAAGTGTAAAGATCAGCCCGGCCGCTTGGGCCGTCAACAGACCGACCAACCAACTCCACCGATCTCGATGCAACCATGCGTTCGCGATCGCAAGCGCCCACGCGGCCAGTAATACAACCACGGGCACAAGCCCCACTCCCGTCCACGGCCCCGCAAAAAATACTTTCTGACCAACCAGACGAATCGCGATGCAGGCCAGGATCCCCACGATCCAGATCAAGACCGAAAAGGAGTTGGCTCGACGCACGGATGCCGCAATCATCGCGGCCCCAGTGACTGTCATCAGAATCGCACACGATACGAGCGACGCATCGACAGCACTCCAGACCGGCGCGATAATCCCCATGCCCGCAATGCCCGCGGCACCAATCCACGGTGGCAGCTCGGCATGCGCGCGTTGAAAATAGCGATCGATGAATAAAATACTTGTTGCAACAAGTATTCCGCCCGATGCCCAATTCAAACCCGCCATGGTTGCGGGGTGATAGAGAACGATTCCCGCGATCAGGACCAGGCCAACCAGCAAGAAGCCTGTGCTGACCTGTCGCAGGGCAGTCTGCCATTCCCCTCGGACCAATACCGCTGGTCGCCCCGACCAATGCAGTAATGCGTCGGATCGCGTGTCGCGCGCAGTGTAAGCTCGCCAGATGATGCTGAAGATCGACGCCGTTGCCGATAATGCCGCGGTCAATCCGATCCACGCTTCCACACGCATGCCGTTGGACTTTAGGATCAGCATGTATCCCACGACCACGGTCACCATCAAGAAGATCGCCGAAATAAATGCCAGGTGAGGACTGGGTCGGGCAGCGGATACGGTGACTAGCGCGAACGAGATCAACAGGATCGGGATCGCATACGAAGCCGCTAAACCCATCCGGGCAAACATCGAATCGGGATTCGGGCCAGTCAGAGGATTGGCGATCACGGCGATGGCGACTTGGAGAATCACCCAGGTCACTAACGGCGCTGCGAGCAACGTCGATGCGGTGATCGCGGCCACCGAACGCATTTGGTTTTGCGAGGCGCTGTAACCATGGCTGAATTGCACCAGAGCGAGAACCATCGCGCACATCGCCATCAATCCCGTGATCGACCAAGCCCACAAGCTCCCGGGCATGTCTGGAACTCGCTGCAGAACCGATACCAAGACGATGGTCACCATCGCAAACCAAGGGACCATCGCATTGATCGAGATCACCGAAAAAAGAGAGTCGAACCGCGCGAACAACCGCGATGCCTCCGGCTCCCGCTCGCGATCGACGCGCTGAATCCAAACCGAAAGGCCCAGACTGGCAAAAAAGAAGAAAATCGTGGTCAACCATCGCAGGGCCGATGCCACCGCCACGCTTGATTCGAATCGCGACGCGATCGGATACCACAGAGCAAGAAACAGGGTGATAGCCAATCCCATCCATACCAGACGTGGCTTGCTGACTTCATGCCTCGCGTTCCAAAATGCGGCAACGAGAGCCAACAAACCGATACCCCAAGCCGCCGTCATTGGAGGAAGCCACCAGACGCGATACCGGTCGCTGCCTATACCCCAGGATCCGGCCGCATGGGGAATGCCAGACAGTTCCAAGGCCTGGAGCGATGGGACCGTTCGCCCGCGGGTATCCCCATCCTGGACAAACGAAACCAACTCGGTCGTCTCCAAGGCATTGCGAGGGATCAACTCTTGGATCGTACCGGGCGCTGCACCATAAACCAACAGCCCGAGCATGGCGAAGGCTGCTGTCGAGATCACATAGTGCCCGACGCTGCTGTCGTGCAAATCGATGAATGGACTGGCCAGTCGCGACCAACCTCCGCGAGAGCCGCGGCGAAAGATCTCATGCAGGGCGATCAGTACACTTCCCAAGACAAACAGCGTGAGCGCGGCATACTGCAAGAACATGGGATGCAAGTAGCCGTTGGGACTCTCCTCCCACCATGCCGATCTTTGGCAGCGAAGCGCCACCTCAACCAACCCGCATCCGATCGCGACCCATTGCGTGATGCGCCAGACGTTGGCGTCCGGATAAAGCCATGAGAACAAGAACCACAAGAGAACCGCGGACGCCAAGGTGCCGATCGAAAACGGCGCGCTGTCGGGCCACGGAACCGTTTGGTCCAAAAAGAACCAGGCCAAGGACACAAGCGTGGTCAAGGAAATGCCCGAGACCGTAGCCCCAGCGAGAATGCTCTCCCGGTCCGCGGGCTGACCGATCGCTCGCTTGATCATCATGACGATCGCCAGCGCGGTCGATACGCTGGCGAGGCAAGCGAACGCGCGCACCATCCAATGCGAGTCGACCCACCCGACCGCAATCCCCTGAACCGCTGCGGCAGCCAAAAAAAAGATCCCGACACCTTCGACCCATGGCTTCTTGCGAACAACACCAATCGCAAAGGCCGCGGCGGCATAGATTCCGTATACCGCACCAACACTCGTCGAGTATGCCTCGCGACCAAAGCCCAGGGCGGTCAGCAGAATCGTCCCCAGCACGCCGATGATCGCTGCCGACCGGAGCGCGGTGAGCGACGCATTGGGCCACGGCCGCTTGGCAAGCCCGATCGAGATCGCGCCGCACACCAGGCTGCAACCCACCCAGAGAAAACCGGTCGTCGGGGAAGCGATCTGCGTCCATAAAGCTTGCGGCGACTCATTCGTCCAAGCCAGTTGCCCCGTGAAGCAGTACCAGGCTAAGACTGCAATCATGCTCAAGGTGAGGTAAACCGGGTACCCCAAGCTGGCATGGCGCTCTCGAGCGGCAACCACTCCGATCAATACCAACCATCCCAACGCTGCACCGATCAATCGCCCCGGTACAGGGAACGAAAAAAGCATCGACGCCGCGCCGACACCGATCGCACACGCCGCCAGCAGCAGCATCGGGATCGTCAAGCTCGAACCCTTGGGAATTTTTCGACCGATGTCCAGCGCGATGATCAAGGCGGGCGCCGCCAGAAGGCTCAGCAACGGACTCAATGCAATAAAACTCTGCATCGGTTGCCCTGAACACCGGAGCAGAAGTCCACCAGCGAGCAAGAATCCGAATGTCGCGAGTGCATAGAATTCCAGCGCGGGTGCAAAACGCCCCTCGGCTTGCTTGAATAACGGTTTCCAAGCGAGTCCGATCGCTGCTGCGTTCAAACCAAGAAGTCCGGTACCCCAACCGTACAGCAATGGAATATCCGCTCCGTCAGAAACCGTTCGCCGAATCAACAAATTCGCCAACGCAAAGGCAATCGGCGTCAGAGTCGTGATCCAAACAGACGAAGGGGTCAGCACCTTGGCCGCCTGCCACGCCAACGCGCCGAGAATGGCCAGCGAAACCATCTCGCCACCCACCGTGAACCAATCCCAAGTCATTCCCAGCGTGAACAGCGCGAAAGCCAGAAAATTCAGCGGCAGGAGCATCATCCCGATGACCAGGATCCCCTTGCTGGTCGTCGGCAACTTCCAGCGATGCCACGCGTACAACCCCAGGCCGAACGTGGCCATGTTGATGCCGGTAAAGATAGAGAACTTCAGCCATGGACGACTCGCGATATTTTCCCAAAAACTAATAACCAACGCGACCGAGCAACAGACGATGAGAAGCCCGCCAACCAATTCGCCCCAGCGGATGTTGCTCTCCTCGAGAAACGCGCTCATCCATTGCGACCATGAGCGCGCCGAAGGCAACTTCGGTGCATCTACTTGTTTTGCTTTTGGATATTCGCGATCGAGCGCGTGGACATGTTCTCCAAGACGCGACGACGGAACGGGCGACGACGGAACGGGCGACGACGGAACGGGCGACGACGGAACGGGCGACGACGGAACGGGCGACGACGGAACAGGCGACGACGGAACAGGCGACGGTGCGGCGACGGCGGGTGGAGCAACCGTGGGTGGAGCAACCGTGGGTGGGACAACCGTTGCGATAACAGGGGGCGATGGTGTATCAGGGGGCGTCGGTATCGGAGTTGGAACGCGATCCAGCGGACGTTCACCCCGACGTTCGCGAGACAACTGCTCCTCGAGTTGCCCCAAGACATGGAACCCCCGTTGCCTGGTCTCTTCATCGATGAGTTTCCGAGCGAACGCTCCCTCGATCGCATTCCGACATACCTTGAGTCCTTGCAGCGCATCGGCCGAAACGGAACTCCACCCGCAATAGCGACAGGCTCTGTCCTCCGCGTCGATTGCGCGGCGACAAGCAGGACACGATCTGGGAGTCGTCACCGAAAAGATGCTTGCTCCCAGCACCCAAAGTCCATGTCCGATCGCCGCCCATAGCAAGAGACCAAACAAGAGGAAAAATAGCCCGACGATCCATTCCATGCGGTGGCTCCCACGGATGCAGGGTCGGATCGATCAGGAGGAGTTCCTTGGTCCAAGATCCGTTCCTGCGCGTTTCGATCGCACGACCTCCAGTCTACTCGACGGAAGTCCCCGCGGCACCATTTTTTCAGAGGGTGACTCCCCACGCGATCGGATCGATGGGAGCCACGATTTTCTGCAGCGACGATCGAATCCTTAGTCCGCAGGATTCAAATCGCGAATCTCCGCCGTGGAGGCAGTCTCGCTGACCGCAACCCGTTCAATGCGGATCAGCCACTTGCCACCGACATAACCATGGCACGTCCAGTCCCCGGTGTAGAGTCCCTCGCCGATGCTCTCCCCGTGGTATTCGATATGGTGTTTGCCGAGGTACTGTTTGAACAGATAGATCCGTTCCTGGTCGAGAAAACCCGTGAACTCGAAACGTCCGACGATGTCCGATCCTTCCGCGAAAATCTTCCCATCGGAAAACATCAGCTTGAGTTCTTGCATCGGCTGGCGACCATACCCCTCTTGCTCCCACCACCCAGAGCATTTCAGCGGAACCATCCCTCTCTTCCCTTCGTCCTCTCTGCGTTGCCCACTCGAACCTCTTGCCACCCTACCATGCCCCGTGCCAATCCATGCCCCGTGCCAATCCATCGCGATCGTATACCTCCGTTCGAGGGAGGCAACCGGTTTTTCAAGCAGTTTTTTGGCGACGGGGCGCCTTGCTCCTGGTGCAAAAGAGCCTCCCATAGTTCAAGATGACGAACTATCCTGGACAGTTCGGCTTTGCAATCACGTTTTCCCCTAACTTTATTTTGAAGCGAAGGTTCTGAACGCCATGGGGCTTTTCGACAAAATTCGTGGCGAGTTTATCGACATCATCGAGTGGCTCGATGACTCGCGAAATACGCTCGTTTGGAGATTCCCGCGCTACCAAAACGAAATCAAGAACGGAGCCAAACTGATCGTCCGTCCTGGCCAAGTCGCGATCTTCGTCTCCGAAGGTAAACTCGCCGACATCTTCGAGGCCGGCACCCACGATCTGATCACCGGCAACCTCCCGATCCTGTCCACCCTCAAGGGATGGAAGTACGGATTCAACAGCCCCTTCAAGGCAGAGGTTTACTTTGTCAATACGCGGCCAGTGATCGATCTGAAGTGGGGAACTCCCAACCCGATCATCCTCCGAGACCCAGAGTTCGGCCCGATCCGCGTTCGAGCCTTTGGTACTTATGTCTTGAAAGCGGTCGACCCGAAAGCGCTCCTGACAGAGATCGTGGGAACCGGTGCCGTCGTTTCGACCGACGAAGTGACCGAACTGGTTCGCGCAATCATCATCGAGTCGTTGAGCGATATGCTCGGCACATCGGAAATCGCCGCCCTCGATTTTGCGTCGAACTACCGTAGACTCGCATCCGAGCTTCAAAAGAAAGTCCAAGAACGGATCGACGACGAGTACGGGCTCGAACTTCCGCAATTGATGATCGTGAATATCTCGTTGCCCGACGAAGTCGAGAAGGCGCTCGATCTGAGCACCAAGATGAAGGTCATCGGCGACATGAATCGATTCCAGCAATATCAGATCGGGGAAGCGATGACCACCGCCGCAGCCAACCCCGCTGGCGGCGGAGCCGCCGAAGGATTGGGACTCGGAATCGGGCTTGCCATGGCCAACCGCATGGCGCCGATGGGTGGTATACCGATGGGTGGTATACCGATGGGCGGAATGCCGATGACAGGGGCAGTAGCACCCGCTCCAGCCGTTTCCCTGCCACCCAGCCTCTGGCATGTCGCGCATCAAGGGCAAACGCTCGGACCGTTCAGCGGGCAGCAAATGATCGAAGCGATCGGGCGCGCGGAATTGAGGGCCGACACGATGGTGTGGACCGCAGGCATGCCCGCTTGGCAAATGGCTCGAGACGTTCCGCAGCTGGCCGGGTACTTCCAGGCACCACCCCCACCTCCTCCCGTTGTGCCGCCTCCTCCACCGGTCACATAATTCACTGGACCGATTCCCAGACCGCTTCGGAGTATGCACGATGCAGAACAACGCCTACGAATCGACCTGCAAGAACATTGGCTGCGAATGGATCGTCGATGCCTTGGATTGCATCCCGGATCGGTTGCGAGACTTGGCGACCATGCAGCGATTGTGCGAAGCGATCATTCGGGATTTGCTCCTGCACGTGGTCGGCGAACCGCGATGGCATCCTTTTCCCGGAGAGGGAGGAGTTACCGGGTTGTATTTGCTCAGCGAATCGCACCTGGCTTGCCACACGTACCCCGAGTTTGGGACGGCGACCTTCAATCTGGTGTGCTGCCGCGACCTGCCGGAATGGCCCTATGAAGCGATGTTTCAACGGGAGTTGGGAGCCGGGCACTGCGATGTCCTTGTGATTCCTCGCGGAGTTCGCAGAGATCGTTCCGCGACAGGTCTTTCCTCCACGAATGCCTCGCAGTGGGAGTCGACACGATGAGGATGCGAGTCGCCGCGTGTCCTGCCTGCGGCGGACCCGTAACGTTTCAAGTCAGCAACTCGCTCGTGAGCGTTTGCGATTTCTGTCGATCGGTGGTTGCTCGGGGAGACAAGAAGCCAGAGGACCATGGCAAGATTGCCGACGTGGTCGATCTCAACTCGCCCTTGACGATCGGAATGAGCGGCACGTATCACAACAAAGCCTTTTCCATCACCGGTCGTGTTCAATATCAGCATCCCTCCGGAGCGATCTGGAACGAATGGTACCTGACTTTTCCCGGTGAGCGATGGGGCTGGCTGGCAGAAGCGCAAGGCAAACTCTATTTGATGTTCGAACGCAAACTGAAGTCGGATTCGCCTCTAGCCCACTTCGACGCGATTGAGCTGGGGCAAACTTTTTCGGTACGCGAGGAATCGCTTCAGGTCACCGAAAAAGCAACCGCTACGGTCGCAGGGGCCGAAGGGGAAATCCCGTGGTCGGTGCGCGCTGCACTGGCTCATCCCTATGTCGACCTCAAGTCCGAGGCCGGTTCCATCGGCACCCTCGACTTCGGTGGCGATGAACCCAAGTTCTATTTCGGACAACTCATCACGCTCGACGCCTTGGGGATCAAGCCGCAATCGGAACTCGGACCGGCCAAGGGCATCGCAGTCCAGGGCTTGCAAGTCAATTGCCCCAAGTGCGCCGGGGCACTCCAGTTGTTCGCGCCGGACGAAACGCTGCGCGTCACCTGTCCCAACTGCAATGCGCTGTTGGACGCCAGCCAAGGCAACTTGACCTACCTCGAAACTCTCAAGAAGAAGCCAAAAACCCAACCGGTCTTGCCGTTGGGATCCAAAGGAAAATTATTCGGGCATGAATATACCGTCATCGGTTTCATGCAGCGCTTCGTTCTCTACCAAGGTGTCAGTTACTACTGGACGGAATACCTGCTCTACAACCCGGAAGTCCGTTTTCGTTGGCTGGTGAAAACCGATGACAACCACTGGTCCTTTGTCCAGCAAATCGACTTTCCGGGAAAAACTCAACCGCTCACCACGATCAACTACAAGGCTGATGCCTATCGACTGTACGATCGTGGGGATGCGACCGTCAGCCACGTTCTTGGTGAATTCCCGTGGCGTGTCCAAATCGGCGAACGATCGCAGACCGCCGATTACATCGCCCCTCCCAACATGCTGTCGGTCGAGGAAACGATTTCCTTTGGGCAAGGAAAATCCAACATCGAGTCCACTGTCTCCCATGGAACCTACGTGACGGTCGACGAAGTCAAGCAAGCCTTTGGTCGAGACGATCTTCGGAGACCCTTCGGCGTCGGCGCGATTCAACCTGCGCCAAAGATGGGAGTCCGGTTTCTCTTCAGCTACATCGCATTCATCCTCATCCTGAACGCGACGTACCTGCTCGCAAGCTGGCTTCAACCCGCGAAACGCCCAGATATCTTATTTTTGATCCTCGGTATTGGGCTCGTCACCGCGTTTCCGGCGTGTGTGTTACTGTATGTGCATTCTTTTGAGAGACAGCGCTGGCGGAACAGCGATTACAGTCCCTATGGCGAGAGTTAAGAGGTCGAGAAGAGGAAGCGATGAACACAACATTTAATTGCTATCTGTTGATCGGCATCTTGGTTTGCGGATGGTTTGCATTCGCGGCATACAACGGTTGGAAGACACCGAGCATGACGTCGTCAAACAGGTCGGGGTCCTATTTTTACAATCGCGGCACATCGTACGGCCGTACTTCAGGTGGGTTTTGGGGAGGAGGTAAGTGATGTTGGAATTGCTTTCGTTCGGTGGTCGCTGCCTGGCGCCCATAGCGCAACTGGAGACATTGGTCAGCGAAGCCAGGTCCGAGTCGCTCGGATACCACTTCATTGCGGCAGGGATCTTTTCCGTATTCGGGATTGTGATTCTGTTTCTGGCGATCCTGTTGATGGAAAAACTCACACGTTTTTCGATCACCAAGGAGATCGTCGATGAGCACAATACCGCCCTCGCCATCATCGTTGGAGCGATCGTGCTGGGGATCTCCGTCATTATCGCAGCATCGATTCTGGGCTAACGCAATCGATGCTGAATCGTGCGCCGCTGTTCCTGCTCTACCTGAATGTCCTGGTCATCGCGATTTGTGGACTCATCTATGAATTGTTGGCTGGCACCCTGGCCAGTTACGTCTTGGGGGATTCGGTCACCCAGTTCTCGTTGGTGATCGGCACGTATCTGTCCGCGATGGGAGTGGGTGCGTGGTTGTCGCGTTACGTGGAGCGTCAACTGGCCCGGACCTTCATCGAAATCGAGCTGGCGCTCGCCCTGCTGGGTGGGATTTCCGCGCCGTTGCTTTTCATCGTTTTTCCGTGGGTCGACTGGTTCCGACCGCTGTTGCTCGGGATGGTGTTCACCATCGGCGTTTTTGTTGGACTTGAGTTGCCCCTCTTGATGCGAATCCTGAAGGAACACCTCGATTTCAGCGACCTGATCTCGCAGGTTCTGGCATTCGATTACATTGGTGCCCTGATCGCGTCGCTCCTGTTCCCGCTCCTGTTCGTGCCCTACCTGGGGTTGGTCCGAACATCGCTCGTCTTCGGAGCCCTGAACGCGTGTGTCGGGTTGTGGAGCACGTTTCTGCTTCTCCCGCTCCTGACTCCTCGGCATGTGGCGAGCCTTCGCTGGCGCGCAGCGATCGTGCTCGTCCTGCTCGGGATCGCGCTGCTCAAAGCGGATCAATTGACCCTGTTGGCCGAAGAAAGCTCGCTCGGTGGAAACGTCATCCACACGGTCCATTCTCCCTATCAACGGATCGCGATCACGAACAAACGAGGGGGTTTTCAGCTGTATCTCAACGGCCATCTCCAGTTCAATTCGATCGATGAGTACCGGTACCACGAAGCGCTTGTCCACCCAGCGATGCTCGGCCCCCGCCCACCCGAGCGGGTCCTGGTCATGGGAGGCGGCGATGGGCTCGCCGTGCGAGAAATCCTCAAGTACCCGAGCGTGCGCGAGGTGCTGCTGGTCGATCTGGATCCAGAGGTAACGCAATTGTCAAAGAGCTTCCCGCCCATGGTGCAGCTCAACAACTCCGCGCTGCTCGACCCTCGAGTCCAAGTCAGGAATCAAGATGCGTTTGTTTGGATCAATGAAACCGCAGATCCCTTCGACGCCGTCATCATCGACTTTCCCGATCCGAGCAACTTCTCGGTCGGAAAACTGTATACGAGCCATTTCTTCCGAAAGCTGAAAAACAAAGTGCATCCGGACGCGCTGGTCAGCATTCAATGCACCTCGCCGCTGGTCGCTCCCAAATCGTATTGGTGTGTGGTGAAGACGCTGGAATCGGTCGGCTTTCATGTTCGCCCATTCCATACTACCGTCCCGTCGTTCGGTATCTGGGGATACGCCCTGGCGAGTCTCACCCAGCCGAATGTCGAATCCTTTCATCTGCCGCTGGCCGCTGACCAGCTTCGATTCTTGAGTAACGGCAATCTGCAGCATCTGTTCGTCTTGCCGCGAGATATTCCTCGCTTGGACTCCGACGTCAATCGCTTGGACAATCAGGTCTTGGTGCGGTACTACGACGAGGAGTGGTATGGGTACGATTAGTCGCCGCGAGTTGATCGGATCGTTGCTGGGGCTCTCGGCGGCAACGCTCGCCGGGTGTTCCAAGACCGAGACCGCTGAGATCGAAGGCGATTTGCTCAGTCCCGATTTCGAGACTGGACACCGACTGCGCGACCACGGTGCGAGTATCGCAGCGATCCGCGAGTGGAACGAAGTTCCGGTCGCGATTGTCGGGGGTGGGATCGCAGGCTTGACCGCCGGTTGGCGGTTGCAGCGATCGGGATATTCGGACTTCGTGCTGTTGGAGTTGGAGGATCGTGTCGGAGGCACCTCCAGCAGCGGCAGTCGCGAGTCGTTTCAATTTCCCTGGGGAGCCCACTACATCACGACCCCGCTCCCCGAGAACATCCCCCTGATCGAATTCTTGCAAGAGATGGGAGTCGTTGAGAATATTGCTCCCGATGGCGATCCGATCATCGCGGAGGAATACCTCTGCCGAGATCCGGAGGAACGGATATATGCCGAAGGCACATGGCGCGAAGGACTCTTCCCGGTCCAAGGCGCATCCCAGGACGACCTCGACCAAGTCGCTGATTTTCACGAACGGATGCTGGCCTGGGCTCTGAAGCGCGATGCCAACGGCAAGCGATGGTTCGCCCTCCCGATCGCCCACTGCTCCGACGATCCGGAACCCCGATCGCTCGACCAAATTTCAATGCTGCAATGGATGCAGGAACAGGGTTGGGATTCGCCGCGCCTGCGATGGTACGTCGATTACGCTTGCCGCGATGACTACGGACTGTCGATCGATCGCACCAGCGCCTGGGCAGGGATCCTTTACTACGCGAGTCGCTTGCGCCGCGAATCGCGCCAATCGCAGGATGTTATCACTTGGCCCTCGGGCAACGGACGGATCGTCGAATACCTGCGCGACAAACTGAAATCTCGAATTCAATCGCGCAAACTCGTTTATCGAATCCAACCGTCGGCGGATTCAGGTCGCGATGCGCGTTGCGAATTGGCGGTCTATGATAAAGAGAACGAAGAGTGGATCGGCTACCGAGCCAAGCGCGTGATCGTTGCCGCGCCCCAATTCATCGCCAGGCATGTCATCGATCGTTTTCGCGAAGGGGTTGGAGCCAACGCCCCCCCGTTTCGATACAGTGGGTGGCTGGTGGCAAACGTCCACCTGCGCGATCGGCCGCACGACGTCGGTTTTCCGGTCTGCTGGGACAACATCTTCTATGAGAGCAAGTCCCTCGGCTATGTCGTCTCGACGCATCAATCGGGTCGCGATCATGGGCCGACGGTTTGGACTTGGTACTATCCCTTCGCGGATGCAACGCCACGATTCTCGCGTGAAGATCTTCTCAAGGTGAAGTGGGCGGATTGGGTGCACTTGGTTCTGACCGATTTGGAGATCGCCCACCCCGAGATCCGTTCGTTGGTGACGCGGGTCGATATCATGCGTTGGGGGCATGCGATGGTCGAGCCTTACACCGGGTTTGTGTGGAGCGATGCGCGGCAAGCCGCCGCCAAGCCGGACCGGAATATTCACTTCGCCCACTCCGACCTGAGCGGCATTGCCTTGATGGAGGAAGCGTTCTATCACGGCGTCCGCGCCGCAGACGAAGTCCTGGGCATCCTCGGGGATCGCATCTGACATGGCCAGCACCAGTTCGACAACAACGTCCATGGCCATCGCAGAGGGAGGCTCTCGGTATCCGTGGCTGTTCAATCCCCAGCTGGACTTGCTCGCGTTCCTCGGGAGCGCGGTGGCCGCGCTCGGCTTGCTGGCACTGGGTGAGCCGCTGGGGCTGATCGACGCAGACACCCCCGATTGGATTTGGATCGCCACGATCCTCTTGATCGATGTCGCCCATGTGTACGCGACCGGATTCCGCGTTTACTTCGTTCCCGAGGAACTAAAACGGCATCCGTGGCTGTACGGGTTGACTCCTCTCCTCGGGTTTGCGATCGCCTGGTGGCTGTACCAACAAGG
>Ga0315905_10005127_pt1 | contig 13346 bp, 10 predicted proteins | sample LakEriMetagenome_5_FD_203522 | JGI IMG/M metagenome (GOLD analysis project Ga0315905, IMG submission 203522) | Freshwater fungal communities from buoy surface, Lake Erie, Ohio, United States - Buoy 4 MA121 | ecosystem: Environmental > Aquatic > Freshwater > Lake | place: USA: Lake Erie, Ohio... | reverse complement strand
CAAAATTATTCGAAGAGCGCATCATTTTCATGGGACAGCCAATCGATGACACCGTTGCCAACGATGTAATGGCACAGCTTCTAACCCTTGAATCAATGGATCCAGATCGCGATATTTCGATCTACATCAACTCACCTGGCGGATCATTTACAGCACTCACCGCTATTTATGACACTATGCAATTTGTTCGCCCAGACATCACAACAATTTGTCTTGGCCAAGCAGCATCTGCTGCTGCGATCATTTTGGCCGGTGGAACAAAGGGCAAGCGCTACGGCCTTGAACATTCCAGAATCCTTATCCACCAACCTTCATCTGAAGGTGGGGGACAGGCATCAGATATCGAGATTCAAGCACGCGAGATCATGCGTATGCGCGGCTTGCTCGAGACGATGCTTGCTAAGCACTCAAATAAGAGCGTTGAAGAAATTGAGAAAGATATCGAGCGCGACATGATTCTTACCGCTGCAGAAGCAGTTGAATACGGAATTATCGATAAGGTGATGTCTTCACGTAAGGCGAAGCCTTCGGCTTAATCTTTACTAAGGGAGCGTCGGTTAAGAAATGTTGAAAAAATATTTCGAACCCGGCGCTCTTTTATCTTTCTCTGCCTATAGAAATCTGCTCATTTCAAGCACGCTTACTACAATCGCTGTTTCAGCCTTTCCGATCGCGCTGGCAGTTACAGTTCTAGATGCCGGCGGCAGCGCAACAACGCTCGGACTAATTCTTGCAGCCCGTGTGCTATCGGGAGTTGTTCTCGCACCAGTCGGCGGAGTATGGGTTGACCGTTTGCCTCGTAAAACTATGTTGATTGTGGCAGATGGGTTCCGCGCCATTATGGGTAGCGTTGTAATTTTTATAAATCCTGAAAATAATTCAATGTGGATACTTGGCGCCATTGTTGTATTAATGGGCGTGAGTGATGCATTCGGTGGGCCAGCCTCTGGTGCAATTATTCCAAGCCTGCTTCCAGACCACTTACTTCCTTCAGGAAATGTAGCTAACGGCATTGCAAAACGAACTTCGACAATCGTTGGTCCGGGAATCGCAGGAATTATCGTGGTTTCACTTGGAACTCATGCCACATATATAGCCACTTCAGTTTTCTTCTTCGTTGGTGCGCTGCTTCTCGTTCGTATCGATGAAGGCCCTCGGGTTGCACCGGTTGGTAAAGAGAGCCACTTCATGAATGAGATGCGTGAGGGCCTACGCGTAGTTTGGTACTACAAGTGGATCGCCGCGATGATCATTATGGCTTCATTCCAATTGATGATGGTTATCGGCGTCGAGAATGTTTTATTGCCAGTAATAACTAAGCGAGATTTTGGAACCGCTTCTGTCTTTGCCATCGCTGCGGTGCTATTTAGTTTAGGTGGTGCGATTTCGGCAATTATCTGTATCAAGGCAAAGGTAAAAAATCCTGGACTCGTCTCAGTTGTGGTCTGGGGACTGTTTATTTTCGCGCCACTTGTGTTGGCTTTCCCTGCACCTAAAGAGTTAATTTATCTTGCCTACCTCGCAGCAGGTTTTTCCATCGGTCCATGGGAAGCTTTTTGGGCAACTCAGGTGCAACGCGAAGTTCCTGCCGAGTATCAGGGACGAGTTTTTGCAATTGATTACATGGGCTCACTCGGATTGATGCCAATCGGTATGGCGCTGGCTGGCCCGCTGGTAAATCTTTTCGGCGAACGAGAACTCTTGATTGGCGTTGCAGTCTTTCATTTGCTGATCTGCGCAGTTGTTTTATTTGTGCCTGGTGTAAAGCAGATGAAGTCGACAAAACCTCCTTATTATTCTCAGGGCGAACAAAGTCACTCGTAAATTAAGACCCATTTATTTAGCCTAGAAACTAAGATTTACCCATGACTCGTATTGGCGAAACTAGCGATCTGCTCAAATGTTCTTTCTGCGGAAAGACCCAGAAGCAGGTTAAGAAACTTATTGCCGGTCCTGGCGTTTATATCTGCGATGAATGCATCGAACTCTGTAACGAGATCATCGTTGAAGAACTCTCTGAGGCCACAACGCTTGGCCTTACTGAACTTCCAAAGCCACAAGCCATCTTTGAATTCTTAGATCAATATGTGATTGGTCAAGATCGCGCTAAGAAATCTTTAGCTGTTGCGGTCTATAACCATTACAAGCGCGTGCAATCCGGTCAAGCAAAAGGCGAAGATGGCGTTGAACTAGCTAAGTCAAATATTTTGCTACTCGGCCCAACTGGTTGCGGCAAGACTTTGATGGCACAAACCTTGGCACGCATGCTTAACGTTCCCTTTGCAATTGCAGATGCGACCGCTCTAACTGAAGCAGGTTACGTCGGTGAAGATGTTGAAAACATTTTGCTCAAGCTTTTGCAGGCTGCAGATTATGATGTTAAGAAGGCCGAAACCGGAATCATTTACATCGATGAAATCGATAAGGTTGCGCGCAAATCTGAAAACCCATCCATTACTCGCGATGTGTCAGGTGAAGGTGTTCAGCAAGCGCTCTTGAAGATACTTGAAGGAACAGTTGCATCTGTTCCACCACAAGGTGGCCGCAAGCATCCACATCAAGAATTTATTCAGATCGATACAACAAATGTTCTCTTTATTGTTGGTGGAGCATTTGCTGGTTTAGATAAAATCATTGAAGCGCGCAGCGGAAAAGCTGGCGTCGGGTTCAATGCAACTTTGCAAGAGTCAGCAGATAAGAACCGTAAAGATATCTTTGCCGATGTCATGCCGGAAGATTTATTGAAGTTTGGAATGATCCCTGAATTTATTGGACGCCTTCCAGTACTTACTAGCGTTGAAAATCTAGACAAGATCGCGTTGATGGAAATTCTTACTGAACCTAAAAATGCCCTGGTTAAGCAATATCAGCGCCTCTTTAACCTAGATGACGTAGACCTTGAATTTACCTCAGATTCACTAGATGCCATCGCCGAGCTTGCTCTAAAGCGTGGCACAGGTGCTCGTGGACTTCGTGCGATTATGGAATCAGTTCTACTTACTGTGATGTATGACGTACCAAGTCGCACAGATATCGCCAAAGTGATCATCACTAAGGAATGTATTGATGAGAATGCGGCCCCAACCTTGGTTGAGCGCACTGGAGATATTCCAAAGCGCGCTTCTCGCCGCGAAAAAGGTACAGAGGAGAAGAGCGCGTAATCTAGACTGCGCTCTATGTCTTCCGCAACGCCTACTGGCGCTGAACTAGCTTCGACCTTCTCACCGGTCGATATTGAGTCGCGGCTTTATAAAAAATGGTTAAGCGCCGATTACTTCACAGCGGACGCGTCATCTAAAAAAGAAGCTTTCACAATTGTTTTGCCACCGCCAAACGTTACGGGCGTGCTGCACATTGGACATGCCTTAGACCAAACTTTGCAGGATTGCCTATCGCGTATGAAGCGCATGAAGGGCTACGAAGTTTTATGGTTACCCGGCATGGATCACGCAGGTATTGCAACCCAGAACGTTGTTGAAAAACAATTAGGTTCACAAGGTGTGTCTCGTCATGATCTTGGCCGTGAAGAATTTGTTAAGAAAGTTTGGGAATGGAAAGCCGAATCTGGTGGATCAATCCTTGATCAAATGAAACGACTTGGTGTTGGCGTCGATTGGTCACGTGAGCGATTCACCATGGATGAAGGAATGTCCAAGGCGGTAGTTTCTATCTTTAAGAAGATGCACGATGCTGGTCTTATTTACCGCGCCGAAAGAATTATCAACTGGTGCCCACGCTGCTTAACTGCGCTTTCCGATATCGAAGTAGATCATCAAGACGATGCTGGCGAGTTCGTGCAAATTCGTTACGGTGAAGGTGAACAATCAATTGTCATCGCAACAACTCGCGCCGAAACTATGTTGGGCGATGGCGCCGTTGCCGTTCATCCTGATGATCCGCGTTACAAGCACTTAATCGGCACCGAAGTGTTATTGCCGCTGGTAAATCGCATGATTCCAATAATCGCCGATGAACTTGTAGAACAAGACTTTGGAACTGGCGCGGTAAAGGTTACCGCCGCCCATGATGCAAATGACTTTGAAATGGCGATGCGCCATAACGTGCCATTCGTTGTAATCATGAACGAACACGGCGTTATGGCCGGAACCGGCACCGAATTCGATGGCATGGATCGCTTTGCTGCGCGTGTGGCAGTTGTTGCTAAGTTAAAAGAGATGGGCCGTGTTGTTGCCGAGAAGCGTCCTTATATTCACGCAGTTGGCCACTGTTCACGTTGCGATACAACTGTTGAGCCGCGTCTTTCTAAGCAATGGTTTGTAAAAGTCGCTCCACTTGCCAAAGCTGCAGCGGATGCCGTTCGCAGCGGTGAAGTAAAGATTGAACCAGAAGCGCTGTCATCAAGATATTTTGAGTGGGTAGATAACATGCATGACTGGTGTATCTCTCGACAACTTTGGTGGGGACATCGCATTCCAGTTTGGTATGGACCTAATGGTGAAGTTCAAGTTGTTGGCCCTGACGAAACCGCACCTGCCGGATGGATGCAAGATCCAGATGTTCTAGATACCTGGTTCTCTTCTGGACAGTGGGCATTTTCAACCTTTGGTTGGCCTGAGAAAACAGCAGATCTTGCAAAGTTTTATCCAACTAGCGTGCTGGTCACCGGTTATGACATTTTATTCTTCTGGGTTGTGCGCATGATGATGATGTCAACATTTGCGATGGATGGGGTTGCCCCCTTTAAAACCATCATGCTCCATGGCTTGGTGCGCGATCAGTTTGGTAAGAAGATGTCTAAGAGCAAGGGCAATGTAATTGACCCAATTGAATTTATGGATAAATACGGCGCTGATGCGCTGCGCTTTACCTTAGCCCGCGGTGCCAACCCCGGCACAGATCAAGCACTTGCTGAAGATTGGATTGGTGGCTCTCGTAACTTTGCAACCAAGTTATGGAATGCAACGCGCTTTGCAATGATGAACGGGGCAAATGTATCTGGTGCCTTACCTGAAGCCAGCACACTAAATGCGATTGATCGCTGGATTCTCTCGCGCTTGAGCGAGACTTTGCGTGATGTTGATCAGCTCTTAGAAAACTATGAATTTGCCCGTGCTTGCGAAACTCTTTATCACTTTGCTTGGGATGATCTTTGCGACTGGTACCTAGAACTTTCCAAGGAAACTTTCGCATCAGATAACAAAGCCGCCTCTCAGCGCGTGCTTGGTCACGTGTTAGATCAGTTGCTACGCGCACTACATCCAGTGATGCCATTTATTACTGAAGAACTTTGGTGCACCTTAACTGGGGGAGAGTCGCTAGTTGTTGCCCAATGGCCAGCAGCTAATGCGGCACACATCGATAAGAAGTCTGAAAAGCTAGTAACTGCTCTGCAAGAAGTTGTGACAGAAGTTCGGCGCTTCCGTAATGATCAAGGGTTAAAGCCATCGCAGAAAGTTCCGGGTCGTTTTAGCGGATCTACCGACATAGTTGGTTATTCCAGCGCGCTTCGCTTCTTACTCAAACTAGAAGATACTGATTTCACTCCTTCTGCTTCTTTAGAAATTGCTGGAGTCAAAATCGAACTTGATCTCACCGGATCAATTGATCTTGTTGCCGAACGCGCGCGCCTTGAAAAAGATTTAGCCGCGGCCAAGAAAGATCTGCAGACTGCCGAAGTTAAATTAGGCAATGCTGGGTTTATGGCAAAAGCACCTGCCGACGTTGTTGTTGAAATCAAAGATCGCCTGGCAAAAACTTCTGCAGATATCGAACGTATAACCGCATCACTTGCCGCCTTAAAATAGTAATTAAATAATATGAATAATATAAATCCAGATGATCAAGCGCGTATTGACGCTATCGAGAAGGCTCTACTAGCACGTTGGCCAGAAAATCGTATTGCTCCAACTTTAGAGAGAATTGCCGCGCTGGTTGATATTTTGGGATCTCCACAACTTACCTATCCCACTATTCATGTTGGCGGCACGAACGGTAAAACGACGACAGCTCGCATGATTGATTCACTGCTCTTTGAAATGGGTTTACGGACCGGCCGCTTTACTAGCCCGCACCTAGAAAGTTATCTAGAAAGAATTTCAATTAATGGGCAGTCAATAGATGCCAAAGAATTAATCTTTTCCTTTAACGACCTGAGTCCATATTTGGATCTAATGGATACTAAATTTGAAAATCCAATCTCGTTCTTTGAAGCAATGACTGCGCTGGCCTTTGTAGCGTTCGCAGAACATCCAATTGATGTTGGCGTAATTGAAGTTGGCATGGGTGGTCAATGGGATGCCACAAATGTGGTTGATGCAGATGTCTCAGTTATAACTCCAATTGGGCTTGATCACATGGAATATCTGGGAAATACCATCGCAGAAATTGCCGCGACTAAGGCTGGAATTATTAAGGAACAAGGCTTCGCTGTCTTGGCTCAACAAAGCCCTGAAGCGGCAGTTGAATTGCTACGACGTGCCGCCGAAGTTGGCGCAGATATTGCGCGCGAAGGCTTGGAATATTCGATTGATTCTCGCGCAATCGCAGTTGGTGGACAGTTAATTTCAATTACTGGCCTGCGCGGCCATTACGATGAAATCTTTCTGCCTTTGCACGGCAAGCATCAAGCTTCAAATGCCGCTGCTGCCCTAATTGCAGTTGAGGCATTCTTTGGCGAGCAGGATTTAGATATCGATGCCGTGCGCGCTGGCTTTGCCAATGTAACTTCACCAGGGCGTTGTGAAATCATCCATCGTGATCCCACGATCATCTTGGATGCAGCCCATAATCCGCACGGAGCCAAGGCCATCGCTGAGACCTTGCAGACTGAATTCACCTTTGATGACGTAACTGGCATCGTGGCGCTAATGGCAGATAAGGATGCCCTAGGGATTTTGCAGGCACTTGAGCCAGTGATGAACCAAATTATCGTTACAACCAATTCATCAGAACGCAGTATGGGCGTTTCCGACTTATCTAAGTTAGCAAATCAAGTATTTGGCGCCGATCGCGTATTTGCCGCAGATAATTTGCCGGCTGCGATCGATAAGGCGATTCAGGATGCGGTGCGACCGCTAAGCGAGGAATCCTTTGCGATTGTAATCACCGGTTCTGTCGTCACTGTTGGGCAAGCAAGAACTGCAGTGCGCAAAAAATATGCCAAGCAAACACCGGGTGGTGAAAACTAATGCGTGTTTTAGGATCGGCAGTATTGGCTATGGAATTCTTAATTATGGGTTTTGCAATGTTGTTAGCAAAAGATACCCACGAGATGGCGACGATTATTTACGGATTTGCCGTCATGTTTCTTTTGATTTATTCGATACGTCTTCTCAAAAAACGTTCAGGTTGGATTCTCGGTTCAATTCTGCAATTTGCGATGATGGCATACAGCGTTGTCGTACCGTCGATGGCGATCGTTAACCTACTTTTCATGGGGTTATGGGTTGCGGCGATAATTGTGGGTCGCAAAGGCGAGGCAGCGCGGGCGGCCCTATTGGCGCAAGGAAAACCAGAACCTGGGAAAGCGGGGCAAAATCCCGTGGCACCGCAAACCCCAGATGCCTAATAGACTGGGCAAGTGAGCACCGAAAAGACCCTGATCCTCGTTAAGCCAGATGGCGTGCGCCGTCAATTGGTAGGCGAAGTTATTTCTCGCATTGAGAAAAAAGGTTATGTCATTACTGCGATGCGAATGATGCAAGCAGATCGCGCATTGCTCGAACGCCATTACGCCGAACATCAAGGTAAGCCATTTTTTGAACCACTAGTTGAGTTCATGATGTCTGGCCCAATTGTTGCAATCGTTGCCGAAGGAAACCGCGTTATTGAAGGATTTCGTTCACTTGCTGGAGTTACTGATCCAACAGTTGCAGCTCCTGGAACAATTCGTGGAGACCTAGCTCGCGATCAAGGTACAAAAGTTGTTCAAAATATTGTTCACGGCTCTGATTCTCCAGAATCTGCAGCACGTGAGATTGAAATTTTTTTCGGTAAGTAAGTTCAAGAAAACAACTCGAGGGGTACTACATGGCGAACAGAATGTCATTCATCGGCCGAGATATGGCTGTCGATTTGGGTACCGCAAATACCTTGGTATACGTCCGCGGTCGCGGCATTGTTCTTAACGAGCCTTCAGTAGTTGCTGTCAATCAAGATACAGGTGGAATTCTCGCAGTTGGCCTGGAAGCAAAAAAGATGATTGGTCGCACGCCAAGTAACATCGTTGCGATCCGTCCACTCAAAGATGGAGTTATCGCAGACTTTGATACAACCGAGCGCATGCTTCGTTACTTCATTCAAAAAGTTCATCGTCGTCGCTATCTTGCAAAGCCACGTATCGTCGTTTGCGTTCCATCAGGAATCACCGGCGTAGAACAGCGCGCCGTTAAAGATGCTGGATATGCAGCAGGTGCGCGCAAGGTTTACATCATTGAAGAGCCAATGGCAGCAGCAATTGGCGCCGGTCTACCTATCCATGAACCAACTGGAAACATGGTCGTTGATATTGGTGGCGGAACAACTGAAGTTGCCGTCATTTCACTCGGTGGAATTGTCACTTCACTCTCAATTCGCGTTGGTGGAGACGAGCTAGATCAAGCGATTATTAACTGGGTAAAGCGCGAATTCTCATTGCTTCTTGGAGAACGCACAGCCGAAGAAATCAAGATGGCAATTGGTTCTGCTTACCCACTTCAGGGTGAAAATGATGCTGAAATTCGTGGTCGCGACTTAGCAACAGGTCTTCCAAAGACAATTGTTGTGTCGGCTGCAGAAATTCGTAAAGCACTTGAAGAGCCAGTAAATGCGATCATCAATGCGGTCAAAAGCACGCTTGATAAATGTCCACCAGAGCTTTCATCGGATCTAATGGATCGTGGAATTGTCCTTACAGGTGGCGGGGCACTTCTTAAGGGTATTGACGAGCGCCTTCGTAAAGAAACTGGCATGCCGATTCATATCGCTGATCGTCCACTTGATGCAGTGGTTGAAGGCTCAGGTAAGTGCATTGAAGAGTTCGAAGCCCTTGAAAAGGTTTTGATCTCCGAGCCACGTCGATAGGTTTTAAAGATGCGAAACGGCGGCGATAACCGCGGTCGTCTGCTGCTCATATCTCTAATTGTTACTTCGCTATTTCTGATCACATTAGATCTACGTGGTGTTTCTGTAATAAGTGGTGTTAGAAATGGTTCTCAGAGCGCGCTTTCTCCATTTCAATCAGCAGCTGCAACAATTTTTCGCCCAGTCGGAAACTTTTTTTCAGATGTCACGCATTTAGGCAGAACTCGCGGTGAAATTGAGAGTCTTAAGCAAGCCAATGAAAAGCTTCGCAATTCTCTAATCAATCGTCAGAGCGCCGATGCTGAGTTAAAGCAATTAAAATCAGTTTTAGATTTAGCCGGAACCGCGCAGTATAAAGTTGTAAATGCAAAAGTGATTTCATTGGGATCGACATCTTCATTTACGCAAACCATCTCAATTGATGCCGGCACTAAGTTGGGTGTGCGCCAGAATATGACGGTAATTTCAGGGTTAGGACTAGTCGGAGTAGTTAAGAATTCCTATCCAAATCACGCCCTTGTGCAGTTAACAACTGACCCGGCTTTTCGAGTCGGCGCCCGAGTTGCTGGCAGCCAGCAAATCGGAATTCTAAGTGGTCAAGGAACCACCAAAGCTGTATTGCAACTTCTAGATAATCAAACAACGCTAAAGGTAGGCGATGTTATTTTGGCGCGTGGCAGCCAAAATAATCGTCCATTTGTGCCAGGCGTCCCTATAGGAACAGTTACATCGGTTGATAACGCGGCAGGTTCTGTAACCCAAACGGCAGATGTGAAGTTGTACGCAAATTTTTCAGCACTTAGCGTGGTCGCAGTCGTAGTTGGTGCCCCTAAAACTGACCCGCGTGATGCGCTTGTGCCTAAAGCTCCAGCGCCAGCGCCAACGGTAACTATCTATGCCACCCCATCAGAATCGCCAACTCCATAAATGTTAGCTCGTAAATTATTAGCTACATTTCCCATCTTCTTATTTATGTTTGTATTGCAAGAAGCGGTCATCAGCCAATTTAAAATCTTTGGTGGAGGAATTTCACTATTTCTAATTTTTACACTTCTATGGGCCGCACTGGGTTCACCTGAACTTGGCGCAGTTACGGGTTTTGGCGCAGGCTTGCTGATGGATTTATCGCAGACAACGTCAAGTCCGATGGGGCTATGGACACTGATAATGATCTTGGCAGGATTTTCTATCTCCTACCTAGGTTATGGCGACGATAACTTTCGCGGTAATCCAATTTCGTTAGTAATAATTGTTGCAATCGCAGTGCCACTTACTAGATTTGTTTATTTAATTATTGGGCTCATGCTGGGCGGTGAAATGGGAAGTGCGCTGCAGGTCTTTATGTCACTGCTTTCATCAGCGCTTTGGTCGGTTGCAATAGTGCCCTTGCTAATGCCAGGTGTGACTCGCCTGCACGGAACTCTCTTTGAAGAGCAGAGCCGCGGATGAACCAACGCGCTCGGTTAAGCCTCTTAGTTGTTCAAATATTTATATTCTCACTTTTGGTTGGTCTACTAGGACGCCTCTTCTATCTCCAAGTTGCGGCTGGCCCAAAATATCGTGATGCAGCACTTTCCATTCAAAGTCGCGATGTTGTCACACCTGCAACACGTGGGCTGATCGTTGATTCATCAGGAGTTCCACTCGCGCTAAATCGAGTTGGCATTGCTGTAACAGTTGATCGCACAAAGATTGATCGCCAGCCAGATAAAGGCGTTGCCGTCTTGCGCAGCCTGGCCACGTTATTGAATTTGCAATACGCAGACGTTTATCAACGCACCCGTCTTTGTGGAGAGCTTCCGAAAGGAACTCGCGCCGGATGTTGGACAGGTTCACGTTTTCAACCAATTCCGATAACAAAGGAAGCCGACCCTGAAATTGCTTTGCGAATAGTAGAACGCTCTGACCAGTATCCAGGCATATCCGCAACCCCTGTTTCAATTCGCAACTATCCAACAAACGCCGGCGTAAATGGTGCGCATTTACTTGGCTACGTCGGTCCACTAACCGATGCGGATTTATCTGGAGCTAATGGGCGCAGCTATTTCCGATCTGAATCAATTGGTAAGGCAGGGCTAGAGATTCAATACGACGAATATTTGCGAGGAACTCCCGGAATCAAAACGGTGATTGTTGATCGTAAAGAGGCGGTAACTAGTACAAGTCAAAACTCAAAACCAATTGGTGGCAACCATTTAGTAACTAGCATCGATGCGAGAGTGCAAGCTTCTGCCGAAAGCGCACTTGCGGACGCGGTTAGACGAGCGCGAGCATCAGGTTATCGATCCGATGGCGGCGCCGCCGTTGTAATGGATATAAAGAATGGTCAGATTTTAGCTCTAGCTTCTTATCCAACTTATGATCCGAATGCTTTCGAACGTGGCCTAACTGTTGCCGAAGCAGAAAATCTCTATAGTGAGGCGGCAGGAGTGCCCGCGTTATCGCGCGCTCTGCAAGGTTTATTTGCTCCCGCTTCGACCTTTAAATCTGTCTCTGTTGTTGCCGCGGCGAGCGCGGGCTATGACCTGAATGCAAGCTATGACTGCCCATCTCAGGTCGAAGTTGGAACTCGCGCATTTCAAAACTTTGAAAGTAAAGCGCTAGGACGTATATCTTTGAAAAAGGCTATTGCTGTCTCTTGCGACACAATTTGGTATCGCATTGCCTTCGATGAATGGTTGCGCGATGGTGGGCTAAAGCCAAAATCAAGCGCTAATGATTACTTCTACACGGCAGCTAAAGGTTTTCAAGTCGGCAAGAAAACAGGCATTGATCTGCCGTCAGAATCATCTGGCCGATTGGCCGACCGCGAGTGGCGTAAATCTTGGTATGAGCAGAATAAAGATTTCTATTGCAACTATAAGGAACGTGCGCCAAAGAGCCAGCAAACTACCTTCTTGTTGCAGTTAGCTTATGAAAACTGTCTAGATGGAGACAAGATTCGTGCCGGCGATGCGGTCAACTTCTCAATTGGCCAAGGTGACACGGTAATTACCCCAATTAAGTTAGCTCAAATGTATGCCGCTATTGGAAATGGTGGAACTATTTGGAAGCCAACGGTTGCCAAGGCAATTGTGAAAACAGATGGAACTGCTATTAAGACATTTTCCCCAGAAAAGTTGGGTGCTATTCCCGCTAGCAAAGAGACGATGAAATTCTTAAATAGCGCTTTGCGTGAAGTTGTCGTTGGCGGAACTGGCGCAGGAGTTTTCAGTGGATTCCCACTTGCGATTAGCGGCAAAACTGGAACTGCTCAAGTATTCGGCAGAAATCCTAACGGCAGCCAAAAGTCGGATACTTCTTGGTTTGCTTCATACGGCCCAACTGAAAAACCACGGTATGCCGTCGTCATGATGGTTAGCCAAGGTGGATTCGGTGCCTCTACTTCGGGTATCGGAGTACGAAAAATTTACGAAACTCTGTTGGGTGTGCAAGGTTCTAAAGTTTCATCTGCCAAGATCATCTTCCCAAGCGGTATTCCACCAGTTGGGTTGCCAAAGATCTCACCTGCGACGAAGGTAAAGGAAGCAAAATGAGCCTAGCCTCCCAGCGCATTAATTACCGCAGAATTTCTCGCCCCTCAATCTTCGCTGGTTTTGATCCAATTCTTACTATCGCTGTTGCGTTGTTGCTAATAACAGGAACTCTTTTGGTCTATGCCGCAACGCGCGACTGGTATGCCGCTAATGGTTTAGATCCCGAGTATTACCTAAAACGTCATGTCATCAACATTGCAATTGGCTCACTTCTTGCGTGGGGGACAACAGCCGTTGATTACAGACTTCTCCGCGCCTATACGCCCATCCTTTGGGCCATAGGAGTACTTGGGTTAACTGCAGTGTTGATTCCGGGAATTGGCGATGAAGTAAATGGTTCCAAGGCTTGGATCGGACTTCCGGGCGGATTTCAAGTTCAGCCTGCTGAGTTAGCAAAGATCTCAATCATCGTTGGTATGTCAATGATTTTATCTGAGCGAACACATGACACTGATTCACCGCAACACACAGATGTTCTGCAAGCACTCGTTGTTGCGGCTATTCCAGTACTTCTAATTTTGTCTCAGCCAGATATGGGAACAGTTTTTATTATCGGCATCGCCGTAGTAACAATCATCGCAGTATCTGGTGCGCCGATGAGATGGGTTGTTGGTTTAATTCTGGTGGCAGTGATTGGCAGTTTTGCAGCCGTAAAAGTTGGAGTCATAAATGATTACCAAGTTAAACGCCTACAGGCATTTGTTGATCCAAATGCAGATTCGCAGGGCAGCGGTTATCAACTTCGCCAAGCGCGAATCACTGTCGGCTCTGGTGGGCTAATCGGAACTG
>Ga0315905_10005124_pt1 | contig 13348 bp, 16 predicted proteins | sample LakEriMetagenome_5_FD_203522 | JGI IMG/M metagenome (GOLD analysis project Ga0315905, IMG submission 203522) | Freshwater fungal communities from buoy surface, Lake Erie, Ohio, United States - Buoy 4 MA121 | ecosystem: Environmental > Aquatic > Freshwater > Lake | place: USA: Lake Erie, Ohio... | reverse complement strand
CACAGAGGTTCAGGTTCCTCTGTGAAGCTTTGGTGCCACCGCCACAGAGGCGCTCAACTGTCCATCAAGTTTGGGCAGGCACTGCACCAGCATGGTTTCATCTTTTTCATCTATGAAAGCTAGTAAGTGTCCTGGATTTTCCAGATCTAAATCCCCATGATCCCCATTTCGACAAACAGTATATTGGACAGGTACGCTTTTTTTCAGTACAATATATTCATTAAGCGCAATCAGAGCAACAATTTATTCGGAGACAAAATGTGGACTTTCAGCAGTTTTGAATGTGAGCCCGGAAAGCTAACGTTGTGCCTGCTGGTCGCACCCCCTGCCCCTCCCCCAAGTACCGAATGCTCTGACTAAGAGCTATCGGCCATCTTCTGCACTCAGCAAGCGCACCCTCGCTCCCTGCATCCTATCAGCCCCTGCATCCCGCTTGTCGGGGGCTGGCAGCTTGGGAGCTATCCGCATCAACACGCCCGTGACATACTTGTCTATGTGCTCTGTGAGAATGGCAGACACGAGGCCCAGAGCCACGACATATACACCCCAAACCCACGGCTGCATGTCGGCGAAGCGTGTGTAAAGCACGCCGGCCTTGCCGTCGTCGGCGATCCCAACGCAATCCATAAGCGTGTCCATGTCGCATCGGATCTTGGGCGGGATTGTCAAGAGAATTGCGATGTGCACGGGCTCTCTGAAGATGTACATCCCCCACACCCATCTGCCCAGATACCCCATGACGGGCGTGTTGCAGAGCCACAGCAGCGGCCCGCAGTATCCATGCTCGCTCTCGAGTCCCCCGAGATAAAAAGCGCCGAGCCACAGGGGAATGAGCGCCACATCGAACAAAATTTCATACCCCGATCGCGCGCACCTGTGCCCGAACCCGGGGTCGCTACCACCGGTGAAGGGAATGAAGGCCGCAAGCGCCCACCCCAGCACCAGTAACAGGTCCAGAGCGAAGGGGCACCACCAGTCCGCCCTATTTCGGGGAGCTCCCGACGCGTCGCGGCGTCTAAACAGTTCGGCGGTGGCTACCCCCGCCAGGAAGCGCGGAAGGACAAATGGCGGCCACTCGTATAGCAGGTTGAAGGCCGTGCCGTAGAAGTGGCTGCGGTGGATTGCGAGTGAGATGGTGGTACATGACAAGGCAGGACACTCATTTCTGCAAGGGGCTAGAGGCGGCGACTCAGTGCGGATGGAGTTCGCAGGGTGAAGGAGGGGACAGTGACGGTGGGGGCGAGGGTGGGGGCGAGGAGAAGGGCAGCAGCATGCATCGAAGACGCGGTAACCTGAACCAACACACTAAACTACCACGGGGCCTGGGGAGTCGCGCAATGCACGCCTGAGACATATTTACCTACGGTTCCAGGGCTGGACCAAGGTGTAAGGGAGAAGGCACGCCACGAGACAGACAACCATTGCGATGTTGGCGTCGCGTTGCCGCTTTATCACGGCAGCAGCGAGGGGGTATGCGAACCAGATCCAGATCAGCGTCATCACCTGCTTGATGCAGACAGCGAGAATGGGGGGAAAGATGCAGACCGTGTCGTGAGCGAGGGGGTAGCGATAGATTCTGATGAGTGTGCACTGTCGGTGCGTGCCGCGGGGGTGGTGGGTCACCGTCCACGATGGCCCGTTGACAACATCGTCCTTGTTGGAAGCCTGAACGGGCCACCCGGAATGTAGCACTGTGAGCGAGGGCAAGACCGCGAGGAGGTAATCGCTTGTGGTCATGGGCACCTCGTAGAGCTGAAAGCCGCCCAGGAAGAGAGGGGGCTTGTAATTGGGATACTTCAGGATGATGCAAAAGACGAGCGCGAGGTAGTACAGAAAGGTGGTCTTCATGAACCGTCCCAGCCAGAATGGAAATGTGGCACTCAGCGCCTTTTGCGTCGAGGTGCTCATCTTGTCGGCATAGGCCCAGTGCGTGCAGAAGCCCGATAGCGCGATGAACAGGCTCACCGCGGCGTCTGGTCGCTTCATCCAGGTTGGCTTCCAACCAATGTAGAGGTTCTCAGAAGCTAAGATCCACATCTGTCGCCGCAAGAGCGGACGCCGCTGATCAGGCTTGATGGCGCACAATTTGCTGTGCAGTGCCATGGACATACATATTTCATTACTGGATCAAGACACGCGTCATACCTGTGCAAAGAAACGCAGGCCGTCGAGGTGCGGCAGCCGCTTCGTGCGCGAGGCGCCCTCCTCCATCTTTTGACTATTTAGCTTCGTCAAGGGTAAAAATATTCCAAGTCATTTTTGGTACTGCGGCGGGGGTAACCGCCAAAGCCACGCGCAGATGCACAGGCTCGCGCTCGTATTCGTGCTGGCGGTGGCGAACGGCCCGTCGGTCGTGCTCGTCGTGCGCGAGGTGCAGCGCCCGCACTTCTCACCTCTGTGCGCGTCAGCACGGCGATGGGGCCCCGCGGGCGGTGGGACGCCGGAAGCACAAGCGCGTGTGCGGCTGCGGGGCGGCAGTGCAGGGCAGCGCACCGGCACCGTGGACTACAGCAAGTGGGAAAAGGTGGTGTGTGTGTGTGTGTGTGCCCCCTCCCCCTCCCCTTCCCCCCGCGTACCGACCCGAGGCACACGGGGGCCTGACCCTGCCGGGCCGTGCAGATGGCAAACAGCGTCGACGACCCGTCCCAGGAGCACAGTGGCAGGCCGTGCGTCACAGAGCTGAAGCGCCCCTCCAAGGTCACGTTTGGCGGGGGCCTCGAGGGCTTCATCGTCGATGACGATGCCACGGGCGACAACACTCTGCTGCAGACAGCTGGTTGCAGCGCAGTGCCGAGCGTAGATGCTCCGCCGCGGCCATCCGACGGCAAGCACGCGCGGCGACGAGCATCCAAGCGCGCTGCCGATGGGGCGCATGTGGCCAGGACCGGTGAGGATGACCTCGACTCCTTTGCAGAATCCATCGAATCCAGTCTACATGACCTCGACTCCTTTGCAGAATCCATCGAATCCAGTCTACTGGGCTGCTGGGGAGCAGAGGACGCGGAAGAGGCCCGAGCGCAGCAGGAGGGGCAGGACATCGAGTTTGTGCGTGGTTCAAGGTCAGCAGCACCTGCCGATCGGCGGCCAGATGCCCTGCCCGACCAAATCAGCTGTGCGCTGGAGCTAGATGCGTATCTGACGCCTCCGGATTTCGAGTCAGAAGAAGAGGCTAAGCGCGCACTGCCAAAAGAGCTGCACAGCACCTGGGAGCACGACCAGAAGAAGACAGAGTGCATCGCGAGCGAGTGGGACCCTAAGACAGAGGGCTGGAAGGCCCTCGATTACTCCCGCTGGGATGATCTCCAGGTGTCGGAGGCATCAAAGGCGTCCGAGATCGTCCGAGGAGACGCGAGTCTTCTCGACAATCCGCATGACGCCGAGGTGTGCGCCACGCTGCGCGAGCAGCTGCGGAGCGCGATTGACCAAGACAACGAGTTTGCGCTTCGCCGCACCATTAGGCATGCTGAGGGGTTGCAGTCCGTGGGCCTATTCCCCGCACACGAACTCGCGCAAGCGCGCACCGCCCTGGCTGCCCTCGCCTCGAACCCTAGCCCCTCAACGCAAATCACCCCTGCCTCCTTGGTAGAAAAGGCAACTTCTGCTGCAGCTGCTGCAGCTGCTGCCGCTGCCGCCGCTGTTGAACTGAGACAAGGAGGGGAGGTGGAGGAATGCGGTCTCGCGGGCTTGTCAGAGTTTGACGCCGGGGGGAGGGAGAAGGGGGAGCTCCCCAGCGAGAAGGAGCGAGGGGAGCACCAGAAAAGGACGAAGCTGCAAGAGAAGTATGCACGGGTCGCTAGCGACATGCTTGAGGTTTTGACGAGAAACGGGGCCGCCACCAAGAAGGCGCTGTGGTCACAAACGCAAGATGATGTCTTCATGTATGCCTTTGCACCGGCCGGAACCCGGGGGCGGGACGTGCATGTGACGCTCAAGGAAAAGTGGATCCGTATCACCTTGCACGAGCCCGACAGCCCGTCCGGCAGCAGGTGTGCATGTGCCGAGCTCTGAAGCGCGAGTGCCCGTGGGAGCTCCCACGAACTTGATGCATGCGCAATGCCAGCGGAGGATGCGATCTGACACTGAGGATGCTACAACATTGGGATGTGGCAGTGCAGTGCAGCCAGCAACGCTGGCGCTGAAGCGGCCGGTGAAAACGGTTATCTTGTGCGGCAAACTGGCCTACCGCGTGCGGGTGGGGGACATGGAGGACCCCGACTGGGAGGTGACAGACGTATTCGATGCCTCGCTCACTGCGCGCCGAGCCGTTCGTGTCCATTTGCGCAAGCGGGAACCGGGTTCGAGCTTCTTGCCTTCGCACACGCCCGAGTGGGACCCAGAATTCACTTGCGCGGGCATGTGGCGGGAGTCAGTTGTTCGGGTGTGGTGGGACCGGCTCATGAAGGAGGACGCTCCCATCGACCTCCGCCGCATGCCCGACCGCGATATCACGCGCGCTCGCAAGACGCAGGAGGCATGGGAAGAGGCCAATGAACAGTTCCGCCGTGAGGTTCTGAACATGAAGCCTTTGGACCTGTCCGCCCTCACAGTGGAGACTGCCAGAGAGAGGGAGCGCGCCAGGGTTGAAGAGGATCTCATTCGCAGCGGGGTTCCCAAGGGTTGTGCGGAGTGGAAAGAAGCCATGGCCGCAGCCGACGAGCGCGCAAAGGAATTTGGCGAGAAAGAAATCGCCGAGGCGCGTGTTTGGCGCGACGAGGCTTTTGCTCGTGATGCTCAGGTGCTTGTGTCGGCCCGTTTTGTGTGTGTGTGTGTGTGTGTGTGTGTCTGTTTGTGTTTTATGTGTGTGTGTGTGTTTGTGCTTGTGTGTGTGTGTGTGTGTGTGTGTGTGTGTGTGTGTTTGTGTCTCGGTGGACGCGTCGGAGTTCATGCTGATTGTTGAAGGAGAGGGAGGAATATAGAAAAGAGACATGCGGTGTGGCGAGTAGGAGGAAGGAATGATTTTTGCCTCGCGTGCTGCATCCGATGCTTACTGTGGAAACTAAAAAGAGAGCGAGATTCAGAATGCACTCACAGCACTGGGGGCACATGTCGCACTTTCCCACCCTGATCCTCTCTCTCTCGCCTGCCATTTCGGTCTCGTGCTCACGCTCACAACCCCACCCGTGCATCCTGTCCGTGTCAATGCCCGCCATACACACGCACGCACACACACACACACACACACACACACACAGGAAGTGACGCGTAATAATATGGACGAGAAGGACTTCTTCAACGCGCACCTTGATTCGCAGGTGCCGTACCTTGTGCAGGAGTTATGTTGGTTGGGCATATCTTTCTTATGTTGGTTGGGCAGATCTTTCTTCTCTTTCTCCTCTTGCACTGCCACCGCACCATCAAACTCTTTCTGTGTATACATACGTATCTATCCATCTCTGTATGTGTCTATCCATCTCTGTATGTGTATCTGTCCGGCTGTACTCCTGCATTTCCATCCATTCATCTATCCTTAAACCGTACGGTGTACAGGCCTTGCAAGGCCACGGCGAGAAAAAAAATCAGACTGGCCAACCCCTCTCAGAGGGGATTTGTATATATACGATTTCAAGGCCAAAACACCATTTACTTGAAATTTACCAGTGTGGGAGGCTCCGGCGAAGAACCTTTAAACGTTTTTGCACATCCAAAACCGCCAGTGCGGCTATCCATCTATGAATATACATACCTATCTATCTATCGACATTTCGAGTTGCATCACATACGCTCGCGCCGCGCGTGCGCTCACGCAACTCCCTTGCTGGCAGTGGACGACGCCAGTCAACTCCCAAGGCGACGAGGTACGTATAGCGTTTATGGCGTGTGTGCATGTGTGTGTATGCGCGCGCTTGGGCGTGCGCGTGAGCGTGCGTGATGTTTGCTATGGGGGCGCAGATCGGGGGCACACTCCGTTTGGTTTGCACAAAGTCATTTTGCTGTGCTTCAGGTGTTATACGGCGGGCCTCACTGGCGTCCAACCTTGTGATTGACTGGACGTTAGAGCACGCCAGACTGTGTCAGTGCTCCACTACCGACAATTATGATACTTCGGTCTGGGCCGGCTCTTTCGAGCCTGCGGCGCTTGTTGCGGCGATTCTCTTTCCAGCGTGCTCATGATGCGCCATTGAATACAGAAAAGAACTCGCTTCCCCCTCTTCAGGTGGTGGCAAGTCGACGGCAGGAACAATTTGATACCGGGAAGGCGGTCCTCGAATGTCCTTTATTCCCTTTTTTTCGTACTTGAAATGTGGTCTATTTCGCCAACCTGGCGGATGCACATCGCGCTGCACCAAGCTCGACCGCCAACCTCCCCGCGCCCGCCCCTCCAGCAATTGACTTGGGCTGTACAGACATTCCCCCCCTGGCGTTGCCTACTTCTTTCAATAACACATGAACCTTTTTCCTTACGCTTTCTACACCTCACGCGGGATCTCTCCCTCTCCTGTTTCTCTTTACATACACCGTGGACTGCAGAGACTCAATAGGCTTTCAGGCCATCAAAAAGTGCCGTTGAGCAATCTTGCAACCTCATCGTCTGCAGAGCCTCCAATCGTGTCCGCAAGCACTCTGTCTGTTTTTGCTGCCTCATACGCCTGTGTTGCAACAGGGCGTGGGGCGGGCCTCAGTGGCAGGTGGCGGCGTGTCCGAGAACACAGGAAAAACAGCCAAGAGTGGCCATCGCATAGCAATCTTTTAGGGCACCTAGGGCACCTAGGACAAATATTGCCTATTTGTGCCTATTTGTGCTCCCAGGAGCATAAACAGTGCTTTTTCGTGCTCCCGGGAGAACAAATATTGCCTAGCTTGGGGCTGGATGATACAGTAGTTTGATGGATGCAGAAGTAGAGAAGGAAGCGGGCAAATGGGCGCGCAACAGAGAGCGGAAGGGAGGGAGGGCAAGAGACCTGCATCCACGAACCCCAGGCGGCATGCAAATGGGAAGATTTCCAGTGTCCGATGATTTTCTTCACCGACCGAGCCTACGCACGGGCTCGCGTTCGATTCAGCAGTGCACGCCTCGCTATAGAAGTCTCAACAATACGCATCTCGGCACGTTCGAACACGCCACGGAGCGCCAGTGCGAGCACCCGTTGCCAAGCACACAGCACAAGTGAACCCGCAAGGTGGGTGGGAGGGCAAATTGGGAGCAGGTCACTGACCTGTGACTCGACAAGACGAGAGCGATAACGGTCTACCTCCCCTACGGACTCACTTGCCAGCGCCAGCGCCTCATCCTTTTCCAACTGGTATGTGTGTGTGGGGGCGTGTATGTGTTGATGCTCATGTGCCTGCTTTGTTTCGCACACCCACTGGCTAACACGCGAGCGCGCACACACATCCGCACAAGCATGCACGAGAGCATACGCTCTTGTAAACGCACGGGACACCTGGATCTCGTGGCCTCGCTGAATAGCCGCATTGAGCTGCTGTTGCGCTGATTGTAGTTGTGTCTGTAGTTCATCTGGTGTGTGTGTGTGCGTGTGTGTGTGTGTGTGTGTGTGTATGTATGCCTACACTGATTCTAGTTGTATCTGCAGTTGATCTGGTGTGTGTGGTGTATGCCTATATATATATATATATTGTACACACATACATGCATACCTTCTAGATGTGCCTCTATTGAGTTCTGGTGTGTGTGAGAGAGCTTATATATGTAGCTATTCAATGTGCACATATACACACATGCACACGTTCTAGTTACTTATTTTATTCTTCTGGTGAACTGAAGTGTGGAAGAAGGGGAACGGGGAACAATGGGTGGGGCGGGAGGGAGGGGGCGTGGAAGAGCGAGGGCGACCATAAAAACACACGAATCTTGATCACGCAGTTAGGGTTTAGGATTAGGTATAGGATTAGGTACCGATCTTTGCTGTGTTAGCAGGCTGTTCACGCATGCTCTTGAGTGCCTTGGCCATAGTTGTGTTGTGGGCGTTCATGGTTTCCACCTCTTTCCTGAGCTCCTCTACCTGTGAATGTGTGTGTGTGTATAATACATGTATATGTGTATGTATATGCGCATGTATGTGTGTTCATATACATGCGCACACGGGGTGTATCTATATGTACATGTAAAATCACTAACACACCTACGCATTCTCTGATCTTCGTTTTGCTTCGTTTTGCTATTACTACCCATTTTACTACTGCACACTCACACACCTCCTTCTTGGCCGCGTCGAGTTTTTCGGGACTGAGAATGCCATCTTCGATATCCCGCCGTATGCCCGCAAATTTCTTCAGCTCGCCCTGTGTGCAAGTGAGTGAGAGAGAGAGAGAGAATGTATTTGTACACATGTAGATCCGTATCCCTTTCTTTCGCGTGCGCGTGCGATCTCTCTCAATGTCCCCCTCTCGCTCCTGCCCCCCCTCTCCCGCCCTCTCGCTGCGCGTGTGCGTCCGTGTGTGTCCGTGTGTGTCCTTGTGTGTCCGTATGTCTCCGTGTGAATCGTACACCTCATAGGCAGCAAGCTTCATCTGGAGCTCCTCAATCGTCTTTTGGCAGCGCTCAAGCATCTGATTTTTGGCGGCCAGTTGCGCTTCCGCCACCTGCTTGCGCACGTCAGCTTACAACATAGGACGCGTTTGTGCACGTGGCACATGTCATCGAGAACGCATGAACGTGCACAAATGCACAGACAGAGAGACATAGACACAGACGGACATACACCTCCAAAGCGTCTTTGCTACTGCGCAGATCCCTCTCCAATACATCCACGTGCTTTTCCAGCGCATCCATTTGCTTCTGCATCTCTGGTGGCATCGCTGAATCTGCCGCAGGCCGAGGCGGCGTCTCCGCCTTTGCCGGCGGCGTCTCTGACTTAAACTTAGGCGGAGGGGTCCTCTGCAGAGGTGTAGGGCTCTCCATCTTGTTTCCCCCTCCACCCCCAAACCACCCACCCATCCAGCTACCTTTTTTCTCATCACCTTTCTCTTCAGCCCCGTTCTGCACAGCGTTCACCTTGCCATCCCCTCCTCCGTTGGCCTGATCAGTATCAGCCTTGGCTGCTGCCCACAACTCGGAAAGCGTATCCACTTGCCCCTGCAAAGCAGCAATCGTAGCACGCGCTTCCTGCAGTTCGCTATCCCCGCCGCTGTCCCTCACAACCGCCCCACCGCCGCTGGTACCCGGGCTCATCCCAAAGTTATCAACCAGCTTCTTTATCCGCTCGTCCTTGAGTGCGATTTCCTTTTCCTTCTCCATCAGCGCTTCGTCCTTGCCTTTCACCGCCGCCATGGCTATGAGAAGGCGTTGCTCTGCATCCTTGAGGCGGTGATCGATTGAATCTCGATCTCCAGAGTATTCACGCAGCCGCTTCAACTCCTCCTCCTGCAGTTCGAGGGTGTTTTTGGCCACGTGCAACTCCGAGGTTCTTTGCGACAGCCTGTCTGACAGATTGCGTACTGCCATCTCAGCATCACTGCCAGCAGCAAGCGTTTCAGCCATGTTACTCAGAATCAGCAACTTCTCCTCCTCAATTGTCGCGAGCTCCTTCTCCAAAGCCTCCAGTTCCTTCTTGTATTTGTTGTTCGCCTCTTGCAACCGCGCTAAAACCGTACTGTTGTGGGCGTCCATCTGCTGGCGCTTGAGAGCCTCCTCCACGAGCTCTTCCAGCTTGCCTGAGAGCTTGGCGACCATGATTTGTAGCTCATTCTTCTCGCCCGCCAGCTGATCGCGCTCCGACGAAAGTTTTATGAGATTATTTTCCACAGACAGCAGCTCCTCCTTGGCCACGACACGCTCATCCCGCGCCCGGCCTAACTGCAATTCAAGCTCTTCGCACCTCGCCCTCAGCTTCGACATGTCTTCCTCCATATCTGCACAGCGCTGCTGCTGCAAAGCCATATCTTTGCGCATAGTCGATATAACATTCTTCATATGATCTGCGCCCTTTTCGACCCCGCGCAGCTCCTCCAGCAACTGGCCCGCCCGTTCCTTCGCCTCCCTCAGCTCTCCCTCTAGCCCCGGCATGGCAGCGGCCGAGCGTTGCGCCTTGCTCAGTTGTTGCTGCAACTCCGCCTCCCGCTCGCGCGCTGATGCCGCGTCTTGCGCCGCTTGATTGCGCGCCACCTCCAAGTTCTTGAGCGCCTGTGACATGGCTTCCGCGCGCGAACTAGCGGACGTGGCCTTGCTCTTGGCGTCGACGAGCTCCTTACTGACCACCTCCGACACCATGATGAGCTCCTCCATCTCCAACGTCTTGAAGTGCAGCCTTTGCAACTCTTCTTGCTGTCTGTCCCTGTGTGCCCGCACCTGATCGCGTTCGCGCAAAGCATCGGCCATCAAGGTGCGCATCGACAGCACCTCGCTATCCGCCCGCTCCTTTGCATCCGCCAACTCCTGCTTCTCACGCTGCAGCTGCACTACCTGCTCGTGCTCTGCCGTCTTGTCTGTGTGTGTGTGTGTGTGTGTGTGTGTGTGTGTGTGTGTGCAGCGCGCATCATGCAGCGCGTATTCCCCACGAGGTACTCAAAGTAACTCTGACCCTGACTGGTCAGGAGGTAATTTGAGTGCCTCCAGGGGGGCAGGAGGTACTTTGAGTTCCTTCTGGTCTCCTGGGGTCTCAGGAAGTACTTTTAGTACGTCAGGAGGTACCGGCAAGATTGCGTTCTAGGATCTGTAACTGTCGACGAGCTTGTTCCAAGGCGTTCGCCGTATCCTCCATCTGCGCAACGCGGTCGCGTAGACTGTTATTCTCGTACACAGTATCCTCCCACTGGTTAAAACGCCTGAGAAGAGTGGCGTTTTCGTGCTGGCTCGCCTGCAGCTCCATGCGAAGCTTTTCCGTCTCGCCCGTTGCCCCCCGCGTGCCACCGAGGGCTGTCGCAAGAGACTGGTTTTCGTGGCGCGACGTTTTCAGCTCATTCTGCGCCTGCTCCCACTGCCGGCGGTAGTCCTCAATCGCCCGCTCTGCGTCGCGCAATTCGGCGTTGATGCTCATAATCTGCGCCTCCGACCGCTGGTTCAACGCGTCCAGCTCCCTCTGCTGTGCACTCACGTGGGCCGTGAGCCGCGCCACCTCTCCCTGCCAGTGTTCGCGTTCACTGGGCGCACTGCCCCCCCGCGCCTGCCGTGCATCCGCTTCTGCGGCCTCCTTGTCTCGCATCACGCTCTTGAGGTTCTGCAGCAGCTCTCCAATCCGCGCCTTCTGCTCGTCCAGCTGCGAGGTCAGCTGCTGGCGCAAGGTATCCATCGCGAGCGACTTGGAGTTGAGTGCCTCGGCTTGCCCGCGCAGGCGATCCTCGAGGTCTGCGATGCGGCGCTGCGCGTTTGCATCCGGCATGAACTGCTGCGAGGTCCGCTGCTGGTCGTGGATGGCAACGAGTTCCCCGTAGAGCTCGCGGAGCTCCTTGTTTTCCTTTTCCAGGAGCGACTGCTGAAGCGCTTCGAGCTCGGCGACGCGGAAGGCAAGCGCAAAGCCGTCTTCGAGCTCATACGCACTTGCGCCTTCGCTGTGCTTCACCTTTATGGAATCGATCGCCCCCGTGATACCTGCCAGCCGGTGACCTTTCTCGTTCTGCAGCCCCGCCAGAGCCTGGCGCATGAGCTCGAGGCGTGTTGTCAACGCCATGATGCGCTCCTGCTCGCGCAGTCGCGTCAGCAAAGCGGCTTCCGTAAGCTTCAGCATGCATGACACGTTCCGCACTGCCGTCCAAGGGCCTCACCTCGCGCGGGCGCACGACCTCCCTCCAATCCTCCATGGTGGCGCTCACAGGCGGACAGGAAGCCGTAGGGCAGTCACTCAAGTCACAGACGGACTTGCAGCTTTCCGAATTGTGCTGTATTATACAAGATCCCTCCTAGTGTAAGGCCGCTAGGTTTTATTTCCCACAAAAATGTCCATGCGAAGAACTCTAGTGATGGGAAAGTGGGAGAGGGGGTTGGGACGGTGGATTAATGTTGCGAAAGTGCGTCGAGCCGCGTCGACAGTAGTGGCGGCGCGGGCCCCCTCCTCCTCGTCGGCGGCAGTGCTCGCTGGCGTCGGCTCGGCGCTCGGCGCCGGCTTCCTCTGGGCGGCGACGGCGAAGCCTGCGTTGGCAGAGGAAGACGGCAAGGGCAAGACCAAGAGAGACAAGGTGCGCAGTGCCCTGTGCGCTGCTCTGCCTTGTTGTTGGCGTGCGCGCATGACGCGTCTCTGCGCTGCCCTGGGCAGGAGGACGGGGACAGCGTGAAGGATTTGATGACAGAGGCGTATGAGAACAGAATCAGAGCATTCAGTGCGCCCGAGAAGGTGTTCACAGACGCTTGCTCACGTCGGGCGCGTGTGCGCGCTCGCATCCGCGCCTGTTCGCTTGGCGATGAATGCTTTGGGCATCCCCTGTGCGCCAGTACTTACGCTACTTCCAGGTGTTCGGATTGTTCGCCTCCAAGCGCGTCGACGGCGAGGCATATTCTCAAACGTCAGTGCCCTAGTATATTTACTCTGTAAAGTCACTATACAGCTGACTTTTGAGAATGTGTTGCCAGGCGCACATGACGGCTGACGACTTTCTGCGGTCGCTGCATCCCACGCGCACCGCAGCTGCGCCCTCGAAGCGTCGCCAACAGGCTGCTAAGCGCCTATTCCAGCTGGTGACACTTGCATGCATGTGTCGCATGCATGCACGCATGCACGCACGCACGCGCGCACACACTCAAGATGCAACATGCATGTAGGCACGTGTTTACATGGAGGAGTGAAGTTGGTGTCTAATGCATGCCTGGCAACGCATGCTTATCTGTACGTGCATGCGTGCATGTGTGTGTTCTCGCATTGAGTGCGCAGTTCAGCTTAGTTAGGAGTTATTTTGTTTAGTTCATAGTTCATTACATTGTTCATGTCATTGCATTGTTAATGGTTTTTTCGTGGTACGTGTGGTCGCAGGTGGACCTCAACGGAGATGGACTGATATCATTTTCAGAGTACATCTTCTTCATGACCATGCTCTCCTTGCCGTCGACGCGTGTCAAGGTGCAAGCACCGCGTGCGAAACAGACACTCCGCGCGCGCACACTGCAAATACACACACACACACACAGGTGGCATTCGACATGTTTGACCTGGACGGCAATGGGCATCCTCCAGTTGACACACACATGCATGTATCCTCCTGCTCACACACACAGGTGGCATTCGACATGTTTGACCTGGACGGCAATGGGCATCTCGATCAGAAGGAGTTTGCCACTATGATAGAGGTGTGTAATACAGAGAGAGAGAGATGTAATAGAGAGACACGTATAAATATAAGGAGTTTGCCACTACGATAGAGGTACAGAGAGAGAGAGAGAGAGAGAGAGAGAGAGAGAGAGAGAGAGAGAGAGACAGAGAGAGAGACACACAGACAGACACACACAAACACACACAAACGAGTA
>Ga0315905_10005123_pt1 | contig 13352 bp, 18 predicted proteins | sample LakEriMetagenome_5_FD_203522 | JGI IMG/M metagenome (GOLD analysis project Ga0315905, IMG submission 203522) | Freshwater fungal communities from buoy surface, Lake Erie, Ohio, United States - Buoy 4 MA121 | ecosystem: Environmental > Aquatic > Freshwater > Lake | place: USA: Lake Erie, Ohio... | reverse complement strand
GAGCAGCAAGCCTTCTTCCAGACCCTCTGGCTGGAGGAACAGCAGCACGGCCATGAGCTGGCTACCTGGTTAGCCAGTCTCCAGTTGCCTGGCCTGGTCTTGCCGCAACGGGCCCGGCTCTGAGGTATCGCCTGTTGAGGGCTAGTCGCTGGTACGGGTTTGAGGGCTTGCAATCTGGCGGGCTTCCGCTGCAGCGCCTAAAATCCTGCTCCAACCAGCCTTTTCGACCAGTCCCGTTCGATTCGCCTTCTTGGCCCAATCCCTGCCCATGCCGATTCAGCTGGTCTGGCTGATCCCGCTCTACGGGTTCAGCGGCATGGTGCTGTCGCTGCCCTGGGCGAGCGGCTGGATTAAGCGCAACGGGCCCCGTCCCGCCGCCTACCTCAATCTTCTGCTCACCCTGGTGGCCGTTCTGCACGGCAGCCTGATCATCCGGGAGGTGCTGGCTCTAGGGCCGCAGCACCTGGAGATCCCGTGGTTTGAGGCCGGCGATCTCGATCTGCGGATCGGCTTCGACCTCTCGCTCACCAACCTGGCGGCCCTGGAGCTCGTGACCTTCATGAGCCTGCTCTGTCAGGTTTTCGCCCTGGGCTACCTCGATAAGGAGTGGTCCCTGGCCCGCTTCTACGCCCTGGTGGGATTCTTTGAGGGAGCGATGGCCGGGGTGGTGCTGAGCAGCAACCTGTTCATGAGTTATTTCTTGCTGGAGATGCTCACCCTTTCCACCTATTTGTTGGTGGGCTTCTGGTATGCCCAGCCGTTGGTGGTCACCGCCGCCCGTGATGCCTTTCTAACCAAGCGGGTGGGAGACGTTTTGCTGCTGATGGCCCTGGTGGCCCTCTCCTCCTGGGCCGGCTCGCTGGAATTCTCCGATCTTTACCGCTGGATCGACACCGCCCAACTCGCCCCTCTGCCGGCCACCTTGCTGGGCCTGGGCCTGATCGCTGGACCGATGGGCAAATGCGCTCAGTTCCCGATGCACCTCTGGCTCGATGAGGCAATGGAGGGTCCGAATCCCGCATCGATCCTTCGCAACTCCGCCGTGGTCACCTGCGGCGCCCTGGTGTTGCTCAAGCTGATGCCGCTGCTGCGCCTTTCGCCGGTGGCGATCGATGTGTTGCTGGTTGTGGGCACGATCAGCGCCCTCGGCGGCGCCCTGGTGGCCATCGCCCAGGTGGACCTCAAGCGCACTTTCTCCTACGGGACCACCTCCTATCTGGGGCTGGTGTTCCTGGCGATCGCCCTGCAGAAGCCCCTGCTGGCCCTGCTGCTGCTCTTTGCCCACGGCCTGGCCAAGGCACTGCTGTTCATGAGCGTGGGCAGCGTGATCGCTACCACCAACTGCCAGGACCTCACCGAACTCGGGGGCCTGGGCTCCCGCATGCCGGCCACCACCACGGCCTATCTGGTGGCCGCCGCAGGGCTCACGGGCCTGTTTCCGCTGGGCTGCTTCTGGTGCTTCGGGTTGATGGTCGACACCTTTCGGGCCGGCCATCCCATGCTGGCGGGAGTGGTGCTGCTCACCAATACCCTCACCGCATTCAACCTGGTGCGGGTCTTCCGCAAGGTGTTCCTCGACAAGCCCCATCCCAAAACGCGTCGCAGCCCGGAGGTGAACTGGCTGATGGCCTTGCCCATGGTGAGCCTGGCCGTGCTCGTGTTACTGACCCCGCTGGTGATCGAGCGGATCGATCCCTTCCTGTCGACCCCCAGCTTCTCGACCTCAAGCACCCTGCTGGTTGTGGGTAGTGGCTTGGTAGGGGTGCTAGCGGGTTGCCTGGTTCAGCTGGATGCTTTCTGGTCCCGTTCTCTGTTCCGCCCCCTGGGGATGCTGCAGGACCTGTTGGCCTACGACTTCTATACCGAGCGGATCTACAAGGCCACGATCGTGGCTTTCGTGGCGGGTCTGGCCCGGCTCACCAACAGCGTTGATCGGGTGCTGGTGAACGGCCTGGTGAATCGGATTGGAAGCGCCTCGCTGGCCAGCGCTGAAGGGCTCAAGCTCGGCGTGAGCGGCCAGCTGCAGAGTTATGTGCTCACCCTGGTGGCGGCGATCATCATGCTCCTGGCCAGCCTGGCCTGGTTGAAGGGATGAGGCCGGAACGATGCTGAGCCTGCTCCTGCTGATTCCCTTCCTGGGAGCCTTCGTCCTGCTCCTCTCGCCGAGTAACCCGCCCCCCGGCAGGATGCGGGCGATCGCCATCACCACCCTCGCCCTGCAGCTGCTCTGGAGCCTGCGGGTGCTGTTGGCCTTCGATCCCCACCAGGGAGGGATGCAGCTGCAGGACACCCTCAGCTGGGTGCCGATGATCGGCCTCGATTACCGCCTCGGCATCGACGGCCTCTCGTTGCCCCTGGTGCTGATGAACGGTGCCCTAACCCTGGTGTCTGCGGTTTGCACCCGCGACATCAGCCAACGGCCGCGCATCTACTTCGCCCTGCTGCTCCTGATCAGCGGCGCCGTGAATGGGGCCTTCCTGGCGGAGAACCTCTTGCTGTTCTTCCTGTTTTACGAGCTGGAGCTGATTCCCCTCTGGCTGTTGATCTCGATCTGGGGCGGAACCGAGCGCGCCTACGCGGCCACCAAGTTCCTGATCTTCACCGCCATCTCCGGTGTGCTCATTCTGGGCGCCTTCCTTGGGCTGGCCCTGTTCACCGGCACGGTGGATTTCAGCCTCACCCCAATCCTCAGCGAACGGCTGTCGATGGGGAGTCAGCTCGTGCTGCTTGTCGCCCTGCTGATCGGTTTCGGCATCAAGATTCCGCTGGTGCCCTTCCACACCTGGTTGCCTGACGCCCACACCCAGGCCTCCTCGCCGGTGTCGGTGTTGTTGGCTGGAGTCTTGCTCAAGCTAGGCACCTATGGACTGCTGCGCTTCTGCTTGGGGCTGTTTCCCCAGGCCTGGGCTCTAGTGGCTCCCTGGCTGGCGATCTGGGCGGCGGTTTCGGTGCTGTATGGCTCACTGGCCGCCATCGCCCAGCGGGACATGAAACGGATGGTGGCCTACAGCTCGGTGGGCCACATGGGCATGATCCTGCTGGCGGCGGCCGCCGCCACGCCGGTGAGTCTGTTGGGGGCGGTGTTCCAGATGGTGAGCCATGGGCTGATCTCCGCCCTGCTCTTCCTGCTGGTGGGCATTGTGTACCGCAAGACCGGCACCCGAGATCTGGAGGTCTTGCGCGGTCTGCTCAATCCGGAGCGCGGCCTGCCCTTCACCGGCACCTTGATGATCCTCGGGGTGATGGCCAGTGCCGGGCTGCCGGGGATGGCCGGCTTCATTTCCGAATTCCTGGTGTTTCGCGGCAGCATCGGCGTGTTCCCGCTGGCCACCCTCCTCTGCATGGTGGGTTCGGGGCTCACGGCCGTGTATTTCCTGCTGTTGGTGAACCGGGCCTACTTTGGCCGAATGGCGATCACCCCCCCCAGCGAGGATCCCAGCGCCGACGCACGCCTCGATATTCGCCTGTCGGGGGTGGCGCTTCGGGAAACCCTGCCGGCCCTGGGGATTTCCCTTGCGGTGGTGGGCCTGGGGCTCGTCCCGGCAGGCCTCGGCTGGCTCAGTGAGACCACAGCCACAGCCATGGCCGAGCTGCCGGCCCTGCTGCTGGCCGCAAGCCACGGAGGTTTGGGCTGATGCCGGTCATCCCTGCGTTGCTCACCCATGCCGGCGGTCGTCCCAGTGTCGAAGCGCTGGAGGCCAGGTTGCTGGCGAGCCAGACCCTGTTGGCTGACACCCCCGAGCACGTGGTGGAGGTGGTGGATGTGCTGAACAGCTATGGCGTGGTGCTCGATGCCTACAGCAAGAACCTGATCTTCCAGGCCGAACGGCAGTTTCTCAATCCCTTCCCGGTGTTTCGCTTCCTCGATGGCGACCTGAGCCCGGCGAAGATCTGGCGCCATCTCAATGGCGATCGCATCAATTTCGAGTACGCCGAGTACTGCATGAAAGCCATGCTCTGGCATGGAACCGGCGGCCTCGATGCTTACCTCGATTCCGAGCCCTTCGCCGGGAACTGTGCGGCGATCATCCGCCACAAGACCGGCCGGGACCCCCTGCTGGCGCTCCTGCATCCTCTCTTTCCGAACTTTCTGCCTGAGGTGATCCGGGCCGCCGCCACCACCCATGCCCTCGGGCAGTTCTGGCGGGTGATGAGCGATCTCTTCCTCGATCTGGCCCGGGCTGAGGCGGCCGGCACGGTGAGGAGCATTGCCGAGGTGGTGGCCTTCATCAAGGCTGGCCTGGTGAATGCGGCCGCCAACCCGATCACCTATGGCGTGCACCTGGGGGGCGAACGCTTCTGGGTGCTGCCCCCGGAGGCGGGGCTCACCTTCCTGGTGGATGTGGCGGTTCCCTACGTGGAGGCTGTGTTCTTGCGCGGCATGCCGTTCCTTGGCACCGTGTCGTTCAATGCCCAGGCTCAGCAGATCTCGCCGGACCAGGCTCAGTTCGCCTACGGCGCCCTCTACGCCGATCCGCTGCCCACGATGGGTGCCGGCATTCCCCCGAGCCTGCTGATGCAGGACATGTACCGCCATCTGCCGGAGCGCCTCCATGCCCTCTACCGCCAGCGCAGCCGCGGCGAGGGCGATGTTCGGGTGAAGATCTGCATGAGCTTCCAGAAGTCGATGTTCTGCGTCACCAATGCTGCCATCGATGGCACCTTCCCCCATTCCCTGGGCACCGCGGTTCCGGCTGAGCAGGCTGCCAACCGGGCTTACGCCCGGGCCTGGGCCGAGCGGCTGGCAGTGGCCCGCACCGATTGCCTCGACCCCTTCGGCAGCTGATCGGGCACTTCTGTCGGGGCGACTGTGGTGGAGCACCTTCTGTTCGTGGCTTAGGTTCATTTCATGAATCAGCCCTGGACGCAGCGGACCCGCCCCGATCGGCTGGAGCGCCGCATCGAATTCGATGACTACGAGAGCACCCGCAGTTTCTTGGAGCGGCTCAATGCTTTGGCGGAGAGCGAGGGGCGCTTCCCCGACATCAGCTTCGGCCGCACCTATGTGAACCTCACCCTCAGGCCGGATGACGAACAGCCGGTAGGAGAGGTTGATCAGGCCTTTGCCGCGGCGATCGATGCACTCCTCTGATCCCCTGCAGCCGATTGCCGGCCCGCAGCCGCAACTGGAGATCCCCGAGCAGAAGGCTGGCGACCCTCTCACGGTGGATCTACGAGGGGCCTACGACGCGGCCGGCATCCAGGCGGTGCTCGACCAACTGGATGAGGAACTGGTGGGTCTGCGGCCGGTGAAGGCCAGGATCCGTGAAATCGCGGCTCTGTTGGTGGTGAACCGGGCCCGGCGCGAGCTGGGGCTGGAGTCGGCTCCACCGAGCCTCCATATGTCCTTTACCGGCAGGCCGGGCACCGGTAAGACCACCGTGGCCGAGCGGATGTCGAAGATCCTGCATGGCCTCGGCTACGTCCGCAAGGGACACGTGGTGACCGCTACCCGCGATGATTTGGTGGGTCAGTACATCGGCCATACGGCCCCCAAGACCCGGGAGATGCTGAAGAAGGCGATGGGTGGGGTGCTGTTTATCGATGAGGCTTATTATCTTTACCGGCCCGAGAATGAGCGTGACTACGGTGCCGAAGCGATTGAGATCCTGCTGCAGGTGATGGAGAATAATCGTGATGATCTGGTCGTGATCTTCGCTGGCTATAAAGAGAGGATGGATGTGTTTTATCAATCCAATCCTGGCCTCTCTTCGCGGGTGGCCAACCACATCGACTTCCCTGACTACAGCGCTACTGAATTGCTGGCGATCGCCAAACTGATCCTCGCCAGCGAAAACTACCGCTTTAGCGAAGCGGCCACCGAGGTCTTCGCCGAGTACATCTTGCGCCGCATGCAGTTACCCTTTTTCGCCAATGCTCGCTCGATCCGCAACGCCATCGACCGGGCCCGCATGCGTCAGGCGAATCGCTTGTTCAATGGCATGGGTAGTCGGCTTAGCAAGCTGGATCTGATGACGATCGAAGCGGAAGACATCACCGCCAGCCGGGTTTTTCAGGGGGTGGTGGAGGGGCTGGATAGGAGTGAGCCGATTACTGGCTGACCAGGATCTGCCAACTCTGAAAGGGTTGTGTAGACAGAAAAGTGCGATGGCCGGGATCTGAATGATAAGATGTGCAAAGCCCATCAACAATGTGCCCAAAATGATAAACAAAGTAGCTATTCCGCTATCATTGCGAATGATGCGGAAACTCAAGATTCCAAGAAAGTTGGGTTTTCTGGAGTCGCTTTTTGGATCTACTTTGGCTGCACAGGGCACCGGTTGGGTAAAATGTTCAAATGGCGTTTTTTGGAAGCTTGATCTTACCGAACCCACCCACCGCTGGATCATCTACGGTGACTACGAAGGAGGGATCGGTCTGAGTTTTGCCAAGAATGCCCTTAGAAATGGTGGAGTCTTTGTTGATTCAGGATCCAACATTGGACAGTGGGTTCTCTATCTTGGTGGCATAGCAGGGGTCCAATCTCTAGAATTTGAGCCTGTAGAATCTCAGCGGCAATGGTTAGCTTCCTGCCTCCAGCATCAGCGAGGCTGGAATTTCACTATCTTTCCCTGGGGATTGGGCTCAGAAGAATGTGACATGGAAATTCAATGTGATGGAGCACGTTCGACACTGAGGAATGATTGGTATAAGTCGAGAACACTAGATCGAGAGGTTATTCGGATCAAAAGACTTGAAGATGTCCTCAGGCAAGCTGAAATCAGTGAAGTACAGCTCTGGAAGCTCGATGTGGAGGGCGCCGAATACGATGCACTTATTGGGGCAGGCGACTATCTTGCAAGCCAACACATAAAGCATATTTATTTTGAATGCCATCACACGAATTACATTCGCAATAAATCTTACCTGGAGACATGTGGCTATCAGCTTTATGATATCGGCTGGAAAGGCCTGCAGCTGAAAGTTGACCGCGAGATCAGTGAAACGCAAGATCTGGTGGCATTACCTTACAGGTAACACAAGCTGACAGGTTCCTTCTTGAAACCCCCAAATAGATTCCCAAAAATCTAAGATAAACGCCGCTTCTTCGTATCGATCTGCAACAGATTCCTCACCTGCTGCACCTGCCGGGCAACGGCGGGATCGGCGCTGAGCTTTTTCTCCACCTGTTCCACGGCATCCATCACGGTCGAGCGGTCCTTGCCACCGAAGGCCTCGCCGATGCGGGGCAGTCGATGTTGCACCGGATAGGGATGGCTGTCGCCGGCGGGGTCGGGCGCCAAGGTGTCGAGCGGTCCCTGGGACCACCAGGACTGCCCCGCGAACGAGATCCCGTCTTGATCCAGGCAAGGGCTGGCGCCCGCGGCGGAGCATGGAGGGGCCCGGTGCTTCGGGACCGGCGAGGTCACCAGCGAAGCCCGGCAGGAGCGCCGGACTCATCGATGCGTCATTTGCTTCCGGCGCTAGGCCGCATGCGGTACGCTTTTACGTACGTTGTCCGAGATCCCTGTGACCACTGTGTCGGCCACGGAAGCCCGCAGGCGTCTCTACGCCCTAATCGATGAGGTGGGGCAATCCCATCAACCGGTGCAGATCCAAGGCAAGCGGGGCAACGCGGTGCTGATTTCCGAGGCCGACTGGCGCTCGATTGAGGAAACGCTCCATCTTTTGGCCATCCCCGGGATGCGCGAGTCGATCCTGGAGGGAATGGCCACCGAGGCCTCAGAGCTGAGCACAGAACCAGGCTGGTGAGCTGGACCGTTCTGTTTACCAAACAGGCCCAAAAGGATGCCCGCAAACTCGCCTCCGCGTCGCCTGCCCTGAAGCAGAAGGCCCAGGCCCTGATTGATCTGTTGGCTGCTGATCCTTATCAACAACCACCGCCCTACGAAGCCCTGGTGGGCGATCTGCGCGGAGCCTGCTCCAGACGCATCAACATCCATCACCGGTTGGTCTATCAGGTGCTGGAGGATGTGCGAGTGGCGAAGGTGTTGCGGATGTGGAGTCACTACGACTAGGCGCGACTGCTCAGGCTCCGTGGGCTTCAACGGAGGCTGTGCTGAATCCTGATCAGCTGTTTGATGGAGTAGAAGTTCTTTGGCTGTACCAGGGATTGATCAGCTCCAAGCCGATGTCGGCAAAGTCGGCCCCATCACGGGTGGCCAGTGATGCCCCCTGGGCCAGAGCCGTCGCGGCAATCAGCGCATCGGCGGTAGCCATGGATTGCCCCAATGGCTCGCGGCGTTGCAGCCGCTGGGCATACCAGTGAGCCGCTTCACTGGTGAACGAGGTATCGAGCAGGATCACCGCAAAACCTCCCCTGGTGGCTTGTGGCGTTCCTGGGTTTTCCATCACGGTTCAGCGCCGAACTGAGCTGGCGTTGGCTGCGACGAACGCTGAGGAAGCTCCAGCTCCATCCCTCCGAACTGAGCGAAGTGGGCATGGATGCGACTGTCCAGTCCTTTCTTGGTTGCTGCTGAAGGCTGCTTGGCTTCGATGGTCTCGCGGAGGATCGTGCGGGTTTCCTACTCCATCGATCGGCCGTGTCAGGCGGCCTGGATGCGCAGTTGGGCCTTGGTGCCCGCGTCGAGGTTCCGAATGGTGAGCGGGGCCATGGGCTGCTCCTGTGAGCAATGCATTCACTTCTAGCAACCCTAGGGCGTATTCGGACTGTTGCGCTCAACCGGGTGACCTCCCGCCTCCAGTCAAGGCAGGGGGTTGTAGAGGGGGCCGCAGCCCTTGAAGCCCTCAAATGGGCAGTTTACCTCCAGGACCTCGGGATTCAGCGGCAGCGGTGGCTGAGCCACCTGCTGCTCAAACAGGATCTGATCCAGCAGCTCTCCCAGCCGGGGCAGGGAGCGGAAACAGCAGCAATCGCTGAGATCCACTAGGGCTTGGGAGCCAAGCGACTGGAGATAGGAGTGGCGGGAGACGTGCGAATGGGCCAGAAATGGCGCAGCGCAGGACCAGGCATCAGGGCGGGGCGGGGGTCAAGGACCCGCGCAGCGGTTTTTACAGGGTCTTCCTAGATCAGGAGCTTGCAAGGACGGCCATCACACTTAGAGAAACGTGAATCGTTTCATGGCCAGACCATGACCAGTGAATCGTCTGATCTGGTCATTCCCTGTCCTTTAATGCTGATATTGACTACGCGACTTAGATCCGATGGCCGAAAGCGAACAAGGGGAGCTGAGAATCCTGGGGGAGGAGCCTGAATCGAGTCCAATCGTTCCTGATCCCGCCAAGGCCATCGTGGAGTGCAAGGGCATCCGCTCCACCAGCGATTTCCCCGCCGATCTGAGCGCCCTGAGCCGAGAGCAGATCGAGCACCATTACCAAGCGATGCGCAACAGCCATGCCTCGCTGACGCGCTCCCGTGGCCAGCTACAGCGCCGTTCCCGGGAGCTCACTGTGGCGCGGGATCGTTTCCTGGAAACCCTGCGCGGCTACGAGGGCCGGTTGATGGCGCTGGGACAAGAGAAGGCAGAGGCCCTGCGAATCGCCCAGGACATGCACAGGGAGCTGGAGGCCTTTGAGGACAAGCAGCAGGCCCTCGATGGCGTGCTGAAGGAGCTCGATGCTGCCAAGGAGGAAGCCGGCTACTGGAGCATTGTCAACATCACCCGGCTGATCGAGCGCATGCGCCGCCTGCTGCGCGGTGGGAGAGAGAGCTGATGGGGGAGCTAAGCGATCGCTTCGGCGAACTGATGGCTCGCATGGCCAAGGGCGATGCGGAGCTTTTCCGCACCGTGGGTGAGCAGAACGCTGCGATCCGCCAGCTGGTGGAAGAGGAGGTGGCTCCTAGTGTTCCTTCTGGGGCTAAGGAGGCCCTGGCCCTGAATGCTGGGCCCCAATCCCTCCTGCCTAAGGATCAGTGCACTCCAACGGCCCTCAAGGCACGCTTCGGTTCTGCCGCAGCCGCCCATGTCTATCTGGAAGCCGCCCTAGGCCCCGCTCCCACCAAGAAGAAAACCTGGGACTATCTGTGTAGCGTGTTTGAGAGTGGCACCTGGCCCACCAGGGCCCGCGCATTAGCCCGATCGGGACCCGAGCCTGGCTCTGTAAACGAGGAGGCCTTAGCCCAGTTGGAGACTCGGTTGCTCCGGCGTATTGATCAGCTTGAAGAACGCGTGATTGAGTTGTTTGAGCAGCTGCTGCAGATAAGGCCTTAGGGATTGAAGGGACGGTCCATCGGAAGATCTCCGCCGAAGCGCCGCCATCGCCTGCTTCATCCCCCCGAACTCGCTCCCCCCGTAGCTCTTTGGCTCCACTCAGCTTTGCTCCGGCAGCAGGTCATCCACGGTCTCGATCGCGTCACAGGCTAAGGCGATCTCGGCATAGACAATCGGATTGATCAACAGCGGCCCTCGGTCGAGCCAGCGGCTGAGTTGCTCGTCGCTCCACGCCTGCCAGAGGGGATCAGCTGTGATCACATCGAGGATGACATTGGAATCCACGAACACCATCAGGGCTGCGCTTCGCCGCGGCTGAGGGCGAGCAGCTCATCGGTGCTGAGGCGAGTGAGCAGGCGGGCCCGACGCAGCCGTTGCAGGCCTTCGCTGCCGGGCGAGCCTTGAGCAGGCTCCTTTTCGATCAGCACCCGGCCGGCCTCCACAAGGAAGCGCACCTGGTTGTGGGGCAACAGGCCGCACTGCTCGCGGATGTCCTGGGGAATGGTGACCTGGCCCATGCTGGTGATCCGCATGACCCAAGGCACCCGCAACAGTAAGAATCTGATTGGCTCCAGTGGTGGCAGGCACGCCAGGCACGCAGGACCTGTGCCCCGGCGATGCGGCGGCAGCTGCTGGAGGCGGTGGGCCGCAAGCTGAACCTGCTGCTGCACCAGGCCAGCGCCGATTGATCGCTTTGCTTTGCCCAGAGCCTGCCGAATAGCTCTTGACCTAGCAGTCTCGATTGGCAATTAAGCAAGCGATAATAGTATTCCGCCCCCAGCCACAAACAGCAAACCTGCCCAGCCAATCGCTGAAGGGCGCTCACCAAGAAAAGCAAAGCCTACTAAAGCTACCATTAATAGGCTTAGTCTATCAACGGGCACGACCAATGAAGCATCTCCTTGCTTCAGGGCCCTAAAAAAACAGAACGATGATAAGCCGCTAGCCAAGCCCGAAAGCACAATGAAGAGCCAGGTTTGTTGTGATAATGCAAATGGGCTGCTTAGCTTTCCAGTTGCTAGAATGAGCAACGGCAGAAAAATAGCCATGACTAGAGTGCGGATTAGCGTGGCTAGATCCGCATCGATACCCCCGAGTCCAATCTTGCCAAATACCGCAGATGCACTTGCACAAAGCGCAGATAAAAAAGCCCAAATAAACCAAAGCGGTAGGGCGGGGATTGGGCTCATTTAGGATAAAGTGTTGCTGAAGCCTAGGCGATGGCGGCGAAAAGGGTGGCGAGATCGTGGTGGCGGGCAGCGGCATTGCTGCTGATGCGGCGGCACCTAATCTCAAGAGCACTAAAGGCCCCTGCCTTCGACCAACTCAATCTCCATGCCCGTCAATACCGCAACCCTCAAAACCTTCGCCCCGGCGATGCGGCGGCAGCTGCTGGAGGCGGTGGGCCGCAAGTTCGGTGCCGGTCATCAGGTACTGAATCGCCTCACGACCCCGCCGAGGCATGGCCTCAACGGCGCCAGCCTCAATCAGTTGCTGGTAGGTCTGCGACACCTAATACCGGTTATCCATTTGCCAATCCGGCAATACCAAGCGCCCCTTCCACTCAGAGTCTCAATAAAAGCCATTCATTGAGAATCCTGCTAACGTGCGTTTATTGAGATTCCAAGTACACCATGGCCGCAGGCGAGCAGGTGATCCGCGCCCCTGCCCAGCTGGGGGTGCTCCTCAAAGGCGTCCGGCGGCAACAGGGCCTGAGCCAGCAAGAGCTAGCCCTCAAGGCCGGTGGCACCAGCCAGGCCCGGCTCTCCCAGCTCGAACTGCAACCGGGGCGCCTCACCGTGGAGCGTCTGCTGTTGATCCTGGCCGCGCTCGATCTCGAACTGGTGGTGCGGCCGCGTCAGAGCGACGCCGAGCCGGCCGAGTGGTGATGGGCAGGCCAACGCGGGCGCGCTCCCTGGCGGTGTGGATGAACGGCGAACGGGTCGGCACCTGGACCTTTCCGGCGCGGGGGGCACAGACATTCACCTACGCCGAATCCTGGCTGCACTCCAGTCAGTTCCGCCCGTTGTCGCTGTCGCTGCCGGCGGGCCTCGGGGCCTCAGTGCTCAGCGGCAACGCCGTGGAGAGCTGGTTTGACAACCTCCTTCCGGATAGCGAGGTCATCCGCCGCAGGTCCCAGGCCCGGTTTCAGACCGCCAGCACCAGTGCCTTCGATCTGCTGGCTGCGGTCGGCCGCGACTGCGCCGGCGCCGTGCAACTGCTGCCGCCTGACCAGGAGCCCAGCGGCATCGATCGCATCGAGGCCAAGCCTCTGAGCAACCAGGAGATCGGCCGGCGCCTGCGCGCCGTGACGGCTGCGCCGGCTCCAGGATCCCTGGGCCCTGAGTCCGATGAACTCCGGCTCTCCGTGGCCGGTGCCCAGGAGAAAACCGCGTTCCTATGGCACAACAACCAATGGTGTCTGCCACTAGGCAGTACCCCCACCACCCACCTCTTCAAGCTGCCGATGGGTGTGATCGGCGAGGGCCAGATTGATTTCAGCTCCTCGGTGGAGAACGGGTGGCTCTGCAGCAGGCTGCTGATGGCCTATGGGCTGCCAGTGGCCTCCACAGAGATGGCAAGTTTTGACAGCGAGCGCTGTCTGATTGTTCAACGCTTTGACCGTCGCCTGCATGCCAGTGGCACCTTTTGGCTGCGCCTGCCTAGTGAAGATTGTTGCCAGGCCACCTCCACACCGGCCGCCAGCAAATACGAGAACAACGGCGGGCCTGGCATGGTGGCCATTGCCGGGCTGCTGGCCCAATCCTCGGAGCGCAGCGACCTCGCCACCTTTTTCAAGGCGCAGGTGTTGTTCTGGATGCTGCGCGCCATCGATGGCCACGCCAAGAACTTCAGCCTTTTCCTCAATCCCGGCGGTCGCTTTCAGCTCACCCCTCTCTACGACGTGCTCTCGGCCTGGCCGGTGATTGGACGGGGAAGCGGCCAATGGCCCCAGCAAAAGCTCAAGATGGCGATGGCCTGGCATGGAGAAAAAGGGCGTTACTGCAAGCCTTTGGAGATCACAGGCCGCCGCATGCTGCTCACCGCCAAACGGCTTGGACTCGGCGACGCCCAACCCATCCTCAACGCGCTGATCGCCCAGACGCCAACTGTGCTTGCTGCGGTGCAAGCCCAGTTGCCGGCCGACTTTCCACAAACCGTCGCCGAACCGGTGTTCACTGGTTTGCATACCTCCGTCAGCCAGCTTCAGCGCCAACT
>Ga0315905_10005122_pt1 | contig 13353 bp, 9 predicted proteins | sample LakEriMetagenome_5_FD_203522 | JGI IMG/M metagenome (GOLD analysis project Ga0315905, IMG submission 203522) | Freshwater fungal communities from buoy surface, Lake Erie, Ohio, United States - Buoy 4 MA121 | ecosystem: Environmental > Aquatic > Freshwater > Lake | place: USA: Lake Erie, Ohio... | reverse complement strand
TGGACTCCCTGCCGTGTCCACGGGGACGGATCGCCGACCGGAAAACGGGTCGCATCCAGCGGATTGGGGATCAACTCCGAAGGACGATTGAGCAGTTCCAAGACTCGTTGCTGCTGCCAACCGGTCTGGCAGATGATTCGATCGGCCTGCCATGATGCTCGTGCATCCGCTGAGGTGACACCGTAGGGGTCGACGTAGTCGGCCTGGTCCCGAAACCGGGCATCAAGATCGGCGTTTGACTGCAGCCACAGGAGCGACGGGATCTCGAGGCTGTCGGCGGCACGGATGGCTGCGGCCGAGCTATCACCGACACCGAGTGACACGACGATATCTGGTCGCGACAGTGTCAGCAGCATCATGAGGCGATCGGACAAGGCCGGCCGCGGACCGCAGGCGACCCGCGTGAGCCCCAGGACCGGCACCTTCCAGAGCAGACTGGGGCGAAACCGCTTGAGCTTCAGCCAGGGAAACCGGGGGAGCACCTCCAGGTCGTGAGAGATCGCCTGTCGCCACGGTCTGAGCGGTTCGACATCGACCACAATCTGGACCTGCTCAACAACATCCGATGTCGGTTTCGAGGTATGCCTGACGAGGAATTGCACCTCGTGCCCGGGTCGAGTGGCCAAACCCCGTGCGAGCAACCACGCGAAGGTCTCCAGTCCGCCAATCGCGGTCCCCGCCTGGGGATTGACCGCGGGGTAGGCATTGAGAGCGACGATCGCAATCCGCATCGATCGCTCCTAGAACCGGCCCAGATCAGGATAAGGCAGTGACTTTGACTTCGCGCGAGTCCACTCGCGAAAGCCCCGCCATCTCTCAATCACTCGTCGGGCGACTCTCTGCAGGGCCGGGCTGCCGGAGAGCTTCTGGAGTAGCCGACCGGCCTTCGAGTCTGGTGGCTCCGCTATGGTGCCACCGGACTGGGCCGAGGCCTGCCAGGTCCTTTCATAGATCCACTGCTGGGGAGTTGCGATCGTCGACTCAGCAGTGGCTGTGGCAATCGCGAAAGTGAACCAGATCTGCCCATCGAGCTGACCCAGCGGGATGAACCGCGGCGAATTGAGGTAGTCGTAAACATCCCAAGGACCGCGCGGCAGATCGAGCGGAATCCGGCACAGGCAGATACGGTCAACCTCGAATCGGCAGGCCCGATAGAAATCGGCGAACAGCGTGGGCGACACGCTGTGGAACCCGTGCTCCACGCAGTTCGATGACGGAGTCAGATGCATCACCCTCCCACCCGGTCGGACCATCCGGGCGCAATGCCGAATCGCAGCTGCGATGTCGAATACATGTTCAATGGTCCCGGAGTCGAGCACGAAATCAAACGCTGCTGTGAGGTCGGGCGGGGTGTCGGGCGCGTTCAAATCGAGGATCGCATCGGGGACTTCATAGTCAGAGTAGTCGACCCGCACGATCCGCTCGAACCCGATCATGCGCAGCAGACAGTCATCAGAAAGGAAACCCTGAGCTGCGAGTGTCGGCTCACGATGCAGTTCGTCGCGAATGGGTTGGAGGGCAACCTGGTGAGTCCGGGCCATCGCGCGGACTTCGTCCCCGGTGACATAGACATGCTGTCGCCCCAGCGTGACAGCCGACCCTCCCAGAGGGCGGCGGGCAGATTCCCATAACATCAGATTGACCGCAGCTCGCGCGAGTCCCATGTCGCTGCTCCGGTCCTGTCACCCCACACCCGACGACCACAAGAGGGCACCTGAGGAGGGGCAATGTATGCAGAGCCACCAGTCGGATTCGAACCGACGACCTATGCTTTACGAAAGCATTGCTCTACCAGCTGAGCTACGGTGGCAACGGTTTTGGACAACCGAAGGAGCGGCAGTAAAGCAGAGGACCCCGTGGAGTGTCAAGGCGATGGATGGCTCGACTTGCGTTCGCACCGAAGCGAGGTGAGAATGATTTTTGGAAATCTGGGAAAAGTTGCCCGAATTTCGTCATCGTCGGCCACCTCACTTACGTCCTTCTCTGGAGGGACTGCCGACGGCGCGGTTTGATTCGATCATGGGGAGGCCCCACCTTGAGGCAATTCCAGCGTACCGTTCAAGTGCCTTGGCTGGTGGGGTGTTTGCTATTTATTAGTGGGTTCCTCAGTCCGGCGAACGCCCAGATCATGCGGATCGTCAATGGGGTCGCTCAGGCGGAAGGCACACCGCAGCAAGGGCTTCTGACAATTGACGAAGCGGTTCAGAACGCCCTGACTGACTTTGATCGACATGCCCAGAGGGGCGACTTTCAGAAGGCGTTTCGAGTCCTGGAAAACCTGCCCTTGGAGAAGCGGGTAGGGATGCTTCCGGCGGGGAATGGCTTTATGAGCCCGGCCCGCGTCCGGTTCTGGCGATTGCTGGTCGAAATGAATGCCGAAGGGCGGGCTGCGTTTCGCCTGTTTTACGAGCCGAAGGCCAAACAGCTGACGGAGCGGATGAAGACCGAGCTGGCCGCGGATCGCACCAAGGCTCTGGCCACAGCCTCCGAGATTTACGAGCAGTATTTCATCACCTCGTATGGGGATGATGCGGCAGAAATCCTGGGCGATGCGTCATTTGAGAAGGGTGACTTTGTCGAAGCGGCGAGCCGCTGGCGATCGATTATCGACTATCACGCCGAAACGAACCTGTCGCTCCCGAAGGTCATGGCCAAGTGTGCCGCAGCCTACGTGGGGGCGGGTCGTCTGACTGATGCCCGGATTGTTCTCAGTGACGTCCAGCGTCGCTTCCCGAGCGACAAGGTTCGAATCGCCGGGAAGGATCAGGTTGTCGCCGACTACATCAGCTCTCTGCTGGGATCGAAGACTGAACAGCCGCAGGTCGCAGCTGTCGAGCAGAAGCTGGAGCTACCGGCCCAGCTGACCTACCCGTACTGGCAGATGTCGTTCATGTCGAAAAAGGGACAGGCTGCGATGACGGCGGCTGTCTCCCAGAACTATTACTACAAGTCGGGTCTCGAAACGATGATCCCGAATCATGTCGCGGATCAGGAACGAGTTTATCTGAACTGGATGGGGGTCGTATTCGCAATCGATGTGGCTTCCGGCAAGCTGGCGTGGCGGAACGACGCCTTCGAAAAGGTCTATCCGCATCTGGCGACAATGCAGCAGGGGCGCGTCAGCCCGACTTCCTATGGAATCCAGATCGCGGGCGAGCGGGTTTTGGCCTCAGCGGTGCCATTGGATCGGCTGAATTACTGGCAGCCGGCTGTACCGATTACAGCGTACAACGCGAAGACGGGCGAAAAGGCCTGGTCGATCGGGGGAGATCAGGGGGGGCAGCAGAGCTTCCTGGGTCAGATGTACCCTTACAAAGATGGCGTGCTGACGGTCTCACATACTCAGCACCAGACCAACATGCAGCTCAACTTTCTGAACCTCGCGAATGGTACCTCGCAATGGACGATGCCGCTGGGGACGATGCACGCGCAGCAGAATCCGTATTCAGGCGGCCAGACGTTTCCGTCGCCTGATTTCGGAGAAGTGGGTCGCACACTGTGCATGATGAATAACTCAGGAGCTGTCCTGCAGATCAACCCAGAGGAGAAAAAGGTCGAAGGTCAATTCGTGATGTACGAACCTAAGCAGACCACGGACGGTTCCTACTACTATTACAACGATGGCAGCCTTCCCGAGGAAAAGCGGCTCCACACGCGCGGTCGCATGCTGGTGCGGGACGGGTACCTGATCTTCAAGGAAGTCGGGAAGAGCGAGCTGTTCTGCGTCGATGTCCAATCGCAAAAGGTGCTGTGGAAACGCCCCATCAGCAGTACAGCCATGGTCGTCGAAGCCGACGACGAGCATGTCTATACGATGAATACTGAGCTCTCGGCGTATAGCCGCGTCGACGGCAAGCTGAAGTGGTCGGTTCGGCTGCCGGTTGCCGGGGGAGGGCTGAGCATCGTCCTGTCGGGTGACTCGGCCTACGCAGCCACGCAGCGCGGCATCTTTGAAGTCAACCGCCACACGGGCAAGGTACTGCGTGTCGTTCGCACCGCAGAAACCAACTCGCCCGGAATGGGGATGCGGCTGATCGGTGACAAGCTGGTCACGATCTCCAGCAACTCGGTCACGTGCTACCTGCTGAAGCCGACGGCGGACGCTCCGAGTAAGTAACCCCTCACAAACCTGTTCACGACTGATCTCAGGAATTCTCCCAATGATCCACAGCAAGCAGATCCTGGCAGCCACTCTGGCCTTGCTCCTCTCATCGACCTGGGTGTGTGCTCAGGGCCGGACCGGGATCTCGGTCAAGGCCACGGGGCAGGTGAAGCTCAAGCCCGATGTACTGGAACTCGAAGGCCACGTAAGTGGGAACGCCGAACTGGCTGCGGATGCGATCACGAAGTTCCGCAGCAACCGCCAGCGGGCGGTCGAGGCGATCGAAGCCCTGCAGATTGCGGGCCTGAAGATCAATGCCGGTCGAATCGATATCACCTCCGCCATGGACCAGGCCGCCCAGCAGGCGATGATGCGCGGCATGGCCGCCACAGCGTCGGCCAACCGACCGCTGAACGTGGCTGAGCCGCTGTCGATCCGGATCGATGGGATCGACAAGATGACGCAGGACCAGATCATCGAAACACTCGTCAAGATCCTGGACGCGGGCAAAGACGCCGGAGTGACCCTCGGAGCGAAGGATACTCCTGGCTACAACCCTTACACGGGACAGTACAACACGGGCGGTTCCGCCCTGGCTCGGTTCCGTCTGTCGGATGTCGAAGGAGCTCGGCAGAAGGCCTTTGAAGATGCGATGACCAACGCCCAGAAGCAGGCGGACAAGCTCGCCAAGCTGGCCGGCTTGAAGCTCGGCAAAGTCCGGGCCATCAATGAGTCACAGGCCAATCAGAACACCCGCCAGCAGGTCAACGTGGTCTACGCCTACGCTCCTCCGAACCAGGAGCAGGAAGCAGAACTGTTCACCAGTTCCAGCCTGCAGGACATCACCGTTTCGGCAGTGATCGAAGTCGATTTCGACGTGCAGTAGGACGCCACCCGGCTCGCCCGCTTGGAACTTTTCATGTCATCAATTCTCACCCGCCGACAACTTCTCCTCAGCCTCGGGGCTGGGATGGGGTCATTTCCATTTCTGTCGCGGGGCGAGGACCTGCTCCCCAAGCACATCACGCCGCAAACCGTCTCGGCGGTCAAGAAGGGGCTCGACTATCTGGCCAAGGTGCAAGCGAGTGACGGCAGCTGGCACGGTCTGGCCGATGGAGACACCTATCCCTGTGCGATGGCGGGCCTGGCCGGGATGGCGTTTCTGTCCAACGGCAGTACGTCGACCCGTGGAGCCTATGCCGACGCGGTCCGGCGGACGACCTCCTATATCGTCAGTCGGGCTCAGGCATCCGGTCTGATCGCTGAAGGCGAAGAGCAAGGCCACCCGATGTACGGGCACGGATTTGGTATGATGTTCCTCGCCAGTGCCTTCGGGATGGAGACCCGGCCCGATGTCCGCAAGAAGATGGACACGGTCATCAAGAATGCGATCCAGCTGACCTCCAAAGGGCAAAGCAACCTGGGCGGCTGGACCTATTACCCCGGCGGCGGCGACGAAGGCAGCGTGACCGTCACGCAGATGCAAGGATTGCGAGCCGCCCACAACGCCGGGTTCACGGTCCCGCGCGGCACGATCGAAAACGCGATCAAGTACCTTGAGCTCTGCAAAACAGCCGAAGGCGGGATCTGCTACTCCTACGGGTCGGGAGGCGATACGCGGCTCCCGATCACCGCAGCTGCGATCTGCTGCCTGTACTCCGCAGGCGAGTACGAGTCCCCTCTGGCTGACTCGTGCATGAAGTACGTGATGAACGAGTTCAAGTCGACCGCCAACGAGTTCAACAGCGGTCACTACTTCTACCTGCACCTGTATGCGTCGCTGGCCTTCTACCAGGCTGGAGACGAGTACTGGGACGCCTACTTCCCGAAGGCTCGCGAGAACCTTCTGAAGCAGCAGCAGGCGGATGGCCACTGGAACGGGGATGGCGTCGGCTCGGTCTTCGGAACGGCCTTGGCCTGCATCCTGCTGCAGATCCCGTACAAGTACCTGCCGATCTACCAACGTTGAGGAAACGTAGGACGGGCACATTTGCCCGTCCGAAGCGACTCTCGCACGAAGATGACTTGGACGGCCAAATGTGGCCGTCCTACGACACCGAGATCCACCACCATGATTCAAGAAACCCCTCCCGACCTGGCCGCGCTGGCCAAGCTGAAGAGCGCTCAGGAGCGCATCCGCGAACAGATCCGAACCGTCGTGATCGGCCAGGAAGAGGTCGTGGAACAGCTGCTGATCGCGATCTTCGCGGGCGGGCACTGCATCCTGGAAGGGGTCCCCGGGCTGGCGAAGACGCTGCTGGTGCAGACCGTCGCCCGCAGCCTCTCGCTGAACTTCGGGCGCATCCAGTTCACTCCCGACCTGATGCCCGCGGACATCACCGGGACCGAAGTGCTGCACGAAGACCGGCAGACCGGCATCCGCGAGTTCAAGTTCGTCCACGGGCCGATCTTCGCCAACATTCTGCTGGCCGACGAAATCAACCGCACGCCGCCCAAGACCCAGGCCGCCTTGCTGCAGGGAATGCAGGAGCGCCAGATCTCGGCGGGGAACCACCACTACAAGCTGCCCAGCCCGTTCTTCGTCCTCGCGACGCAGAACCCGATCGAGCAGGAAGGGACCTACCCGCTGCCCGAAGCCCAGCTCGACCGCTTCATCATGAAGGTCATCGTCGGGTACCCGACCAAGGACGAAGAGCGCAAGATCTACCGCGCCATGACCGGGGCTCCTCCGAGCGACCCGACGCCGGTCCTCAGCGGGGAAGAAGTGATCGAGCTGCAGAACCTGATCCGCCGCGTGCCGATCAGCGACCTGCTGGTCGATTACACGATGAACGTCGTCCGCGCTACGCGCAAGGACGATCCCGAGTCGCCGGACTTTGTCCGCAACTGGGTCCTGTGGGGCGTGGGACCTCGCGGAGGCCAGTCGATGATCCTGGCTGCCAAGGCCCGTGCCGCGCTCTATGGCCGCCCCGAAGTGACAGTCGAAGACCTCAAAGCCGCAGCTGTGCCCGTGCTCCGTCACCGCATTGTGCTGAGCTACAACGCCGAGGCCGAAGGGCAATCGCCGGACACGGTGATCCGCAAGCTGGTCGACAGCATTCCGGTCCACGCTTCGGCGACAACGAGTGACCCGCAAGTCCAAAGAGCGCTGAAGTAGTCCCAAGCCCAGGGGTTGCAACCCCTGAGTGTTCTGCTCCGAACTCTCTGGCCAACCGCCATAAGCCATTCGCCCTATGCCACGCTCCTACATCGACCCCGAACTGCTTTCCCGACTCACGGCGATTGGCGTCAAAGCCCGTCAGCCGATGGAGGGGTCGATCTCCGGTCTGCACCGCTCGCCGTTGCATGGCCTCTCGCCCGAGTTCGCGGACTACCGGTCCTACACGCCGGGTGATGACCTGAAGAACATTGACTGGAAGGTGTTCGGCCGCAGCGACCGGTTCTACATCAAGCGATACGAAGAAGAGTCGAACCTGCGGGCTTTCTTTGTCGTCGACGCCAGTGCCTCGATGATGTACGGAGAGGGCAAAACGAAGTTCGATGTGGCTGCGACGATCGCCTGTGCCATGGCCGGAGCACTGATCAAGCAGCGCGACTCGGTCGGCCTGGCCACCATCAGCACCAAGCTCTCCGCCGAGCTGCCGCAGTCGAGTGCCTCATCCCAGCTGATTCGCTTTGACGATCTCCTCACGAAGACCAAGTGTGTCGGCGAGACTGATCTGGGCGCGGTCGTGAAGATGCTGGCCGACAAGTATCCCCGCCGCGGCATGGTCGTGATTCTGTCGGACCTGCTGACGCCGCTCGACATGCTGTATGACGCGCTGGGCAAGCTGCAGTATTCGGGCCACGAGATCCTGATCCTGCATGTGCTGCACCGCGAAGAGATCGAGATGCCGTTCAAGGACTCGGTGATCTTCCGCGACATCGAAGGGACCGAAGAGATCTTCGCCGAGCCCTGGGCCTTCCGCGAGGCGTACCAGCAGGCGATGGAAGCGTTCATCGCCGACGTTCGCACTCGCTGCCAGTACTGCGGCATCGACTACCTGCAGGTCCTCACTGACGAAAACCTCGGTGCCCGCGTCAGCCACTTCCTCCACGCCCGCCAGCTCTCCGGACCAACCAGGCATCGCGGTCGCATGACTGGCAGCACCGTCCGAAGGGACGAGGAAACCAACTCATGATTCAACGACGCGAATTCTCGTGTTAGCCGTCGAGCTTGCTCGACGTGCCACTTGGTCGAGAAATGCTCTGAACACGTCGGACAAGTCCGACGGCTAACAACTCTGGCTCTCCTCACTCCTCTCTCGTCTCTCAACTTCTCAGTGTCCTTCCTCCTCCCCAGTCTGCTCTTCGGTCTGCTGCTCGCCAGTGCGCCGATCATCATTCACCTGCTGAACCGCAAACGGTTCATCCGGGTCGACTGGGCGCCGATGAAGTATCTGATGCTAACGCTCAAGACCAACAAGCGTCGGCTGCAGATCGAGCAGTGGATTCTGCTGGCCTTGCGGACACTGGCTGTGATCCTGCTGGTGCTGGCTGTGGCCCGCCCGGTGGGGGAGGGCACGAACCTCGCCGGGATGCTCAGGCTCACAGGCCGGGCCAGCCGCGTGGTCGTTCTCGATGACTCGTTAAGCATGGGGCACAAGCCCGCGACGACCACGACCTTTGATCGCGCTCGCCGGACAGCGGCCGAGATCCTTCGCCAGATCGGGCCGCAGGACAGCGTGACGGTCATCACGTCGTCCCGCCCGGATCAGCCGCTCGTCAAGCAGGCCCAGCTCGATGAGTCCGCCCTCGCCGATCTCCTCGGGCGAGTCGATCGACTGGAACCGGTCGATGCGGGCAGTGCGTGGACCTCGACCCTGGGAGCTGTCGATCAGCACCTGAAGGCAGCCGTCTTTCCGATGAAGGAAGTGATCGTTGTCACCGACCTGTGGGAGGCTGGCTGGACTCCGGAGGTCTCGGAAATCTGCGACCGCTGGGCGGCCGGTGAAGTGACTCTGCGAGTGTTCGACACCGGAGCGGAGCCCACCGGGAACCGCGTGCTCGAATCGCTCGAACGGATCGAGCCGGTCGTTATGGTCGACACACCGGCCCGATTCAATGTCAAGATCCGCAACGACGGGGCCGAGTCTCTGCCCGCTCAAGCGGCGGCCTACAAGGTCGATGGCGTCGAGCAGACGATCGAGCTACCCGAGATCGGAACCAATGCGACGGTCGAAGTCCCGCTCGCAGTGGTCTTCGATTCGCCGGGACAGCATCAGCTGTCGTTCACGATTCCAGCGGATGCAATCAACGCCGACAACACGCGCCATCTGATGGTCGATGTGCGACGGGCTGTGGATGTCGAACTGGTCGATGGGAACCCCGGCGTCGGAGATTTCGACGGCGAGACAGACTTCGTGGCTCTGGCTGTAACAGCCGGAAACGCTCCGTGGAATGCCGCGACCTATGTCGCTCCCGAGTGGATGCGGGAGCCGCTGGCCAGCCCGGATGTCGTGATCCTCGCCAACGTCGACGCCCTGACTCCTGAACGCGCCAAAGACCTCGAACAGCTGGTCGAAGCGGGGATGGGCCTGATTATCTATCCGGGCGATGAACTCGATGTCGCCGCCTACAACAATCTGCTTTACCGCAACGGCAGCGGACTGCTTCCGGCCAGGCTCGAAGATGCCCGCGATGCCGAGATCAAGGGGCTGGTCATGGAGCCAGCCAGCGATTCGCCGATCTCCCAGCTCGCCCGCCTGACCCCGGAAACTCTGGGCAAGATCCGTCCCAGGCGGATTCAAGGAGTGACGGTCAGCGAAGATGACCCCAAGGTCCGCGTGCTGGCCCGCTGGAGCGATGTGAATCAGACGCCCGCTCTCCTGGAGAAGCGATTCGGTGAAGGCCGCGTGCTGCTCTGGACCGTGACAGCCAACAAGGGATGGAGCGACTGGCCGACCGAGGGGAGCTTCGTGCTGGCGACCCGCCTGGCGGCTCAGTCCGTCGCCTCGCAGGTCACGCGCTGGGAGAACCTCACTGCAGGTGAGTCGCTGCGGTACCCGTTCGACAAGAACACAGCTCCCTCAGCTGTCGATCTGACTCGCCCCGGTCAGGCGGAAGCCAGCGTGACTCCACTGGACCGCTCGACCACGATCCCGATGCTGAACTCGGCTGAGACCTTCACTGCGGGAATCTATCGAGTGGCCTGGAAGAGCCCGACCGGCGAGCCCGTCAAACGCGAATTCGCCGTCAGTGCCGACCACCGCGACAGCCGCATGGTCAAACTGACGGATGAGGCTTTCCAGGGGTTCCTGGGGAAGCTGGTGCCGAAGATCGTTCACGTCTCGGGTGAGGCGCTGGAGATCTCAGCGGCAGGGGCGGAACTGTGGCGGTACGTCGTGCGCGTGCTGCTGGGGCTGCTGATCGTGGAGACGATCCTGGCCGCGTGGATCGATCGGAAGCGGTGAGGTAGGACGGGCACTTTGCCCGACCTGGTGAAGTCGAATGATGGACGGGCAAATGTGCCCGTCCTACGGAACTAACATGAAACGTCTGTGGGACATCCTGTTCGGCCTGGACCGCTCCTCGTGGACCGAGGGGGGGCGTTGGACGCTGGACTGGATCTCGCTGCCGACCGGCGACCGGATGCTACTGCTGTTGGCCATCCTGGCACTGTTCGCGGGTGGGCTGGCGGTGATCTATCGCTGGGATGCCCGGCAGACCAGCCGCCTGGCCCGCTGGTTCCTGTTCGCCACGCGGGTGCTGCTGCTGCTGATTGCGGTGACGATGCTGCTGGAGCCGGTGCTGGTCCTCAGTAAAGAGGAAAAGCTCCCGTCGCATCTGCTGGTCCTCGTCGACAACAGCCCCTCGATGGAGCTGCGCGATGCGTGGAAGGACGAGACGTTCGGAGCACAGGTTGCGAACACTCTGAAGGTTCCCGGCGGAGTTCCCGGACTCCGCGAGCGGACGCGGCTTGATCTGGCCCGCATGGTCCTCTCCGACGAGATGCTCAAGACCCTCTCGCAGGACGGCAAACGCGTGGTGCACGTCCACACGTTCTCGGATCGTCTTCGCAATGAGGCCCCCGACTTTGGCGGGCAGAAGACGATCACAGCTTCCGGTCAGACGACGGCGATCGGCTCGGCTCTGCGTCAGGCCCAGCTGGCCTATAACGGGATGCCGCTGGCTGGGGTGCTGATGGTGACCGATGGTCGCTCGACTGCAGGCGAGCCCCCGGAAGCGATCGCCCCCGAACTGGCTGAGAAGGCGGTCCCCGTGACCTCGCTGATCCTGGGAACACCCGAAGGTCCGCGCAACGTCACGATCACCGATGTCGAGGCCAACCCGGTCGCTCTCGTGCGCGACTCGAACCGGTTGACCGTGCATCTGCAATCACGCGGCCTGCAGGATCAGGCAGCCCGCGTGCTGCTCGAACGCCGCAAGAATGGCGGTCCTTGGGAAGAAGTCGGACGCCAGGACGTGATCCTGGGTCTCGACGGGGCTTTGCAGACCGTCGACTTCAACTTTACCGAAGATGCACCCGCCAAGCTCGAGTTCCGGGCCACGGTTGAAGATGCCGGTCCCGAGCTCTCGACCGATGACAATCGCGGGCATGCGGAAGTGCGGATCGTCCGCGACCGGCTGCATGTGCTGCTGATCGCCGGGTCCGCGTTCCCCGAAGTGCAGTTTCTGAAGAACGCCTTCTATCGCGACCGGAAGATCGAACTGTCGAGCTGGCTGCAGAACGCGGATGACGATTACGAGCATCTGGGCGATGTGCCGATTCGCCGCCTGCCGCAGACGCAGCAGGAGCTGGACGATTACGACTGCGTGCTGCTCTACGACCCGGACCCCACAGCCTGGCCTCCGAACTTTCCGGAGATGCTGACCAACTTCGTTTCCAAGGCCGGCGGCGGGCTGGCTTACGTGGCGGGAGAGATCCACACAGCCAACTCGTTCGACAAGCAGACTGACCCGGCGATGGCCTGGCTCAATCTGCTGCCGGTGATTCGCGAACCGGGACTGTTCCGCTCCGATGTTCAGCTCAAGCTGAGTGCCCGCGAGCCATGGAAGTTCCAGATCACCGAGTCGGGCCTGACTGATCCGGTCTTCACCTTTGCCGAGTCCCGCGAAGAGAACCAGCGAATCATCGAGAGCCTGCCGGGGATGTTCTGGCACTTCCCGGTGACCAAGGCCAAGCCGGGAGCGACTGTCCTGGCTGTACATGGCGACCCACGGATGCGGAACGAGAACGGCCCCGAAGTCCTGATGGCGACCCAACTCGTCGGGCCGGGCCGCGTCCTGTTTGTCTCGTTCGACAGTACCTACCGCTGGCGTTACGTGACCGAGCAGACGTTCGATGGCTTCTGGGCCCGCGTTGTCGACCGGGCGGGGCGCAGCAAACAGCTCGGCGGAGCCTACCCGTTCCGGCTGTCGAGCCCGCAGTCGAGCTACACCCCCGGCAGCCAGGTGAAAGTGATCGCCCGCTTCCTCGACCCGGCCGAGATGGAGCCCGGGCTCAACAGTCTGCACGGCGAGATCGAACACGGAGACGGCGATCCCGAGTCGGTCACGCTCACTCCTACGAGTGGACCGGGTGAATTCTCTGTCAGCTTCCCCGCGACTGACCCCGGTCAGTACATCGTCCGCGTCTGGATGGGAGACGAGACCGCTGGATCTGTGGCCCGCGCAGCCACGCTCTCACTCGATGTCCGGATGCCCAACGCCGAATACGAGAACCCCGGCATCGACCGAGCTCGCATGGAACCGCTTGCCACAGCCACCAAGGGCCGCGTGCTGGATGCGACCCAGATCGACCAGATCCCCGCCAGCTTCCAGGTCGGCGAGGTCACGCGCGTGCTGGAAGACCGCCAGGAAATCTGGGATGCCCCGCTCCTGTGGGTCGGGCTGTTCCTTCTACTGGTGGTCGAGTGGGTCGTGCGCAAGAGGGTGAGGTTGATATGAGAGCCTCGTCCCGTAGGACGGGCACATATGCCCGTCCAGCAACGCGATCACGAACTGGACGGGCCAATCGGGGAGGTGCGTCATGATGTCACCCGAGACACTGGCGAGAATTCGCAGCATGACCCTCGACGAGAAGATGGCCCTCACAATTCAGATGATGCGTGAGAACGGTCGGCGCTTCTGGTCCGCTCCGCCTGAGGTGATTGCCAATCGACTCGAAATCATACGCAAGCAGAATGACGATCGGAATCGGCGACTCCTGGAGGCCTTTGCGCGAAGCCGGGCAATGGAGACTGAAACCAATGACTGAGGAGCGTGACTTTCTCATTGCGCCATTACGA
>Ga0315905_10005121_pt1 | contig 13355 bp, 11 predicted proteins | sample LakEriMetagenome_5_FD_203522 | JGI IMG/M metagenome (GOLD analysis project Ga0315905, IMG submission 203522) | Freshwater fungal communities from buoy surface, Lake Erie, Ohio, United States - Buoy 4 MA121 | ecosystem: Environmental > Aquatic > Freshwater > Lake | place: USA: Lake Erie, Ohio... | reverse complement strand
GAAAGATGTCGTGCAACGAAGTGCCGTGATCGGTTTCCCAGATGAAATAAATCGGATAGACACCGGCATTCAACCAGCCCTGGTGATAATCGAGGACATGCTGCAAGGTTTGCGTTTCTCCACAAAGCCCGCCGTGGGCCCAGAACAACACGCGCAACGGTTCGCCTTTCGCCTTCGCAGCGGCATGCGCGGCGGGCAACAGTTCGGTGAAGATCGACTTCACATCTTCCCGGGTGGTCGAGAAGTTTCCGCTCTCGATGAATCTGCCATCGCGCAAATTGATGCAGTGTTTTTTCAGGGTATCGACCTCGGCGGCTGTCCACGGATTGATGGTGCGCGTGGCGGCCAAAACCGGGCGCGATGCCTTCTTTGCTGCGGATGCTGCGCGTTTCCGGGTCGGCTTGATTTTTGATTTGCGATTGTTCATGGGTTGGAATGGGTTGGAATTTGAATGCAAGCGGAAAAATTCCCAGTTGGAAATTCAACTCCATACACCCTGAAGGATCAGCGTCTGGGAGCAAGACAATTTTTTCATCTGTCGGCGAGTGTTCAAAACTGGATTTTTTGTCTGAGCAAAACTAGACAGATGATACCGTGAAATGGCCGAGGACCGGCGGCCATGTTAACTTTGGTGAATGATTGGTGATCCAATGCTTCTGCATTGGCAGGCATCGCGCACCGTCCCTTTTGTTTTGAAATCCTTGGTCGCACCGTGCGCCGAGGGGACCATCAACTACGGATCGTGTTTCTACCGGATGCCTCTCACGTTTTGCGAGAGTTCCATTTGGTTTGCCTGCCAATCTCCAACAGCACATTCACAACTCAACCTCCGGCCTGAATTCCAGGGCGGCTTCACTTGAGTATCGACTAGCTGACGTAGGAGGATTCCACCCGCTGGGCGACGTCGCGATACCCGTAGTCCACCTCATAGATTTGTTTGAAGCAATCAAGCGCGGCGGACTTGTCGCCCATTTCCTCGTGGATCATGCCTTTTTCATAAAGCACTTCCTTCTTGGTGTTGTCCATGGCGTGCAGGTCGGCGATGGCATCGCTCAATTGCTTGAGTCCGAGGTCGAACATCGACTTGGCCTTGAAGGTCCGGCCCAGCAGCAACAGCACCTTGGTGCGGATGTGCGGATTGCTTTTCGCCTGCTGCAGATGGGGAATGGCGGCACTGAGATCCCCCGCGTTGAACAGGGCCGCGCCGAGTTCGAAGCGCAGCTGCGGATCGGTGGGGTTTTCATCGACGCGTTGTTTCGCGTTGACCACCATTTCCTCGGCGCGAGCACGGAGGATTTCATCGAGCTGGGCCCGCAGCTCCGCATTGTTGGGATCGGCTTCGACCCCGGCCTGCAATTCCTTCATTTGCAGCGCGATGAACTTGTCGGACATCTGACGACCTTTGGATTTCAGTGCGACGTCGCCATTGCTGAGGCTGTGCGCCCAGTCGTAGAAGGTGGCGGCATTTTCCCAGTCTTCCAGATTCTCAAAAACAAGCGCCAGTTCCTTGGCATTGCCGAGGTGGTTCGGATCCTCATTGTAACGGGCGATCAGGCGGTCGCGTTTTTCCAACATCTGGTCCTTGGTCATTCCCGCGCGGGAGGCCGACTCCAAATCCTGGAACTCCTGCTGGTCTTTCATCAGGTCGCGCACGCTCGCGTTCTCATCCCATTTCTGCCGCTGCATCGAGTGCTGGGCGGCGCAGTCCTTCGATCCCTTGATTGCGGCGGAGTCGGTGGGCTCGGCTTTGATGATGTCATTGTAAACCTCGCCCGCCAGATCGGGTTTGCCGCGTTCGATGTAGAACAGCGCGAGTTTGTGCATCATTTTCGTGTTGTCGGGATGGCCTTTGCGCAGGGTCTCCAATGCGAACGCCGCGCTGGCAAACAACTCCATCTTGACAAAACAATCGTGGAGAAGTTCGTTCAGTCCATCGTTGAAGGGATCTTTTTCCAACTCCTTTTCAATCAAGGGCAATGCGGCTGCGGGATCTTTTTTGGCCACGCCCTGGATTTTCATGCCGGGTCCGCCGGACTCCATTCCGAAAATCTTCTGCTTTTTCTTCGGTCCGCCGGTGAGGTTGCTCTCGCATTTCCTGAGCAATTCCCGACCTGTTAGAAATCCCGGATGATCCTTCAATATCGCCTGCAGCAGACTCACGGCGTAACCGTGGTTCTTGACCTCCACGGCGCTGAGGGCCTTGAGCCAAAATGATTTCACACTTTGCGGCAGCTCTTTATCGGTGATTTCCGGCATAAGGGAATGATGGTATGGTTTTAGACAAAAACAAGGGACAATGAAACGACTCACCCGTGCAGCGGGATCGGTCGCCAACCGGGAGGGAAATTGTGCAAGGCGCCGGGCATCTTGGCAAGCCCGGGTGGAAAAAAAATACCGCGCCGTTGCTCCGACGGTGAATTCACGCTAAAAAACATTCTCCACGCGGTTGACAGCGGGCACCCTGCCTTCCTCGACAATCACTTCGATGACATCAAATCTCCAGGGGATGTTGCGGGTCTTCAGCAACTTCAACCAGGAATTGGCGCCGCGTTCGATCAGCTCCTGTTTGGCATGGTCGACAGCATCGAGCGGTCGACCCACGCCCCCGGCACGGCGGGTTTTCACCTCGATGAACAGCAACAATTTCCCGCGTCGGGCGACAATGTCAACCTCACCTCCCTGGGGTGCGCGGTAGTTCCGATAGAGGACTTTTTCGCCACGGCTGCGCAACCAGTCGCGGGCCACGCGTTCGCCGAATTCGCCGATTTGATTGCGGCTCCACGCCTCGCCATTGTCATGGTTCAAACGACAGGGTGAGTTGAGATACCGGCTGAAACGAGCGACGATGAATGCGGCAAGGCCCATGTTTTTGGAGTGCTTCGAGGTGCATCTTGGTACCATATCCCATGTGCTTTTCAAAGCCATATTGCGGAAACTCCTCGGCGAACCGGCGCATCAGGCGGTCGCGGCACACCTTCGCAATGATGCTGGCCACCGCAATGGATATCACCTTGCCATCGCCCTTGACGATTCCTTCATGGGAATGGGGGAAACCAGGCACCCGCAGGCCATCGATCAGGCAATGGTCCACACGCCGCGCATATTTCTCCTGCAGCGCCGCAACAGCGGCAGCCATGGCATCGTGCGTGGCGCGAAGGATGTTTTTGCGATCGATCTCCTCCGCATCGGCAAACACCTGGGCCCAGAGCACGCCGCGGTGCTCGAGAATTTTCTCGAAAAAAACTTCGCGGCGTTTTTCCGATATTTTCTTGGAGTCATCGATCCCGTCGCAGCGGAAACGATCCGGCAAAACCACCGCCGCCACCGACACCGGACCCGCGAGCGGCCCGCGACCGGCCTCATCGATCCCGCAAACCACCCGCATGCCTCTTTTTCGCGCGGCTCTCTCGTAACTCCAATCAGGCATGGGCATCAGGGTTCCCCATGGAGCCGCTGGTCGGAATTGAACCGACGACCTATTCATTACGAATGAATTGCTCTACCCCTGAGCTACAGCGGCATCGTTCAGGATGCGGACGAAACTTTGCACAACTTGGGCCGTTCAGGCAAGTCACAAAATCATCAAATCGCGGCGCCTGGGGCGATCTTCGCTCGACCCGTGTCACGGCTTGATTGGCGGAATCGCTCCGCGCGGTCGGCGAGCACGGTGTCGCGATAGGCGTGATCCAGAGAGAAGGGCAATCGGAAACGCCAGTTTTCCCCACCCACGGTGCCCGGCTTATTGAATCGATCCGACATCCCATAGAGATCGGTGATCATCAGCGCCGCGTATTTGGAACGACTCGCCAGCAATCCATCGATCAACTTCCATTGGATCCGGTCATCGTACACCAGCGACTCTTCCTTTTCCCAATCAATGCCACCGAACTCCGCCATCATCCGCAGATTCCAGCGACCCGCCTCCCGCTCCCCGGGATCACTCGATGGATCGAGCGCGGCCAATCGGAACCCCTCCCACATCGCCGCAAGGGCATCGTGGTCATGCGTTGCATACGTGACAAACGAACAGGGTGGCAGTTCCGAACCGGGAAGCACCCTGCCGTCGCGCGAATCCCAGTGTGGAATGCGGAACCCCGCAATGCCGAGCGATTCCAGATGGGGCCGCACATACTCAGGCACGCAACCGAGGTCCTCGCCGACAATTTCGGCCGAGCCCGCCGCAGAGAGGATTGCCTTCAGGCGGCGGTCGCCATCGGCGCAGTTGGCCGCCTTGTTGTCCGCCGTGTCATCCGCCCGCCAGGCCCACTGGGGAAGCCTGCCACCCGTGCGCTCCGCAGCCTCGGCTTCGGTCAGGTCGAGAAACTCGGGATTGTGTCGCGGGTGCCACGGAAAGGCATAAATCCGATAGAAGCCGAGAATGTGGTCGATCCGGAAAATGTGGAAAATTTCCGTGAGTTTGCGGATCCGCTGTTTCCACCAGGCGAAGTCCTGTTTTTGCATCAACTCCCAATCATAGAGCGGGATGCCCCAGTTCTGCCCCCAGCGCTGGATGAAGCGATCGTGTTTGAACATGGTCTCCGGAGGGGCTCCTCCATACCAGTCGAGAAGAAACTGCTCGGGCTGGAAAAAGACGTCAGCCGAGTGATAGGAGATACCGATGGGAACATCGCCCATCAGCTTCACGCCCTTCTGATCGGCCAGCTCCCGCACGGCGCGCCATTGACGGTGGCACAGCCACTGCACCCATGCGTGGAAGGCCAGTTCCTCCGCCACTGTGTTGCCCGGCCGACTGCTTTCGCTCTCGTAATACTCCCGCGCGAGTGCCGCTTTACCGAACTGCTCCGGCCACAAATCCCATGCTTCACTGCCCCCCGCGCGATCCATCAACCAACGGAACAAAACGTAGTCATTCAACCAGGTGTTTTCCTCCTGTTGAAATCGCAGGAATTCCCCGCGCTCGGAGGCAAAATCCCCGGTTCGGAAGCGTGGATAAGTAAGACGCAACAACTCGCGCTTCACCGAGCGAACCTGCGGATAATCGACCAACCGCGATTGCAGTGATGCCCCGAGTTGTTTGCGGGCGATTCCGATTTCCTCTTCGTTCAAGCCCGGAACATCTTCCATGGCGAGATAGAGCGGCTCCAAGGCCACCGAGGAAATCGCATTGTAGGGGCTGTCGTCGGAGCCTGTTTCATTGATGGGCAGCAGTTGCAAAAAACCCACGTCATGATTGGCGGCCCATTCGATCCACTCGCTCATCGCCCGGGTGTCACCGATGCCCAGATCTCCCTCCCGGCGCGGCGTGAATGCCGGAAGCACAATGCCGGCAATGCGCTCTTGCGTTTGATTCATGTCCCGCACACTGTGATCCGGCCCGTTGTTGCGATCAAGCAAAAGCAAGTGCGGAATTTGTGGACTCCTTCCAAGCAAGCCTGCAAATCGAGCCGCACGTGCAAACCCATGTTTGTCAGGGCAAACGCTTGCCAGAATGCCACGGAATGCTAGAGTAATCACGTGCTTCCTTGGTTCGACCATGACCGTTTCCCGCTCTATCTTGCCCCGATGGCGGGTGTGACGGATGTGGTGTTCCGCCAGCTTTGCAAGGAGCTGGGTGCCGATGTGATGGTCACCGAGTTCGTCTCGGCGGAGGGCATTATGCAGCGCGATGAATACACGCGGAAGTACACCGAGTTTTCCGACGAGCAACGGCCGATCGGGATTCAGCTTTTCGGCGCCGACGGAGCGCGGATGGGCGAGGCGGCGAAAAAAATCATCGATTGGAAGCAGCCCGATTTCATCGACATCAACTTCGGCTGCCCGGTCAACAAGGTGGTTTCAAAAAACGGCGGTTCGTCGCTGTTGAGGGACTGTCCGGTGCTCGCTTCGGTTGCTGCCGGAGTGGTCAAGGCCCTGGGCGACAGCGTGCCGGTGACGGCGAAAATACGCATCGGCTGGGACCAGGATCACATCAATGCACGGGAGGTCTGCCATATTCTCGAGGACTGCGGAGTCCAGGCGATCGCCGTTCACGGGCGAACCAGGGCACAGAGTTATTCGGGACTGGCGGACTGGGAGGTCATCGATGCCTGCGCCCGCCAGGTGAAAATTCCGGTCATCGGCAATGGCGACATCCACAGCGGGGAGGATGTTGCGTTGCGCAAAAAAAACACTGCCGTTTCTGGGGTGATGATTGGTCGCGCCGCGATGCAAAACCCGTGGATTTTCCGCGAAGCGAAACATTTCCTCGCCACCGGAACAATCGATGCGCCCACGACTTTGGAGGAGCGCTGGAAGCTGGTGCTTCGCCATTGCGCGCTGGCGGTTCAGAGCAGCCGTTATGGCGGCGAGCGTCATGCGCTGATGGCGATGCGCGGACGGCTGATGGCCTATTGCAAAGGCTTTCCCGGAGCCCGCGAAATCCGCCAGCAGCTCACCAAGGTGGAATCTCTCAGCCATGTCGGGGACATCGCCGCAGCCAGCCTGCAATCCGCACAACTTCAAGAAGAACAACATGCCCTCATTCCCTAACATCTTTCGCAACTCCTTCATTCTGGGCGGATGCCTGCTGCTGCAACACTGCGCGCCGACGGTGCCATTCGCCACCGACCGCTCGCCACCGCAAGCCTGGGCTCTGTCGTATGCCCGACAACGGGTCAGCGCGCTCATCGTCACCAGGGAGCCCGACATCCGCAACTGGATCGGCCAGGGATTTTCCCGTGGCAAAGCCCCGAAAGACGCCGATGGCGGCTCGGCCAGCCCGATCACCGCCGACGGCTATTTTCTCACGGCCGACCACGTATTGGAGCACTCCCCACAGCGCAATACTCACATTTTGTATGGTCGCGGCGATCAACTCCGCACCGCCACGGTCCGCGTTGTCTGGCGCGATGCAAAAAGCGATCTGGCCGTGGTCCGCGCTCCGTTTCCGACACCCGCGTATTATGAATTCGCGTCGCCCGACATGACATTGGCCGAAGGCACGCCGATTTTTCACGGCGGCCTGACTACCGGATTGAAACCGCATTTCGGAGCGCTCGCATCCACGATCCCCGCTCAGAATTCGTTCTCCTCTGCGCAACAGTTTCCCATCAACATTCCCCTGCAACCCGGCGACAGCGGCGGTCCGATTCTCACGGGCCGTGCGCAGCTCATCGGGGTCAATTCCTCGGTGGAATTCCTCATCCCGATGGAAACACCGATTTTCACAGAGTCGCACGGCTCCCGGCCGAATATCCGCCAGCTGATGAAAATCATCGCCGCTGACCGACGTAGATAGGCCCCTCATGATGTCCGGAAAAATCTCCGCCGTGCTGGTTTTTTCGGCATTGCTTCTTTGTCAATGCGCCCCCTATGGCTCGGCCTGTAATGCCGGCTGGACCAGTGCCGAAGCCGAGAACAGCATCATGCTGGTCATCGATCAACCCGTCACGCTCGGCTACAAACGCCTGCAGTATCACGGCGCGCTGCATCCCGAATTCCGCGAGCTTCTCACCCATCTCGGCCAGCCCGACTGCCTCGCCGAAACCACCCAGGGCGGGCGACGATACATGATCCTCTACTATCTCGGCGCACGCAAGGCCTACTCGTGCCGGACCGACGATCGCCGGGTCACAACGCCGATGCAGGTTTCCGGCCCCTATCCCATCAGCGACAAGGAATACAAGCTGCTCAGCACCTTCCAAAACAAAGCCTATCAATCGCTGGGGAAAAAACGTTAGCGCGCACTTCATTTCGCCTGCACCAATCATGAATTATTTTCATAGTTGGAATGATTTTTGCTTATCAAGACTTGATGAAAAAGCATCGAATCCTTGAAAGAGCGCCGATTTTCGGTGCTGCCATGGCATTGTGCACAGGCACATTATCCGCGCAGGAAACAGCAGTCGCGACGATCGACAGCGGACACAGCGCATGGATTTTGACCTCGACGGCACTGGTCTTGTTCATGACCATGCCGGGGCTGGCCTTGTTTTACGGCGGTTTGTTGAGGGGGAAAAACTTCCTGTCGATCCTCGGGCAATGTGCCGGCATCGCGTTTGTCGCCTCGTTGCTTTGGGTTGCGTGTCTGTACAGCCTGGCCTTCAAGGGCGATGGCAAGTGGATCGGTGATTTCAGCGCCCTCTTTCTGACAGGAGTTTCGCATGACTCGATTGCGGCGGGCACGCGAATCCCCGAGACCTTGTTTGCCATGTTCCAGATGACCTTTGCGATCATCACTCCCGGATTGTATGTAGGAGCGGTGGCGGAGCGGATGAAGTTCAGCGCCGTGCTGTTGTTTTCCAGTTTGTGGCTGCTGTTCGTTTACGCTCCGGTTACGAAGTGGGTATGGGGCGGCGGCTGGCTTTTTCAAATGGGAGTCAGGGATCTGGCGGGCGGCATTGTCGTTCACGCCACGGCCGGAGTGACCGCGCTCGTTCTCGCCATCATGGTGGGGAAACGCAAGGGTTTCCCGCAACACCCCCACCCTCCTCACAATCCCGCCCTGGTTTTCGTGGGAGCCGCAATGTTATGGGTCGGCTGGTTCGGCTTCAATGCGGGAAGCCAACTCACCGCCGGTGGTGCGGCGGGCATGACGATGCTGGTGACCCATCTTTCGGCCTGCTCCGCGGCTCTGGTGTGGATGCTGTTGGAAAAAATCCGCAATGGAAAAATCGGAGTCATCGGCATGGTCACGGGTCTGGTGGCCGGCCTGGCCAGCATCACTCCGGCATCGGGCGATGTCGGACCAATCGGTGCCCTCGCGATCGGAGCCATCGCCGCCGTGCTCTGTTATTTCTCCGTCAGTTTGATCCGCGAAAAGTGGCATATCGATGATTCACTCGATGTATTTGCCGTGCACGGGGTCGGTGGAATCCTCGGAACGATCCTGCTGGCATTGTTCGGCCAGCCGTCGCTGGGTGGATTGGGGCATGTCAAACCAATGGGCGAACAACTGGGCATCCAACTCGTGGCTCTGGCCGCAGTCATCGTCTGGACGGCCATCGCCACCGTGGTGATCGCCCTGATCGTGAAAGCCACCGTCGGCCTGCGGGTCAGCCCCGAGCAGGAAAACGAGGGACTCGATCGCGCGGAACACGGCGAAAACGCCTATCCGATGGAATCCTGAAACCGCCGCATCTCTGCCATGATTCCACCCTTGCCATGCTGATTCAGCGGTGCCAGTGTCGCGCCTCCGATGAATCATTCCCTCCACAATCGCGCGATCTTCTGGCTGGTCGTGGTGACCCTGTTCTGGAGCATCAGTTTCCCGTTTGTTCAAATCCTCTACGTCGAACAAAGGTCGCTGTTACCCGGCGCATCGACATTTTTTCTCGCCTGTCTGCTGATGGCTGCGCGCTTCGCGATGGCCTGTCTGCTGATGCTGCCGTACATCCTCTGGCGCAAGCAAAAATTCACCGCTGCCGAATGGCGCCAGGGCATGTATCTCGCGCTCTTCGGCGGGCTCGGCATGTGGCTGCAGGCCGATGCTCTGGCCTACACCAAGGCCTCCACCTGCGCGTTTATCACCCAGGGCTATTGCGTTTTTCTGCCGATTTTCCACGCAATCAAAACGCGGACGCTGCCGGGCTTGCGACTGGTCATCGCATTGATCATGGTTGTCACCGGTGTCGGCTGGCTGTCGGGCGTGAAAGCGAGCGACATCTCCCTCGGCCGCGGCGAGGCGGAAACGCTGCTGGCGGCGCTGTTGTTCACCCTGCAGATTCTCTGTCTGGAAAATCCGCGCTACTCGGCCAACCGCAGCATGCCGATCACCTGGATCATGTTTTTCGGCATCACCTTGCTGGCCATTCCTTTTGCCCTCGCGGCGTCCCGAAGTCCCGTCGACTGCCTGACCGCCCTGTCATCTCCTGCGGCGCTGGGCATCATCGCGGCGCTGGCGGTTTTTTGCAGCATCATCGCCTACGGCATGATGAACCATTGGCAGGCCTATGTTCATTCCGTCGAAGCCGGTCTGATCTATTGCGCCGAACCATTGTTCACAACGGCGGTGGCGATGTTCCTGCCGGCGATCGTGGGACGCTGGATCGGCCATCCGATTGCCAACGAAACATGGACCTTCGCCCTCATCGGCGGCGGTCTGCTAATCACCGCCGCCAACATCATTCTGCAGCAGAAGCCGCAGACGTACCCCGTTCATCATCATCCTTCCGAGTGATGAAGGGCGTAGCGGATCGCCAGCATGCGCACGGTGGTGACGAACAGCACGGCGCCCAGCTTGCACAGCACCGCATCGAGTCCGAGGCCCTCCAGCGTGAAGAACAAAAAACCTCCCGCCACGCAGGCGGAGGCATAGATTTCCTTGCGGAAAATCAAGGGAACCTCGGCGCGCAGGATGTCGCGCAACACACCCCCGAAGGTGGCCGTGACCACACCCATGCCCATGCAGGACCACCAGGCGAGGTGATGACCGCGCGCCACTTCGATGCCGATGACCATGAAAAGACCGATGCTCAGGGCATCGACGACCGACACCAGGCGTTTGACCTTGCTCCACCAGCGGTCGCCGCTGAATGACACCACCGTTGCAATCACCGCGAGCAACAAGTAGGTGGGATCCTTCAACACCATCGGCGGCAAGTCGCCTAACAAAACACTGCGCAGGGTTCCACCGCCCGCACCGGTGACCAGCGCCAGCACGAACATGCCGAAAAAATCCATGCCCGCCCGCCGCGCGCCGATCGCTCCTGATACGGCGGCGACGAAAACCGCCACGATTTCCCAAATGTGAAGCACGCGGCATTCGTGGCATGAATCGGGGCCCGACACAACCACCGATGCATGAATTTCCGCATCACCCGATGGCTTCTTCAGCCCGTCTCCACCGCAACCTGCAAGCCGAAGGTCTGCGTGAAAAGGTCGGCCTTGGATTGCATCGCCAGTTGTTCCACCGTGACATCGTTGAGCCCCTTGAGCTTGAGAATCATCTTATCGCGGCGGACAACGATGCCGATCTCATGCACCCGCTGGTGATGGGTGCGCTCCAGCGCATCGGCGACGCGGAGGATCGACGCCAGTTTGCAAACGCGGATGCGATCGTCGGCATTGAGATCAGCATAGCTGAGGTGCTCCGGCCGTGGAGTGGAATGGCGGTGGTATCGCGCGATCAGGGCCACCAGCGTGATGTCGAGCCGGTCGAGACCGAAAATTTCCGAGTTGAGGATGACGTACTGCGAATGTTTGTGATGCGACCGGGGGCTGATGAAGGAGCCGACCTCGTGGAGGATCGCCGCGCACTGCAACAACAGCGCTTCGTGCGGCCCCAGCTTGTGAAAGTCCTGCAGGTGCTCAAACAAATGCATGCAGAGTTTCGAAACATGCTCACCGTGGCGGGGATCGGAATGATAGCGGTGGGCGAGAATGTGCGTGGCGCGCAGCACCTCCGATTCGAAGGTGCCGATCAGGGTTTTGGAAATCAGCAGGTCGAGAAGCAGGCCGCGTTCGTATTCGGATACCGGGATGAATATTTCCGAGAGCCGGAGCATTTGTGTGATCGCAATGGCGATTTCCATTGCAGGCAGGAGGGCTTCCGCGGTGTGGTAGTCAAGATTGTACCGGCGCACCAGGTCGTAGTCGGAGAGTTCCGATGCCTCGGTGGTCAGTTGGCGGATCACCTTCAGCGGGCAGGGTTGCCCGGGTTTGTTGAGGAAAGGAGCCATCAACTGGATTTCATAGCCGATGATCACCAGCGCCTCGATTTTTTCATCGAGATAGTCGACGCGGATCTGTTCAAGGTTGCCGCTGGCGTGCTGGCGGATCAACTCGAGCAGTGCCGGCCCCTCGGCGTTCGAATGATGCACGGCTTCCCGCGTGCGGTGGGTGCCGAGACGATAGGATGTGTAGCGGGCGATGACGCCTTTTTTGAACAACAATGCGCGGGTATTGCCGGGACCGACGTGAATGACCAGCGCACAGCCGCGCTTCATGGCCGGAGTATCCATCAAGCGGCGGCGGGTTTTCAGATAGATCAAACGCGTCATTTCGCCATCGTCGATCGGACTGAGCGAAATGCCACACGCTATGGTGATGCGGTTGAGGAACACATCGCAATTCGCGGCCTCGGATAGGATGTTGGTGGCGACCGCCCGGGTCAGCCCCTGCGGCGGCAACCCCAGCTCCTGCAGGTTTTTTTGAAACCCTTCAATGATTTCAACGATGCGCTCGGTGGTGCCCGGCGAGATCACTCCCCTGCCGAAAATATCGTGGGCCAGCGGTGCGGGCTGCTCGAGGAAATCAACCGGGGTGATCGTGCCATCGGCTTCCTGTTCACCGATGAGCAAGGACACCGAGCTGGAGCCGATATGAAGGGATGTGACTTGCATGGTGATGATTTCGGAATGAGAGAGAATGGATTTGTCAGCCGTTGTCAAGGCGGTTGACGATTTCAGAGAGCAGTTTTTTGAGACGTTCCTCCTGGGTGATGACCTGTGGTTGATCAAAGCCCACCCAGATCGCCGTGGAACCTTTGGGACCGAGTCGCAGTGTCCACGCCTCCCGCTCGGAACCGGTGGCACCGGTGAAGGTGTCGGTCGACTTCGACTCCTTCAACACTTCCAACGACTTGCGGGCGGCCGCGGCGGAAAGCGCCGGAAAAAACTGCGTATCGCTTTTTGCCACCACCGTGTCCTCGGAATTGCGGATTTCCCTGATCAGAAACGGCCGCGGACGTTTGCCTTGGTTGGCCAGAGTGCTCAAACCGATTGCCATCTCCATCGGAGTCGCGGAAACAGCTCCCCGAAACAGGTCTTCGCTCAGCACAAACGGTCCGGTCAGCCCGCAGCGGCGGGCGATGCGCTCCACGCCCTCGGGTCCGACCGCCCGTCCCGTGGCCACCGGGCTGCCGGCGATCACCGGTCTGCCGCGTTCGGCGGCGGCGGCGGCGACGAAGGGCTCGAACGCCGTGCCGAGATCCCGACGCGCCGAGTTGCAGCGGTCAAAACGCGAATGTTCGTAATGCCGGCCACCGATCTGCGCGAGGATGGCCCCAGTTTTCGTCTCCAAACTGACGGCGGTCATTTGCAAATACTGCGGAGCACCCGGGCCGAGATGCTGTTTGAAGGTCGGCGGTTTGTAGCCTTTCTCGGACTCCAGTGCGAGCAAGGCTTTGTGCAGTTCTGCCTCGAGACGACGCTGCCACGGCATGTCGAGCGTGGTGCGGATTTTCAAGCCGCCAAGTTGGATGTCCTCCTCGCTGACGAGTTTGTTCACCTCCTTGACCACTGCCTGGATCGCATAGGATTTCTCAGTCGGGGCCTCGTCGGGCGAAACAATGCGCACCGGCAGTCCGGCAATGCGCTGCTTGTCATCCTCGCTGATGAACTTCATCACGATCATGCGATCGAGCACCTGATCGCGCTGGCTGGTTGCTGCAGGAAGATCACGCCAGGGAGAAAAAA
>Ga0315905_10005119_pt1 | contig 13358 bp, 16 predicted proteins | sample LakEriMetagenome_5_FD_203522 | JGI IMG/M metagenome (GOLD analysis project Ga0315905, IMG submission 203522) | Freshwater fungal communities from buoy surface, Lake Erie, Ohio, United States - Buoy 4 MA121 | ecosystem: Environmental > Aquatic > Freshwater > Lake | place: USA: Lake Erie, Ohio... | reverse complement strand
AGTATGTGCCGTTGGGTTCAAGCTGCACGTTGACACCATTACCTTGGCTCACCGCCTCCTGCATTAGCATCATCTCGTTATGGGCTTGCACCAGATTGGGTAGGTCTATTGCACTGCCCTTGTCGCTAAGCATGTGCTTGACCTCATCCCAGTGGTTCGCTGCGTAGACAAATAACTCCTGCTCGATAAGTGCTTTTGCCTTACGCACTGGCCATGCTACTTCCTGCACTACGTTGTTCACAGTAGTCCGGACAGCCTCGTGCGCGTCAACAGCCCGTTCGGATGGGGTCTTCATATGGAACGCCTTGACGATACGCTTGACTGCCACATCTGGCTTGGTTGTGTAGCTCTGACTGTTGCGCTGCCGCTCTTTGTGTAGCCGGAAGTTGTTGAAGCAATAGCGCACCTCTTGGTCACGCCAGTGGGTCTCTCTCCATAACTGCCCAAGCTCCTCATCCCCGTCATAGATTTTGAACTTTGTAACTGCGACAGTCGAAGGGGTAGCGGTGTTGCTATAAATTAACTCGCTGGACTTGAACCGCCATGTCGGGCGCTCACGCATCAGCTTGTCAAAGATTGGCTCTAAGTCTGGGTGCAATATGATAGAAAGGCTAGGACGCTCTGGCCTTTCGAGTGATTCCTCGTGCACAATGTTCTTCATGCTATTGAGGTAGGTGTAACGGTTCTTCATGTCGTCGATAAACATTAGTCTGCTCCTTCTTTTAATTTCTGTAATCCGATGGTGTATGCCTCTAGCTCGTCACGAGCCACGATGTTGGGGAACACATATTTCAAGCCGTTGCCGCCATGCGTCCAATATACGGAGAAGTATTTTGTCTCCCCGTAACCCCATGCCGCCACCTCGTATATCTGATGCTCACCACTCGTATTGTTTGAGGATGTCATCCAGCTTCCCCTTCACATCGGTGCGGGTGTCCTCGCTGCCCTTGATGTCATCGATGTCCACGCCAGCGATGGCACGCTCCAGTCCACGCCTTGCTTCTTCTAGCGTAGGGTCACGAGTGATGTTCAGGTGGGTCAGCATACCGCACATCTCTTGCGCGTTGGTCAGGAACGTATCGTGCCAGCGGCGCTTGTCCTCGTCCCCGTCATCTGGTTCGGTCAGCTTCTCTGACATACGGAACACCATGTCGCGCAGCTTGCCCCATTGCTCCTGCATCGCAGCTTCGACGCGCTCGTTGGCATGGGCTTCATACTGCAAGCGCATCGCGTCTAGCTCCTGCTTTGGTAGGTCTAGACGGAAGTCGCCTGCATCTGGCACAGGTGAGAACACAAGACGGAAGCCGAACTTGGATGCAACCTCATCAGGGTGCGGGTAGTCATCACGGTTGAACAGGTCGCCAAGGTAGTTTTGTGCAGTCTGAACCAGTCGTGGGTAGGCGAGTAGGAACTCGCTCACCTTGTTGTTGAAGTATGTCTCCCGTGCATTGGCCTCGACCTTGTAGTCGAAGAACAGTGACGTAGGTAACAGGCGCGGCCCTCGGTCAGCCCAAGGCATCGTGCGTGTGTTGTGCCACAGGCGACAGCCAGCGGCGTAGTCAGCGATGTCCTTGCGAAGGGTGCTGCCAGCCATCAGGTTCTTACGGAAGTGCCCCGAATCTGCGGCTGCGTTGTTATCGTCAGCCACCTTGCGACTTGCGTCCTTGTCGATTTTGTTGGCCGTCCATACGGATATGTTAAGCTCGGTCAGCATTGCTGCATTTGAAATGGTCATTGGTTTGCTCCTTAGAGAATGTCTTGGTTGTCACGCGCCCAGTCGGTGAACGCCTTGTTGGTGAAAGCAATCTTCTGCTTAGACTTGGACCGTGCCAGTGCCGTGCAGAACACAGCTTGGTGCTCCTCATCCAGTCGGCGGATGTATTTCATGATGGGCGTGATGGTCTCGCTGTCCACCGCACGTTCAAGGTTGAACAGCAGGGTAATCGTTGCACCTGCTGACGTAGGGATATTAGCCGACTCCGGGGAATTAACGATGCTCTCGCGAGTAGGTATCTCATCTTGGAAAGCAAGGAAGGATGCGATGTCGTTTGCACCCACCGTGCCGATGGTCCCCACAAGCGCACAGACTAGGGCGTTCTGGCTAATCTTGTCACGCTGCCACATGACGTTGGAGCCAAGCTCAAGCGAACGTGGTGTTATGAACTTACCCTGCACTCGCTTAGGGTTGTAGACGTATGGGTTGTCTTGGTCGAAGTCATCATCACGGAACGATGCCAGCACAGTCGGGGTCTGGTTAACCCACGCAATCATGGCAGGATGAATGTTGTTCTCTGCGGCCCAAGGCTTCCACTCGTCTGCGTTGGCCTTGCGGACCTCAACCACCGTCAGTCGGTCAAGGCTGTGGTCAAGCATAACATCGCCCAACCCTTCCTCTGCTAGGTTAGTAGTAAGGAAGACGATACTGCCCTTGGGTAGGAAGGTATCTTGGATGCGCTTGTTGTCCACCTCAAGTAGGGTGTGCATCATGTTCTGGATAGAGCGCGGCGCTTTGCCGAACTCGTCAAGCATAATGACAACGGGTCGGCCAGTGTGCAGCTTGAGCGATGTGTTGATGAAGAACTCCATCACCTTGCGCTCCTTGTCGGGGAACGGGATGGCAGCATCGCCCTCTGACTTGTTGCCCATATCAAAGTAGGCATACTCATACTCGGGGCCAAGATACTCAGGCAGCATCTTCATAATCGAAGACTTGCCGATACCCTTCTCACCCTTGAGTAGGATGGTGTTGGTTGTGCCGATAGCGGCGATAAGTTGTGCTGCTTCTTGCAGCGATACGCGATTGGTAAAGTCAATAGTGCTCATTAGTTTGCTCCTTGGTTTTTGCTTACTTGGGTAAGGTAATTAATCGACATGCACGGTCTTGCCGATACCTGCCGTAACGGTTGGGTTCTCGACGATTACCCACAGGACAGGGGCTGGCCAGTTGCTGCCCCAGTCATTGAACACATGCCCGTCTGTCAGCATGATGATGCAGTCAGGCTTGATGTCCTTCTCTTTAAGATATGCGGGGACGCACGATGGGGTTGTCCCACCGCCACCCTTGGGCCGCATAGCATTGGCGATGCTCTCATAGTCACCGCGCTTATATTCCTCATGGCCCGTCACATGCGAATCCCAATACAACAGGTCCACATGCTCTGGGTTTACTTGGTGCAGGATACCGACGAACTCGCTCAGTATCTTACGCATGGGTGACGGGTCACCGGACCACATCGAGCCGGACAGGTCTGCACCTGCTACGATACGCCCAATGTTCTCCCCGAACGTAGTCGGCATGATAAGGTCAAGCGCATGGAACCTACGGTTGAGGCGTCGATAGGTGCTATCGTCCTTGGCCGTGCAATTCTGCGTGATGAACTCACGCAGCGCAGTCTTCCAGTCAATCTGCGGACGCAGTAGCTGGCCCACCTCGGCAGGGATGTCACCCTTGCCAGCACCGCAACGCTTGGCCTCGGCCTCACCTCGGCGCATGGCGTGGTCAATCTCCTTCTGGAGTGCGTCCTGCTCATCCTTGGGTAGCTCTTGTGCATCGTCCCAGCCATGCTCGTCGAAGCCCTCGCCGCCACCGCCACCACCGTGTTGCTTGCCCGTCTGTTCTTCCTCTTGCTCGATGTCACGAAAGATTTGGACAGCGGACATGCCATCATACTTGATGTCATACAGGCCCATCCGGCTACCGTCTGGGTTGCGCGGGAACTGAACGACTGTTTCGTTAGGGTCAGCCTTTACGATGATACGGTTAACAACGTAGTCACAAGCGATGTTTGCGATTCGCGGGTTCTTCTCGAATAGCTTGCGCCATGTAGTAAGGTGGCGCAGTCCTTTGTGCACTGCCTCATGTAGGCATACGAAACTCACCTGTGGCACAGGCAGCGCCTCGATAAAGGCTCGGCCATACACCTCGTCACGGCCATTGGTATATGCCGTTGGGGTCTTGTCGCATATGGTAGTCTTGCCGATTGACATGACGCCTGACCACATACGCAGTCCGGCCAGCGTCGAGCGCATGACGTCAATCTTGGCTTTCTTTAGCTTACGTTCTGGTGTCATCGTTTTGCTCCCGATGATGTTTGCTTACTTGGGTAAGGTAGTCGGTGGTTTCCTGCCAATCAGCGAGGCTTACCTTTACCGCCATAGGCGGAGGGAGTCCGACCACCCCCCGTCCCTTACTGTATAGCAGCGTAGGTATACAGTGTCAAGTGTCTAGCTCGTCATATACCTCACGCCGGATTGTATCGAGCCGCTCGGTCAACGCGATGGCAAGCTCCTTCCAATCCACATCGACGCCATACTTGGCTTGTTCGCGTAGCTCGTTGTGCGACATGGCGCGGTAGTAGTTACGGTCTTTGGTTGGTGTGGTCATTGGTTCTCTCCCTTTAGGTTTCGGACTGTTGCCCCTGCTACCGCCCTCACAATATCTTCTTTGCCTGTGCAGTCGGGCGTGACTTTGAGCCACAACCACCAAATCCAGACTGACATTTTCCACCTAATCCAAAACATCTCACTTCCCCTTGAATGTTGCGTGGATTGCCCAGATTGCGAAGATGCCCACGCTGATGAAGAACGCCTCGGCCAACACATGTAAGAACGAATTAAGCATGTGCCCTCTCCCATGCGTTACGCTCGGCTGCGTCCTCAAGTCGGATGCGCTCCTCGTTATCAAGCTGGATGCGGAAGTGGTCTTTGCTCAAGCCCCAATGTCCGGTCTCCCGTCCATAGGTAGTCACCGCCTTGCTTAGCTCTATCTCGGTGGTGCGTAGCTCCCTGCGTAGCTGGTCATACTTGCGTAGCAGAAGGGCGGCATACATTTTGCTGCTCATGTTGGTCTTGTCCATTAGTCTTCTCCCATGATTCTGATAATCTGATACAAAGCGTCGCACTCGATGCCTGACGCTACGCAAATATCCACAAGCTCACGGATGTGAGGCTCTAGGTCACGCAGCGTCATAAGGTTGGCCATGCTATCCTCGTAAAGATAGCCCTCGCTATGCACAGCGTTGCCCAATGTCACGGCGTCACTGCTTATGAGTAAGTCCTGCACAGTGCGGAAAGCGTTTTTACGTCCCATTGGTCTCTCCCTCACTCAAAGATTATATCGCGGACAACGTATAGGCGATGGTCAGCAAAGTCGCTGCAATCCCGCTCGATGTCATCGTCATTCTCACCGATACGCACAATCTCATATTGTGCGCGGTGGTCACGCCCGTGGCTGTTAAATGTATCGGCGAACTTTTCGAACACGCCCTCGACAGCTTGCACATGCTCACCGCTTGGGAACCATTTCACATCGTTGTATTTGAGCAGGATATGCTCATCGCCATACTCAATCTCGGCTCTCCAGTAGTCCTCGGCTTCCCTGATGGGGTAATTCTCCTCGAACCACAGCTTGAGCGCAGCGAAGGGTAGAAGTGGTTTCGGATTGTCGTTGGCTTCGGTAATGGTGTCGCTGCACCCGTGTGTTAGGTAGAACACAATCCTTACGTCACTGCGGTAGCCCATTATTCCTCTCCCTTTATCTTAGCTTCAGCGTCAATGGCCTTTGCGAATACGCGAATAGCAGTTAGCTTGTGCTCTATGTCATACATATGCTTGATGGCCCTGCTCAGTAACTTTTTGTCGGCCTCGTCAGCCATGTCATCGCGCATCTCGCGCAGTGCTAGTTTTTCTTCATACGTCATTGGTCTGGTTCCTCATCATGTTCTTCAAGGATGGCGACTACCCTGTTGTGTAGTGCTACGGCTTGGTAGTCACCGCGCTCTGCCATCTCGGCTAAATATTTGGTGACTGCTTTAAGGAAGCCGAATATCTCGGCCACTTGTTTCCATGTCATCTCTCTGTCCTTTGCTTACTCGGGTAAGGTAGCAGCTACGCTGCTAGTCCCAATGTGGATTGCACATCATGTAGTGCGGCTGCTTGCCTCATCGCTAAAGCCTCATGCCTATATGCGCTACGGTGCGACTCGATAACGTGCTTCATGCGGTAGCAACTAAGCAATTCCGTTTCCTCATATGGGTGGGCGTAGCTACGGTGGCGTGTGGTTGTCGGACTAAATTTGTCCTCGTTTTGATACCATGCCTCGGTGCGCTCAGACCAAATGAACAATGGCCAATGCTCACCGTAGGAATAGACGACATATAGGCTTGGGGTCTCCCACTTGCCGTAAAGCTGGCCGTTGGAATTTTGGAACGCCTTTTTGGCTTGGACATATGGGCGGCACTTGCGCCCGTTGATGCGTGGTGTTTTTGTCATTAGTTTGCTCCTCGTTTATTTGCTTACTCGGGTAAGCAATTCGATTGCGCGGGACGTATCTTGCCCCGACCCCTTATACATAGCAGGGTAATCATACAGTGTCAAGCCCTAAGCATACAATGTTAATGTAAGAACGGGAGGAAATTGCAGGGCTGTTCTCCCAACATTTCTTACAAAACAAAATGGCGGGAATCTGCGGGGTTCGGGAGGAAATTCGGGGTAATGTAATAATGTTAGAAGAAAAATACCTTTATATATATATAGCCCCAATCATACATTGGTTTGGTAGAATCGGCGAGGAGGGTCTTGAAGTTAGCAGAATTATAAATAAGCCTAAAATTTTCCTACCAATCTACCATTACACAAAAAACCCAGCTTAGTCCTGCTTTGTAAGAAAAAAAAAACCTACCATTACAAACGAACAAAATCGAATTTCCGAACATTACCAAAATGGCCTAGCGTCCCACCCTTCTATCATGACTCTTGCTTACTCGGGTAAGCAAACAGACGCATTGCTACCGCTACTTCGCTATGTGCAATCCAGATGTAGCATGGCCTACCGTCCCACCCTTCTATCATAGCGGGGGCTGTGATGCGTGGCGCGCAGACAAAAAAAAAGGGCCAGCCTTGCGGCCAGCCCTTGCAGGTTGTGTAGTAGGAGTTAGGCCTCTGCGAAGGCCTCTGGATTGCTAGTCACCAGCTTGGCGATAGCGCGGAAGTTTTCCAGTGTCGGATTGCCAACGTCTGCCTCGCCCTTGGCCAGTAGCTTGACCAGCGCGACAGCAGCGCGGGATAGCTTGAAGGGGTCCAAAGTTGCGGCATCGTCTGCCGCTTCTGGCGTAGCAGCAGCGCGGGCACCTTGCCCCTTCTGCTCTGTGCCCTTCTTGCCCTCTGCCGCTTTCGCGACAGCAGCAAGAGACTTGGCCGCCGCCATTGCCGTGGCGCGTTCGGTGTTGCCGCCCGACAGCTTGAGTTGCCCGTTCTCAATCGTGGCAGTCATGCCTTCGGCTGTGATTGCCTTAGCCATAGCAATGGCCTTAGTAGTCATGGTCCAAATAGCGGGAGTGCAATCCGCGACACCAAGGAACCGCAAGACATAGGCAGACTTGAAAGCAGTCTGCGCCTTCTTGGGTTCGGACCGCCAGTCTTGGCCTTCTGTGCCGTGGTCAGACCAGCCAGTAGTTTCGACGTGGTATTTAACCTGCCCGTCATTGCCGACAATATCGAATTGCCAGTCCTGCGTCATGACTTCATTGGATGAGAAGCCAGCCGTTAAGACAGCAAGAGCAGCAGCGCCCTTAGCTCTGCCAGTGTCAACCTGTGCCTTGCCTTCTGTTGCTGCCTTAGCCGCAACCTTGAGTTGTTCGCTGGCCTCAGATGCTGTGAGGTTCGCGCCGATGAGTTTCGCTGTGGTAAGTGTGTTAGTCATAATGATGTGTAGTCTTCCTAGAAAAGCAGGCGCGGAAGTGGCCTGCAAGGACTGTTCTAGACTTTGAATTAGACTGTGTCAATATGTGCTGTGCTAGGTGCAAGCGCGGTTTCCTTACTCAGGTAAGGTAATAGTTATCCACAGAAAAGGCAGGGGGAGGGGTTGACAAAGTCAAATTTTCTGCTACCGACCCTACCCCGACCCCCGATGATAGTAGAGAGAGCGTACGCTCTCTCTATACATAATAATATGCACATTCGATGAGCATTTTCTGGGAAAACCCCCCGTCATCATTCCAAAACGAAGACCCCCCACCCCCTATATTTTTCTAACTAGACACCGTCTACCCGGCGCTCAGGAAACACCCCCGTCAATGGTACCTTGACATGCTTACAGCTAGGGGGGTATGTGCAAGCTCTGCTCCCTCAAACCGGACGCTGCGCCATATGCCCGTTGTTAAAATAGAACCTACCACGGACCACCCGGTCCCGTTCAGCACAGAGCCTGACCGGCTTGACACCTTCATGGACGAAGTAACGGTCGCGGCGAACACGGCAGAACTGCTTGAGTCCCTTGGCGCTCCCTTGGAAGTAGACCCAGCCACGCTTCAGCAAGAGAAATCCCTGATTGATGCTGCGATAAAACAGCAGAAGGTGGCCCCACTTAAGAATTATTCGACTGCCTTGGCGGCGTCGGCGTTCATTAAGACCTATGGACACAACCTCGCACACGACGTTACCGAAGTACGCGCTGCGCTAACCAACAAGCTCCTTGAGATTGCCAACTGTGGCGAGACTAAGTTTGAGCTAAAAGCCCTAGAATTGCTGGGCAAACACTCAGATATCTCCCTGTTCACTGAGCGTAGCGAGATTAACATCAATTATAACAGCCCTGAGGCTCTCGAAACGGCCATCAAGGAGCGAATCAAACGGTTACTGAACGCTGATGTTATCGATATGACCCCCAGTGGCATAGACCTCGACGAGGAATTGGGGGTTTATGAGCGCAACGTGACCCCAACTGACCCCGAAGAAGGCGAAAATGAAGAAGATTGGGGCGAAGAAGCCTAATGGGTATGCCCGGTCGTCCTAATTTGAAGCTTAATGACGAGATTAGCCTAGCTGATCTGCCCAAAATCCTACCATTACTGCCCGTGCACGAGCAGGAGAAGATTCTTGCTGAGCTTGAGAAGCTTCAGGAGCTAAAGGCCAAGAAAATTGCTCACGATAAGTTCCTTGGGTTCGTCAAGGAAGTGTGGCCGACATTCATTGGGGGGAGACATCATGCGAAAATGGCAGACGCCTTCGAACGTGTTGCTCGTGGTGAGTGCAAGCGGCTCATTATTAATATGCCACCGCGACACACAAAGTCGGAGTTCGCCTCTTACCTGCTCCCTGCATGGTTCCTCGGCAAGTATCCCCATAAGAAGATTATCCAATGCTCGCACACGGCAGAGCTTGCGGTAGGCTTCGGTCGTAAGGTAAGAAACCTTGTAGATACAGAGACTTACCATAACATTTTCCCCGACCTTTCGCTGGCCTCGGACTCCAAGGCGGCTGGCCGATGGAATACAAGCAAAGGCGGGGATTATTTCGCTATCGGTATCGGCGGTGCTGTGACCGGTAAGGGTGCTGACGTGCTCATTATCGACGACCCGCACTCCGAGCAGGAAGCGGCTATCGCCGAAGTTAACCCTGACATCTATGATAAGACGTACGAATGGTACACTTCTGGGCCTCGTCAGCGTCTCCAGCCCGGTGGTGCCATCGTCGTCGTGATGACACGTTGGTCTAAAAGAGACCTGACCGGGCAGATACTCAAAGATGCGGCTGCAAACGACAGCCTTGATGAGTGGGAAGTCATTGAATTTCCAGCAATTCTCCCTTCGGAGAAGCCGCTGTGGCCTGAGTTTTGGCAGCTTGAAGAGCTTGAGAAGGTTAAGCGCGACGTCCCTAACAGCAAGTGGATGGCGCAGTATCAGCAGAACCCCATCTCCGAGTCGGCTGCTATCGTCAAGCGCGAGTGGTGGCAGGAGTGGGAGGGCGACAACCCGCCTCAATGCGACTTTATCCTACAAGCATGGGATACGGCCTTCGAGAAAACGCAGCGTGCCGACTTTTCAGCGTGCACGACATGGGGCGTATTTTATCAACCAGACGATAATGGCGTCGATCAAGCTAACATCATCCTCCTGAATGCGTTCAGGGATCGCATGGAGTTCCCTGAGCTTAAGAAAGTGGCCGTTGAAGAGTGGAGAGAATGGGACCCGGACAGCGTGATAATCGAGAAAAAGGCTTCAGGTGCGCCTTTGATCTACGAGATGCGGGCCATGGGTATTCCTGTGCAGGAATTTACTCCCACCAGAGGCAACGATAAAATTAGCCGTCTAAACGCGGTCTCCGACCTTTTCGCTAGCGGAAGAGTGTGGGCACCTGCTACTCGGTGGGCCGAAGAAGTGATTGACGAAGTTGCTGAATTTCCTGCCGGTAGCCACGATGACTATGTCGATACGGTGTCTATGGCCATGCATCGCTTCCGTCGTGGGGGCTATGTGACTACTACGCTAGACGAACCGGACGAAATCCAGTATTTCAGGTCAAACCGTAATCAGGGGTATTATTAATGGACATCGACAAAGCCCTCAACCAAGCGCCGCTTGGCCTTTCACCTGAAGATATGATGGGTCAAGAGCCTGATATCGAGATTGAGATTGAAGACCCGGAGGAGGTAACCATCCGTTCCGGTGATATGGAGATCGAAATCGACCCTGATGAGGCGGAAGAGGACGAGTTCAACGAGAACTTGGCCGAAGACCTTGATGAAGGCCAACTTACGCAGCTTGCGGGCGACCTGATCGGTGAATTTGAGGAAGACCTGTCGAGCCGCAAGGACTGGATACAGACCTACGTCGATGGTCTCGAACTGCTTGGTATGAAGGTCGAAGACCGGACTGAGCCTTGGCCCGGTGCGTGCGGTGTATACCATCCCCTACTTTCCGAAGCTCTCGTAAAGTTCCAAGCCGAGACCATGATGGAGACGTTCCCGGCAGCAGGGCCGGTACGCACGGAGATTATCGGTAAAGAAACGCCTGAGAAGCGCGATGCCGCGCAGCGCGTTCAAGATGACATGAATTACCAGTTGACCGATGTGATGGTCGAGTATCGCCCTGAGCACGAGCGCATGTTGTGGGGGTTGGGCCTCGCAGGTAACGCGTTCAAGAAGGTGTATTACGACCCATCACTCGGTCGTCAGTCGTCTATGTATATCCCGGCAGAAGATGTCGTGGTTCCTTATGGCGCGTCTAGCTTGGAAGTCGCTGGACGTGTCACCCATGTGATGCGGAAGACCCCGAATGAGCTTAAAAAGCTCCAAGCGTCGGGCTTTTACCGTGATGTAGACCTGCCTGAGCCTGTCGATACGCTCGACGACATCGAGAAGGCTATTGCTGAGAAAATGGGCTTCCGAGCCACTTCCGATGACCGCTACAAGCTCCTTGAGATGCACGTCGATTTGGTGCTGCCAGACGACAAATTTGCGGAAGACGAGGCTGAAGCCGAAATCGCTGTCCCTTATGTCGTGACCATCGACAAGGCGACTGAAACAATCCTGTCTATTCGTCGTAACTGGGACCCCGAGGATGACCTTAAAGCCAAACGCAACCATTTCGTACATTATGCGTACGTTCCGGGCTTTGGCTTCTACGCTTTTGGCCTTATTCACCTTGTCGGTGCTTTTGCTAAGTCTGGTACCAGCCTTATTCGGCAGCTTGTTGATGCTGGTACTCTATCTAACCTCCCGGGTGGCTTCAAAACTAAGGGTCTGAGGGTCAAGGGTGACGATACGCCGATTGCGCCTGCTGAATGGCGCGATGTGGACGTAGCCTCGGGCACGATGCGTGATAACATCATGCCGTTGCCCTATAAGGAGCCGTCACAGGTCCTTTATAGCCTTCTGGGTACCATCGTAGAGGAAGGCCGTCGGTTCGCCTCTGCGGCTGATTTGCAGGTCTCTGACATGTCGGGCCAAGCCCCTGTCGGCACCACGCTGGCGATCCTTGAGCGCACGCTCAAGACCATGTCGGCTGTGCAGGCGCGCATCCACTATTCGATGAAGCAGGAGTTCAAACTCCTCAAGGGTATCATCGCCGATTATACGCCAGAGACGTATAGCTATGAGCCGGAAGAAGGTAGTCGCAAGGCTAAGAAGTCTGACTACAGCATGGTCACGGTCATCCCTGTCAGCGACCCTAATGCTGCCACTATGGCGCAGAAGATCGTGCAGTACCAAGCTGTGCTTCAGTTGGCGCAAGGTGCGCCGCAGCTTTACGACATGCCTTACTTGCATCGCCAGATGCTCGAAGTACTTGGGATTAAGAACGCAGAGAAGCTCGTACCGCTCAAGGACGGTGATGAGATGAAGCCGCGTGACCCTGTGTCCGAGAATATGGACGTTATCAACGGCAAACCGGTCAAGGCGTTTATCTACCAAGACCACGAAGCCCATATCATGGTGCACATGAACGCGATGCAAGACCCTAAGGTCGCGCAGCTTATGGGTCAGAACCCCAACGCACAGGCCATGCAGGCCGCTATGCAGGCACATATAGCAGAACACTTGGCCTTCGAGTATCGTAAGCAGGTCGAAGAGCAGGCCGGTGTGCCGCTGCCTCCGCCAAATGCTGAGATGAACGAAGACACAGAACTCGCCGTGTCTCGCCTCGCTGCCGCTGCCTCGTCGCAGTTGCTTCAGAAGAACCAAGCCGAAGCTCAACAGCAGCAGAACCAGCAGATGCAGCAGGACCCAATCATCCAGATGCAGATGCAAGAGCTTGAGATTAAGAAGGGCGAACTCGAACTCAAGAAGCAGAAGCTTCAGGTTGAAGCGGCTGAAAAGAACGACCGTCTCGAACTTGAGATGGCTCGTATCGAGTCGCAAGAAGAAATCGCTGGCCTCCAAGTGGGGGCCAAGATGGCAACGGATCAGTCAAACCTGTCCGCCAAGGAGCAGATGGAAGGACTTCGCATGGGTGTTGAAGTCGCCCGCGAGCAATTCCAAGCTGCTCAAACCCCTGTTTCTCCAACACAGCAACCGAAGGAAAATGAATGAGGAACGATGTCTTAAAACACATCGCCGATAAAATCCAAGAAGAGATCACGGTCATGAGCGACGACCTCGCTCGTGGCGGTGCCAAGGATCATGGCGATTATAAATATGCCTGCGGAATCATCCGTGGTTTGATGATGGCAACCAGCGTCCTTGTGGATACTGCTCAGCGACTGGAGAACGACGATGACTGATCTCGTTGACCTCTCCGGTCGTCCTATCCCCAAGGTAGGTGCCGCCCCCGAGCTTGCTTTTGAAGACCGGGCCAAGCAGCTTCCTGAGCCTTCTGGGTATCGCATCCTGTGCGCTATCCCTGAGATCGAGAAGACCACCGAGGGCGGCATCATCAAAACCGAAGCCACCATCCACCACGAAGAACTGCTCGCCACAGTGCTCTATGCCGCAAAGCTCGGCCCAGATTGCTATAAGGACGAGAAGCGCTTCCCAAGCGGTCCTTGGTGCAAGGAAGGTGATTTCATTCTTGTGCGTCCGCACGCGGGCACACGCATCGTAATTCATGGTCGTCAATTCCGTATCATTAACGATGATGCGGTTG